>Ga0315286_10002476_pt1 | contig 17244 bp, 15 predicted proteins | sample YL17G10_0_MG_FD_205038 | JGI IMG/M metagenome (GOLD analysis project Ga0315286, IMG submission 205038) | Sediment microbial communities from Yellowstone Lake, YNP, Wyoming, USA - YL17G10_0 | ecosystem: Environmental > Aquatic > Freshwater > Lake > Sediment | place: USA: Wyoming | collected...
GGGTCGATATTCGTGTTCCTTATTGTCAGTGTGAAAGAACACGTATTGAGGTTGAAGCTTGCCGTGGCGATACCGCCTGTTATTGCGACATTTGAGCAGGAGAATGTTCCCTTGCCGGCCTTGAGCTTTTCTTTAGGTATGGTAAACTGCTGTGTGCCCAAAGTGACAACAAGGTTCTGGCTGACCATATTCGCGTCTATGTCATCGACTGCGAATGCGCCTCTGGCCGACAGCAGGTCGGTGTTGGGTTTCGTACCGTGCTTAACCTGAGGAAGCTTGTCGACCTTCAGAACATCCTTGACTTCCATCATCAGTTTGATGGGTATCGGTGTCGTAGGGCCGTTGACTATCGTCTCGTCAACCTCGGTCGCTACGTTGTAATCGACGACTTTAATCCTGATAGTCAGCGGACAACTTAGCCCCGACAAGTCAACTCTACTTGCTGAAAATGCGAATTTATGGGTATTTACGTCATATGTGAAAGATTTTGTTACGTTGCTGTCTGTTCCCGAATAACTGTACTTGTCATTCTTAAAAGTCTTGCTGCTGACAGGGAAGTTCTGGTCGCAGGGCTTGACAATGTCGTTTGATTCAATGATAACCTTGATAATACTGGTGGCCGAAATCTCGTCCGAAGTGGCGTCCATTATCCCTGAAAAGGAAATCGCGTCGGTGTAATCCTTGCTGCCTGCGGTTACAGTGCATTTGATAATCTGAATCGGGCCGTCTACCAGTGAGGCGAGCGTGGGGTAATCGATGTTTTTGCGCATAATTGTCCAAGTGTCTTTTGTGCCGTGGGCTGTCTCGCCGACGAAGTCCCAGTTGATGAAGCTGGTTTGCAGCTTCATTTGTGCGTCCGTCAGCGGTTTCCCATGTCCGTTAGCCGGCCCGCACGTGACAAGAAAATAGCAACTGCTGATGCCGCCCGAGGACGTTCCTGCCAGTCCGCCAAGATTAGATGAGCCGCTGCCTCCGGCGATAACGCCTGCCGAATAGCAATTGCGGATGCTGGCGACGCTCGAATTATTGCCCACCAGCCCGCCGAGGCGGGATGTATTGTTTCCGCCGGTGATAGAGCCTGTCGAATAGCAATTGCTAATGTCGTCATAGTTTCGTCCCACCAACCCGCCGAGTTCAGCTGAATTATCTCCGCCGGCGATAAGACCTGCCGAATAACAATTGCTGATATTGCTGTCGTAGCAGTTATACCCCACCAGTCCGCCGATAGGACTTGAATTACCTTCGCCGTTAACATCGCCTGTTGAATAGCAATCATTGACATTACTAATCTGGTTTCGCCCCACCAGCCCGCCGAGGCAGTATGAATTATTTCCGCCAGTGACATTACCTTTCGAATAGCAGGTGTTGATGCTGCAATTTAAAAAATTATCTCCCACCAGTCCTCCTAAGAAGGATGGATTGTTTGCGCAGGTGACATTACCTTTCGAATAGCACTTGACGATGCTGCTGTTTGAAGAATTATATCCCATCAGGCCGCCGAGGCAGGATGAATTATCTCCGCCGGTGACGTTACCTTTCGAATAGCATTTACTGACATTACTGTCATAGTTAACTCCCACCAGCCCGCCAAGGGAGTCTGAATTACTCCCGCCGGTAACGGCGTCTGTCGAACGGCAATTACTGATATTGCTGTCGTAGCTATATCCCGCCAGCCCGCCAAGTGCTCCTGAATAACCTCCACCAATGACAGTGCCGGTCAAACAGCAGTCGCTGATATTGCTGCTATGGCTATATCCCACCAGTCCGCCAAGAAGTTCCGAATAATTTCCCCCGGTAACAGTGCTTGTCGAACAGCAATCGTTGATACTGCTGCTATGGCTGTATCCCACCAGCCCGCCGAGGGAGTCCGACCTGATTCCGCTGCTGACGGGGCCTGTCGAGTAACAATTGTTGATAACGCTTCTGTTCTCGCCGACTCCCACCAGCCCGCCGAGATACTCAGATCTGTCTCCGCCAGTGACGGCGGCAGTCGAATAAGAATTGCTCAAATTGCTGTCGCAGCTATCTCCCACCAGCCCGCCGAGACAGAATGCATAATTTCCGCCTGTGATACTGCCTGTCGAGCAGCAATCGTTAATATTGCCTTTATAGCTGTATCCAGCCAGCCCGCCGATGTACGCTGAATAATTACCGCCTGTGACGGTGATATTTTCGAGGCCGAGGTTTTTAATTTTGCCGCCGCTGATTTTCCCAAACAGACCCAAATAAAAGTTTCCAGCACCGTTACTATCTATAGTCAGCGCGATAATCTTATGTTTGCCGCCATCGAATCCGCCTTTAAAAGCAACGCCATTGAAATCCTCGTTTGTATTGTTCGTATCGGGCGCAATGACAGCGGTGGTAAAAATGCCGGAGGATGCAAGGTTAATGTCCGCCGTAAGGAGAAAGTATTTATTGTAGTCGTTGGTATCCGCCGCCAGGGTCAACAGGTCCGCAGCCGTGCCGATTTTGTACGGGACAGCGGCGGTTCCTGAACCGCCTGAGTATTTGATTGCCTGTGCGCAATCAGGCAGGATAAAAAAAGACAACAGTGATAATAAGGCCGCTATCGTGAATATTTTTCCGGTATTCATTTTAAACCCCTTAAATAAATTAATTCTCCAAAACCCAATAAATCATATCAAAACCGCTCTGCCTTGTCAATAAATCTTTGGCAGCAAAGGACATCCAAGTTATTATGCAAAAAGTTATTGACATTGGAAGTCGCTAATTTTATAATAATCAGTCGGAATAAATGAGCGAGTGTCTTTCTTGATGCTGTGTAGTTTGAGATTGTGACTAAACTTTGGAACGGTGAAATCATACTTAACTGTTAAAGGGAAATAATTAATTAGAAAGGAGTAACAAAATGAAAAAGTTAGCTGTTTTGTTGGTTGTTCTTGCTATGTGTTTGCCGGCCTATGGATACATCCTTGTTTATAAGCTGACTGTGAGCGTCACAAACGCGGTTTTTGAAACTGAACCAAATGGCTGGCTATTGGAAAAGGGCTCGGGAAGCGGTTATTTAGTACTCGTTGTGAATGACAGTGACCCAAATAAACTGGACGATGCGCCGCAGTATATAGACTATTACACCGAGAAAGTGGACAATAAGCCCACAAAACTGTACGAATTCTGGGAGCCCGGCAAGGGTTTTGCGCAAAACATCCTGCCGGGCCGACCGCCGAAAGGGAAAGATATAACGACTTTAAATATTGAACTCCGGAGCGGTGATTCCAGCTTGGAATTGACAGGGTGGTCGTTAGGAACCAACTCCATGACGGACATCGGCACCCTGGTTGATGATGTAAACAAGACGAAGGTGGATGTTGCGGCGAGCCTTAAGGGTTCCTGCTGGTATAGGTCTGGTCAAAATCTGGGTGAAGTAGATGAAACTCTTGATGAGCAGGGCACAGGAACGTTTACCGCGACCCTGGATGCCAAGTGGACTAAAACGGCCAATAACCCTGATGATACAAAGGGCTTTTACGGAGATATCGGGGCTTTCCTCGACCCGGACTCAGGCCCAGACCCAGAGGGTGACCCAAAGGCTCCGCGGGGACTTATAAACTGGCTTATAAATGTCCAAAAGTATACGCCGCCAATACTTTAAGGAAGATTGATTGATTATTTAATTGCCGATTTTGGGTTCTCAATTATCTTCAAAGGGCTTGTTCAGATTCCTGAATAGGCCCTTTTAGTTCGGGAGATGCGATTGTGCCGGATGTTTTCAGAAATTCTGCAAAAAAACCACATAACCTTTACTTTTATATAAAATCTAATTCGATTGTAAAATCAGCAATTATTTGATATAATATAGAGTTTATGTCAGATTGTGACTAAACTATGGAACGGTTAAATCATACTTAACTGTTAAAGGGAAATAATTAATTAGAAAGGAGTAACAAAATGAAAAAGTCAGCTGTTTTGTTGGTTGTTCTTGCTATGTGTTTGCCGGCGTATGGGTACATCCTTGTTTATAAGGTGACTATGAGCGGCACAAGCGCGAATTTTGAAACTGAACCAAATGGCTGGCTATTGGAAAAGGGCTCAGCAAGCGGTTATTTAGTGCTCAGTGTGGCTGACAAGGATGCGAATGTACTAAACGATGTGCAGCTTGTAAACTATTACACCGAGAAGGTGAACAATAAGCCCACAAAAATGTACGAAATCTGGATTCCCGGCGAGGATTTTGCGCAAAACATCCTGCCGGGCCGCCCGCCGAAAGGGAAAAATATAACAACTCTAAACGTTGACCTCGTGAACGACGGTTCCAGCTTTCAGTTGACAGGGTGGTCGTTAGGAACCAACTCCATGACGGACATCGGCACCCGGGATGCAAATGACAAAAAGACGAAGGTAGATGTTGCGGCGAGCCTTAAGGGTTCCTATTGGTATAAGTTTGGTCAAAATCTGGGTGAAGCAGAAGAAATTCTTGATGAGCAGGGCACAGGAACGCTTACCGCGACCCTGGATGCCAAGTGGACCAAAACGGCTAATGACCCTTGTGAGGTAAAGGGCTTTGACGGAGATATCGGGGCTTTCCTCGACCCGGACTCAGGCCCTCCGGATGGGCCGCGGGGACTTATAAACTGGCTTATAAGTACCGGATATACGCCGCCAATACTTTAAGGAAGATTGATTGATTATTTAATTGCCGGTTGTAATCTAAATAAAATGTTGGCGAAGTTATATTTACTATTTAAGAAGAAGGAACTGTGGGTACTAATTTTTGCGGCGGCCCTGTGTATGCCCTGCAACGGCGATATTCTTGTATACAAAGTTACATGTAACTTCAACCCATGGATTGATTTCAATGACGCGGATTGCAATGTTGCCGCGGCAGTCGGCGTAAAACAGATAGCCGGATACCTTGTGTTGGACGTTAACATTGCTGAGTGGGAACTTAATGGTGACCCGATAGTAATTTTCTACGGTGGTACAGGAGAAGGCAAGTGGGGTACATTCTTCGATGTCAACGACGCAAACGGCAGCGTGGACTTTGAAGTGTTTGACATTGAGGGCAAAGAATATGACGGTTTATTGCTCGACATCTGGTGGGATACTGAACAGGAGAAAGTGGGAACCCTCAGCAGCACCTTATACGGCAAAACCGGAAAAGTTGATATAGGTAAAGGTGCAAAAAATAAAGCTGAAATTCCCGGCAGTCTGAAAGGAATTGTTGAAACGCAGGCTGAGGTGAATGACTTTTTTGAGGCTTTCGGCAATATAACAGCAACCCTTAACTCCAGGTACACGCAGAATGCAAATAAGGCCGAAGAACCAAACCAGGATGATATTATCGGCGACATCATCTTAGATTTAGATAAACAAGGCTACAATTTTGACAGGTTGCCATGGAACGTATGCACACTGACGGTCGATATTAACGGCCCGGGCACGGTGAAACCGAATTATGACGACCAATTGCTGAAGGTCGGCAAGACTTACAGTATGACGGCCAAGGCGGGAAATGGAGTTAATTTTATCAACTGGACGGGCAGTATTTCGAGCCCCAATCTGACGTTGATATTCGAGATGGCGTCGGACCTGGTCTTCAAGGCCAACTTTTTTGATTTTCAGAAGCCGACCGTTACTGTCACTTCGCCGATATCAGGGCAATGGCTGAAAAATGCGGTGGTCACCATTACAGGGAAAGCGAAAGACAATGTGGCTGTGGCGGCGGTCTATTATCGACTTAACGGCGGGTTATGGCATATCGCCGAGGGCACGACGAACTGGAAGTCCGCGAAACTGATATTGTAACCGAACACGAACACCATTAGCACAAGTGCCGCAGACACCAGCGGCAATATCTCAACCCCCAGCGACGTGAACTTTGTCTGCCAGACGGATATCCAGATAGCTTCCCTTGACACTAATAACGCGCCGCCTTTTTCTTTTCTGAAGATTAGCATTAACCCCACAGCCGGATTTAATCCGACGAAGGCTTTCGTCGTAAGATTTTTCGATTCCGCCGGTTTTGAGGTCGATGTAACTCCGGTACAGATTGACCCGAATTTTATCATTGTGTCGGTGCCGCCTTATCTCAATCTCCAGACGAATGAACTGCAGGAAGCCGTAGTAAATCTGCAAGTCATACAAACTTCCGCGCCGTCGAACGTCGTTTCCGGGGTTGTATCCGGTTTTACCATTCAAGACCTGCCTTCCCCGTCGTTTGCGCCCGGGCTGATTACCCAAAGTTACCTGCAGGGAAGCCTGAACCAGGCAATTTTCCTTAAGGGGGCTATCGATGGAACTCTCTTTGATACATCAGCGATGAACACAGCGCTTTCTGATTATATAAGTGATGTTAATGACCTTCTGGACCAGATTCAGGAGGTCGTGGAAACGCCTTCAACATCTTTTTCTCTCGGAAGTCTGGGGGAAAATCCAATAGTGGTGGACATCGCAACTTTGCAAAATATGGACCGCCTTGTCGTTGGATTTGTGCAGGCTCAGGCGTCGAATGCATCTTCGCCGACTCCGTGCGGCGCCTCAGAGGCTGAAGATTTGGCCGATGCCATGCTTGGCAGCGACGACAATGCAATGCGGGCGGCCATTGCATCTTATAATAGCGCCCTTACGGATTGTGTTCCCAATTCGTTTAACCCGAGCTATAATGTAGTGGGAGGAGCACTCGGAGTCGACATTGGGCTTGCATTAATGGCGGGAACTCCGACTGAATCTAATGCGCTCCCGACGGCAGCCTTGCTCTACGTTACCGTCGAAGAAGTCGGCGGAATCATTGCGGTGGGGGGCGCATGGGGTCAGGGCAACGCCATCTCAGCGCAGCTGGTTCAAAGCAGCGTTAACAGGATTAACAATATTTTGTTATCTCCGCTAAGAGAGCTGCTCGCCGAATCGCAAGGCGATTTGCTGACTCTTGGTCAGAGTGCAAAATCTATTTATGACGCTTTCGCCGCAGTTCCTTTGCTGACGTATACCCTTTATATCGACGACACGGCCGGCACTGGCGACGGAACAGTAACGGTGAACCCGCTGCCTAATGCGCCTGATGGAACCTACGTCAATGAAACGATGGTCACCCTGACAGCCACGCCGGCTGCCGGCTCCACATTTGTCGGTTGGTCAGGCGATGCTGCAGGAACAGCAAAGAGCATAAATATCAGGATGAATGGGAATAAATCGGTCACAGCCACCTTCAACAAAACCCCCCAAACATGGCAGATAAATAAAGGAAGTCAAAAAGCAACATTGACAGTTGACGATTCTGGAAATTTTACGGGCTCCGGCTGGTGGTTAACATCAACAGCTGGTTGCGGCATCCTTCACATTGATATTACTAATGGAAAAATGTCAGGCACTAATGTAACTTTCTCAGTAAGCAAATCTGATTCTGGTTCTGTTTGTTGCATAGTGACTGGAAGCGGCACCGGCACACTTAATGCGTCGTTTCCGAGCGCAACTACTGCAAAAGATGGAAACGTAACGATTCATGTAGAAAATGTCTGTTCCCATAGGAACACTACTGACACCGTGTCATGGGTGGCGGCTCGACAATAGCAGCCGCCGGAAGAGTGAAACAATTATATATTATCGCACAGGTAGCCGCCGTCTATCGGTAGTGTAACGCCGGTAACAAACTCTGCAGCATCCGAAGCGAGAAAAATCGTTGCTCCCGTCAAATAGTCCGGCAGACCAAATCCGCCCATCGGAGTTTTTGCAAGAACGTCTTTGCCTCTCTGGGTCGGACTGCCGTCGTCGTTTAACAGCAGCTTCCTGTTCTGGTCGGCAATGAAAAAGCCCGGCGCAATCGCATTGACCCTTATGCCATACTTTGCCAGTTCCTTTGCGTGGCCCATCGTCTGATTCATAACGGCTGCCTTGGCGGATGAATATGCCCATATTCCGGAAAGAGGATTATAGCCGGCCATTGAGGCGATATTGATAACACTGCCCTTGATTTTGTTGTCTATCCAGTATTTAGCCACGTGCTTTGTCGGCAAAATACAGCCGGCAAGGAGATTGAGTTTCAGGACGAAGTCGAAGTCCTCAATCTTTACATCGACAAGCGGGCCTTTGCCGCGATTGCCGCCTGCGCCGTTTAGGAGTATTTCGACCGAACCGTAAATCTTCACTGACTTTTCCAGAGCCTTGGCGATGGAATCCTCCTCCATCAGATTTACTTCAACAAAAGAGACCTTCTGTTTGTCGCCGCAGGCTTTGGCTATAATCTCAGTCTTTGTTTTCATAGCGGTCAGGTTAATATCCCACAAAATTACGTTTGCACCGGCACAGGCAAAGCCCTCGGCAATGGCACTGCAAAGCGTGCCGCCGCCGCCGGTTATAATCGCTGTTTTACCATTAAGTCCATACTTTTTATCAAGATAAGACATTTTTTTACTCCTGTTCCTTTGCTTTTTAAAATAACTTTTTTATTATACCAGTTTGTGATATAAAATCTGTAGAAAAAAATGAGGTAATTAAAAATGTTTGTCGTACATATATATGTTCAGGTAAAACCGGAATATATTGAAGCGTTTAAAAAAGTGTGTGTGGAGAATGCGCAAAACAGCGTAAAAGAGCCGCTTATCAGGCGTTTTGATGTTCTTCAGCAATCGGACGACCCGACGCGCTTTGTTCTTGTTGAGGCATACACGGACGAAAGCGGCGTCGCACAGCATAAGCAAACCGCTCATTACAACAAGTGGCGAAGCGAAGCTGAAAAAATGATTGTCGGCGAAAGAACGAGAACAAGATATACACCTGTCTGGCCAGAAAAATATTGACATTAATCGTTAAAGCAATTATACTTAGCATATATATAAAAATCCTGCTAAAACGAAAGACGAGATAATTGAAATGAGAGTCAATCGCAAGCTGGCTAAGCTTACAAAGCTGGGAGCAGAGGACGACGATTTTGCTGCTCTGTCGCCCCAGGAGCTTGTGGATTTTATGTGGGAATTAACCTGCGAAATATGGTCATTGAGGCCGGGTGCAGATGTTGAACGAAGATTACAAAGACATATTACAAATCTTATTAGACAATAAAGTGCAATTTCTCATTGTCGGCGCTTATGCATTGGGCGCTTACGGTTATCCGCGAGCGACCGGCGATATTGATTTATGGGTGATGGCGTCGCCTGAAAATTCCGAAAAAATATATCAATCTCTGGCTCAATTTGGCGCACCAATGGAACAGATAAATGAAGAGACATTTTGCGAGCAGGGAGTTATTTTCCAGATAGGCGTAGCACCTCGCAGGATTGACGTTATAACGAAAATCAATGGTGTTGATTTCCAGCAGGCCTGGTCCGCAAGACAGGAGATTATAGTTGACGGCCTGAAAGTGCCGTTCATTTCAAAACAGGATTTGATAAAGAACAAGGAATCTACCGGCAGGGAAAAAGACAGGCTCGACGCCCAGCAACTGCGAAAGAAAAAATAGAGTTACTTACTTGATTTGCCGGCAGACCAAAGCAACCGCAACTCCTGCCTGCCGCAGATGGGGTTTAACGCAACCTATACCGTTATCGCTGTCCAGACGGCGAGCCAGAAGGGGATTGTGATAATACAGAGAAGGTAAGACAGAAATAGAATCGAGCCGAGCTTTTCCTCATCGCCGCCGTAATGCTTGACCTGAATTATAAGCGCCATTGCAGGGGCAACAGCGGCCTGCAGGACAAGCAAATTGCAAAGTAACGGATGACTTGTGTAAAAGTGCGTCAAACGCAAAACAATAATCGTAACAAGAGGCATCAAAATCAGCTTGACCAGTATTACCTTTAGCGCATCCGATAAATACGGCCTGATATTCAGTCTTATACTGCCCAGAACAGCGCCTAAAACAAATGTCGCTACGGGAACAGTCGCGGAGCCGAGGAGCCCGACGGAATCTATAACAAGCGAAGGGATAAAAGACCTCAGGTGTGTGAAAACAAAAAAAATCGCAAGGATATTCGCGAAAAACGGCGGGCTGAACAACCGGCCGGGCTCAAATTTTTCGCTCTCATCGAAACTGACGAGATATTTGCCTACTGACCACAGAACCGGGCTTAAACCCAGAAGATAAATAAAGCAGTAAAGGGCAAACTCGTCAAACTTATCAGGATAAAGCATTTTGCCCAGCGGCAGGATGAGATAGCCGGCGTTCTGCAACGCAGAAGCGGCAAGGAGGTTCTTTTTGGCCGGCAGGTCGCGGTAAAAAAGAACTGCTGAGGCTAAAAGCCCGAAAACAATCGTCGAAACAGCAATCAGCGGAATCAACGGCCAGATTTTGAGCTGGCTCGGCTGGAAATTTTTTATAATATTTGAAAATGTAAGGCAGGGAAGGAGCACCAGGACCGTTATGGCGGAAAGTGCCTTCAAATACTCATTCGTAATGACCTTTTTCCGCATCAGCAGACCGGCGGCGGCCGCTATCAGCAGAAGCTGCAGCATTGCCTTGAATGTAACGATAAATGAATTAGTAAAAATTTCTGTCATCTTGAAATAAATCGCTTTAAAGGCTATATTCTCTACAAAACAGTAATTTTTACAAGGATAAAATCTTATGGCGGAAAATGATATTATTAAAAAGTATGCGAAACTTCTTGTTCAATATTCGCTTGGCTTAAAGGCGGGCGATAAACTTTTAATAAACTCGACATACCTGGCGGAGGAACTGCTGAAAGAGGTTTATGCGCAGGCCCTGGCGGCAGGGGCTTATCCGGAAACGGGCGCCAAAAACCAATCAGCGATACACTGGGATTTGCTTGCCGATATGAACGACGGCCAAATTTTTGCCGACGGCGAGATTGTTTACGAAAACGGGAGGTTTACTATCAGTTAGGCGATACTGTCGCAGCGGTCAGCGCTTTGCAGCGACTTGACGGCTTTTGCAAGGCCTTTGACAACCGATGAAACCATGGACAATTCCGAATTGCTAAGCGGTTTATCCGCACTGCGGTAAAGTAAAATCATACCGAGAGCGGGGCCTGCATTGTTAAGACCGATTGCCGCCAGTGAAATTCTTTTTAGAACCGCAGGACCCGCAAAAAAGCCCATCCTGCACAAATTGTCTGCACTGCAGATTTGACTGCTCTGGCAGACGGCTTCAACCATCTTTGCCGTCAGGTCCGGAGCGATATGAGAGGGAACGTCCTCAAGACGGGGGTCTTTCGAATAAAAATGAATCTGTGGCGAATCGGAGGTTGTAAAAATTATTGCGGCACTGCAGCCGCTTATGTTTTCAGTGAGAAATTCACCTGCCGAGGCGGCAATCGCATCGAAATTCACTGCCCCCAGCAGACTCTCGTAGAAATCCGCCGCGAAACGAAAACTCTTCAGATGATTTATGAAATCACCGTGAGCCGCCAGAATATCATTGCAGAGGATATCGATTTGCTGCTTTTGCATCCTCCTGATTCCGCTTAACTTCCTGACAAGCCGGCGTAACCTTGAATTTTTTTCTTCCTTCACAGAATATCTCCACAAGTTTATATTGTCTTCATTCTGAATTTCGACATAAAAAAAACGACAGTTTAATCCGGATATGAGGTTAAATTTTTTAACGCTTTTGTCCTATAAAAACGTCTCTGTTCGCCTATGGTTGCTGTTTTTGCTGATTTGCAGGAAACGAAACTTTGATTATCAGGAATTTTCGGACTTGTCCGCGCAAGGCAGATTAATGGTTACTATCGTGCCCTTATCGAGCCGGCTTTCGATGTTAAGAACGCAGCCGTTGTTTTTTAATAAACTTTCGGCAAGCGATAGCCCCATACCCCTTTGCCTGCCCGCAGATTTGTCTGAAAAGAACGGCTGAGCGGCCTTCTGGAGGGTTTCGGCGCTCATACCGCAGCCTTGGTCTTTTATACAGATTTCAACGAAACCGCTTTGCGGCTGCTGACCGCCGATAATCTGAACGGCGCCGTTGCCGCTTTCGTATGACTCAAGTGCATTATAAATTATCTGGGCAATCGCTTCGGAAACCTGTTCGGCATCAGCCTTGATATCGCCGAGCGATTCGATGTTTTCAAGTTTGATGTCGAGCGGTTCTGAATGATAACGGGCGTTTACCTTTTCAAGGCAGTTATTAATAACAACGAACGGCGAGACCGTTCGAATCTGCGGCGGGGCGGGCCTGGCATAATTCATAAGCTGACCGATGATTTCGTGAACTTCGCCGGCCTTTTCTACAATTTGATTTAAAATAAGTTTTTTTGTTTCATCCGCCTCATTTTGTGCGAGCAGTTGAGCCCTGCCGGATATTACCGCAAGCGGGTTGTTCAATTCGTGTGCGGCACCGGCTGCAAGCTCCGCTGCTGTTTGGGCAATGGTCTCTTTCGGCGGAGCTTGTTGGACAGCAGGGACCTGCGGGCTGGATTGAGAAAGACAATCCACCGCCAACTGAGCAATTGATTTTTCGTGTTCGCTTTTGCCGGCCAGAGCAAATATCCTGCCGAGGACGGCGGTTATTCGTTCAAATAAGTCCTCTTCAGGCATAGGGCCGCAAAGAATAATCCCGGCTATTGTTTGTCCATCGCTTCTAATCGGAATAAAACGGCTTTTTTCACTCTTGATGCCTGTTTGTCCGTAAAGCCACGGCTGTAAATCTGCCGCGGCCGCCTGTGATATAGAAAACCCCTTGGGGCAATTTATCAGCAATGACCTTACAGAAAAACCGTCAATTACCGAAGCCAATAGTACATCGGCCTGACAGGGGTCAGTTGTGAAAACACAAATACTCTGGACAAGAAAACATTCAGAAATTACCTTTGCCGAAGTTTCCGCAATACCGATTGGAGAAGATTGCGGATTCAAGGTGGCAGTAAATTTTTGTATAAACTGCGAAAATATGTCCTCACTGCGCAAAGCGGCCAGTTGGTTTAAATATATCTGTTTTACGGTTTCAGAATACAACTGTTCAGGATTTTCAGCTCCAAGACCGAGCAGTTCGCCGATTTGCCTTGCGAAAGTCTGTGTCGCTTCCTTAATTTCATTTATATCGGAATCCGTAAGAGACAACTGCTGTCTCAAGGTGCCATTATTCTGTTGATGTTCCGAACCGGCCAGTATATCGGCAAGACGAACAATCGAAATAGTTCGGCCGTCAGGCAGTTTGTCTGTTAAAGCATTCGCATCTGTCTGATATAACCAGGCGGCATCGGCAACTGAATTTCCGAACTGCCATTTCTCCAGAAGCAGACGTGAAATGATATTGTCCGTTATGCCGAGATGCTCTTTTTCAAGGTTTGCCAGAGAAACCTTTTGCTCTTTCGATTCTTCGAGAAGCATTAAAAGGCTCTTGGTAAAAAGCTGGGCAAGAGCAAACAGGCCGGCATCGGCAAAAAGGGCAGCAGCAAATGCCTCGGATGTGCCGGAAAGGTGCGCCTTTTGTGTAATGAGTTTTGCAGCAAAAGCCCTTGTGCCGCTGTGGCGTATAAAAGAAGCTATTAAAGACAGAAAATCCGAATCCTGGGTATCATAAACCTTCAGAGCAAGTATTGTTTTGAGAATGTCGGCTTTTGACAATCGTGCCAGCAGTGCCGCGAAGTCAAGGTTTTTAAAATCCACCGGTACGTTTTTTTGTCTGCAGAGGTTGATTACGGCAAGGGCAATGGCAGGGTCGGATTGGGGGAAAAGAGATATATCCTCATAAGAGCCGCCGCCGGTCAGGTAATCCGCGAACCGCGCAACGCAAGCCGGGTGTGCGGTTAAACAATTCAGTTGATACACAGATAGTTTTACCCTCTGTGCAGAGATATTTGCTGCAAGCTGCGTCATTAACTGTGCTTCTTCCACCGATGTATAAATCAGATTTCAAGCACAGCGGCGATTTTGTCGGTAAGCTCGGCAATGCTGAACGGCTTTTTCATAAAAGCCTCCGCCCCTGATTTGAGCAGGTCGTCTATCTCGGGCTGATTTATTACGCCGCTGATTATTATTATTCTTGTATTTGCAAATTCCGTATCTTCTCTGATTGTTTTGCATACGATATTGCCGTTTACATCCGGCAGCATATAGTCCAGCAGAATAAGGTCGGGCCGGAACTTTTGCGTCATAATGCCGGCGTCGTAACCCGTCGACGCTGTTTTGACCTCGAACCTGCCGTCGCGATTGAGAACATCCGTCATCATCTCCACAATCTCGGCATCATCATCCACTATAAGCAGACGTTTCCTGCCCGAGTGCAGATTCTGCATCGGAATACTGTTGTCCTTCATAAACTTCAGCAAGCTGTCGCGCGGAATCTTACGAAACTTCGAACCCGGAATTCGGAACCCTCGAAGTCTGCCGGAATCAAAACAGCGGATAATTGTCTGCTGACTGAGGTTGCACATATCTGCAGCCTCACCTGTTGTATAGAGTTCTTTTACTGTATCCATACTTACTCCCTCGCCTTGAATATCCATATTCTTTAGCCTCCTAATTTGCCTTATCTTCCTAATTTAACTATAGTGCTATCCATTTGTCAAGATTAAAAAAATATTAATAAGAATATATTAAAAATATTGATTTTATCGCTGCTAATATATAAAGACTTATATTGTCCACTATATTTGCACCATTTTCCGAGGTTTTTGTTAGTGCTTCATTAATAGATAGTTAAATACCTCAAAATTAACCATAATCAAAAAGGTTGAGAAAAACTTAACGGTCAGTTAGACTCTTGAGCAGTTCAACTGCCCAAGAAACACTGCAAATAATTTTTTAAGGCGGTTTTTTGTGGGAAGAACAAAATACCTGTTAATTCTTACTTTGCCTTTGATTTTTACTGCCGGCTGTATCGACGGTGTGGTCGCAGTCAGTATAAACAAAGATGGCAGCGGCAAGGCGACTTTTGAAGGACTTTTTGATTATGCCGCCTACTGTGCCGTCACAGATACGAATTGTGCCGCGGCAGAATCTTTTTTCCTCGGCCAGATAAAAAAGATGCTGACCGGCGGCGAGTTCGAAGCATGGAACGAGGTAACCTGGAAATTGCTCGATGACGGGAAATGTTATTTCAAAGGCACCGCATATTTTGGGGACATAAACAAAGCGGATTTTTTTATTGGTTCAGTTAAAAGTAATTTAAAAATGTTTTTTAATTTGAAGGAGGAACCGGCGCTTGAGTTAAAATATTTAACTGACGATACTATTCCGGAAAATCAGCGAATGGAATCATTGCCCCCGAAGCTTTTTACATCTCTCAGTGTAAATCTTATCGTTACTCTGCCTGCCAATATCGAAAAGGCTGAAAATTTTGAGTTGCTCGACCGGCAAACTGCGATGTTCGCCCTTGAAGGCGGGGACCTGGCCCAGGCGGCCCGGAAAAACCGTTTAAGTGAATATTTCAGGAACAAGGGAACAATAAAATTAGTCATGGCTTCGGCCGGAGAAGATTTGTTTGATTATCAATCGCAGGTTCAGCATGCACGAAACGGATTTGAAAAAATATTAAAAAGCATTCAGACTGCCCAGGCGGCTCAAAATGATAATCCACCTGTGGAAGAACCGAACTTGAAAAATGAGTTTAATGCCCGGATGAGGCAGGGGCTTACGGCTGAATCGCAAAATGATTTCAACGAGGCCTTGGAAATTTACGCGGATATTACAGATGACGCCGGCGCAGATGAGAAATACAAGGCCGCAGCAGGCTATCAGACCGGTGTTTGTTTACTCAAAATGGACGACAGAGAAAAAGCCGTAGCGCAATTTGAATATGTCATAAACACTTATCCTCTGCAGGGGGCTGCTGCACTGAAGTCCGTGAAAATGCTTCAGAATATCCACGCCGGGAAAGCCAATGAAAAAACACAGGAGCAAAACCAAATCCCATTCGTTGTTGACACCATTCCGGCACTTTATTCGGAAGATGTGGACCCTAATATCGGGGCGATTATAATTATTTTCAGCGAACCGATGAAAACAACAGACTGGTTCTATTCTTCATTTTCGCCGGTTCCGATGCCGAAATCAGCGGGCCAGCCGTCTTTCGACAACGCCGGCCTGAAATGGACTTTGCCGGTTAAACTTGAACCCGGAAAGATATACGCGATTGCCGTAAATTACGGCAACGCTGAAAAAGACGTCAAAAATCCTCAGGCAGGTTTTCGCAGCGCATTGAGGCTAAGATGTGAAAAATTCGTTCTTGTTTTCGCAACTGCGACTCGACTGAGCCCCTCCGAGCTTGTCGAGGCAGGCTCGTCGAAGTCCGATGAAGAACGAATGCCGACCCTGATAAATGATAAAATTATTGAAGAATGTGAAAAAATAAATTTCCAATAAGTTATCAGTTATCGGTTATCAGTTATCGGTTATCACTGCAGGGGACAAGTTTTTGCGATTCATTAGGAAAATTCAGCATTGCGAATTCACCATGGTAAAGTTTCGCAGCCTCATCGTAGGCCCTTGCGGCGTCCTGTTCATTTTCAAACAATCCTAAATATTTACGTATTCCATTATAGTATATAACGGCCTGCCATTTATTCGATTTTTTTATAAAACTAACACCTCTATATTTGGAAGTTCCCTTTCTTAATATTTTTTTATTGCAGCAATTTTGAGAATGCGTAGCGAAACGCAGATTAGCCTTTCTGTTATCGAGACTTTCGTGATTGCGGTGGTCAACAATCCGGCCTTTAGGAGCATTCATAATAAATCGGTGCATAGACAGAATTTTACCTTCATCAAACATTGCAGCATAACACTTGCCTTTGGTTTCAAGGAGGTGCCAATCATAGCGGGACAAATTCTGATAATCATCAGAGTCAACAACGGCAAATGTATCTTTTGCAAGTTTGATTCTCCGAAATGCGAAGCCATAGCGTTTTTTTCGATAGCGCAGCAGAAAATAAACAACGAATCTTTCGATGAATGCCGGATATGGGATTGGCAGGTGTAATTTAGGCACAGTAATAGTTCTTAGCCTTGAGTTTGCCCTGTGAAAAGGATGTCATTTTGACCGAAGTAACGCTCACCACAGAGGCACGAAGTTTTTTTGTAATTATTTTTTCTCTGTGAGCGGCGCCTGCCCCGTGAGATGTCCCTTGGACTATCTCATCGGGGTGGTGAATAATCCGCGTAATCCGCGGCCTACAGAGTATTTTCAATTTTAAATAGCTCTCTACCCTTACTGGAAACTTGCGCATTTTTGTCGAATTTCCGATAGAATTTAAGGGGGTGGAATTCATAAGTCCTTGTCGGATCACAAAGTTTTTTTGACCGAAGTAACGCTCACCACAGAGGCACGAAGTTTTTTTGTAATTATTTTTTCTCTGTGAGCGGCGCCTGCCCCGTGAGATGTCCCTTGGACTA
>Ga0315286_10002477_pt1 | contig 17243 bp, 8 predicted proteins | sample YL17G10_0_MG_FD_205038 | JGI IMG/M metagenome (GOLD analysis project Ga0315286, IMG submission 205038) | Sediment microbial communities from Yellowstone Lake, YNP, Wyoming, USA - YL17G10_0 | ecosystem: Environmental > Aquatic > Freshwater > Lake > Sediment | place: USA: Wyoming | collected...
TCGCCGGTGACAATAACGATGACACTCTGCTTGGCGGGCCCGGCAACGATACCCTCGCCGGCGGAAGCGGCAGCGACACCGCCGACTATTCCACCAGCACCGCAGCCGTCAACGTGTCTCTCCAGACAGGGGTCGGCTACGATGGGATGAAGAGCGACACGACACCGGGTGGAACCGGTAACGACAGCGTTACCTCCGATATCGAAAACTTGGTCGGCAGCCCCTACGACGATGTCTTGGCCGGCCGCAACGCCGTCCTCAATGCCCTCAACGGCGGCGACGGAAACGACACCGCCGATTACTTCAGCTCCACCAGTGCCATTGACGCCTCGCTGGCCAGAGGAGACGCCAAAGAAAGCACCTTTGTGACCGACACCTTCCTGAGTATCGAGAATCTCTGGGGCAGCCCACAAGCCGACACCCTCGCAGGCGACTCCGGCAATAACCTCCTTCGCGGCGGTGCTAGCAAGGATTCTTACACTAGCAATGGAGGCGTCGATACCCTCGATTTCTCCACCAGCGCCGCGACGGTCACAGCCTCGACCACCACTGTTACCACCGATGGCACGGGCAGCACTAATGAGACCGTTGCCGGAACGTTCCTTAACCTGATCGGTGGCAGTGTAAACGATAGCCTCACTGGCGACGCCGGCAACAATGTCCTGCGCGGAAACGGTGGCCAGGACACCTACACCAGCAATGGCGGTATCGATACCCTCGACTTCTCCACCAGCACCGGAAATGTGACCGCAACTCCCACCAGTGTCGCCGCCGACGGCAACGGCGGCACTAATGAGATCGTTAACGGAACGTTCGTCAATCTCACCGGCGGTTCTGGCAACGACACCCTCAAGGGCAACGCCAACGCCAATGGCCTCACCGGCGGAGCCGGCGATGACCTGCTCATCGGCATGGGCGGTGCCGATACGCTGGCAGGCGGCGACGGCACAGATACGGCCTCCTACGATGATCCCAGCACCGGTGCCGTGCAGGCGACCGTGAACTCGGGCACGGCCAGTGGCATGGATGGGTTTAGCAGCACGGACACGTTCACGAGCATCGAGAACCTCGTTGGTGGTCCGCAGGGCGACACCCTCACCGGGGATTCGCAAGCCAACTTCATCTACGGCTTGGCCGGCGCTGATGAGTTGTACGGCGCTGCCGCCAACGACTTCATCGATGGCGGGGTTGGCAATGACCTCATTTACGGAGACGCAGGCAACGACTGGCTCAACGGCGGCGACGACGCTGACGATGTCGACGGCGGTGACGGCAACGACTCCCTCATCGGCGGCATGGGCGACGATAACCTTATCGGCGGGAGCAGCCCCAGCGACAGTGATACGGCGTGGTACAACATCTCCGGGAGCGGCGACGTGACGGCCACAGCCAACTCCGGCACTGACACTGGAATGGATGGATTCGGGGCAACCGACACGTTCACGAACGTGGACAACATCACCGGTGGGCCTGGCAATGACATGCTCAACGGCGACGACGAAGCGAACACCATTAACGGCATGAACGGCAGCGACACAATCTATGCCGGCAACGGCGCGGATCTGGCCGACGGCGGATTCGGGCGTAACTACGTTTATGGCCAGGAGGGTAACGATACGGTCTCCTGCGGCGACGGTGGCGGCTGGGTATTTGGCGACGGCTGGGGCACCAGCGGCGATGACCTGGTGTACGGCGGAGCCAGCCATGATGCCTGCTACGGTGGCTACGGCAACGACACGATTTACGGCGGCGGCGGCGACGACTGCATGATGGGCGGCTCCTGGGGCGGTTCCGGCGACTGGATGATTTACTCTTACGACGGCAGCGATGTGCTGATCGGCGGGTCTGGCAGCGACCGCTACTTCTGGAACGGGACCTGGCAAGGCGATGATACCGCCACCGAACTGGCCTCCGATTCCGGCAGAGACGACCTTGGCTTCTATAACTACAGCAATTCCATCGTTCTTGACCTGCGTCTGACCACGCGGCAGTACTTCTCTAGCGGCACGTCCCTCCTGATCACCAATCTCTGTTCCATCGAGGCCATTGGTGGAACTGCTTACTGCGACACCCTCTACGGAGACGACCGGGACAACTACCTGCGCGCCGGCGACGGCACCGGCACCCAGGAGGTGTACGGGTTCGCCGGCAATGACTCGCTGTACGCCTCCGGCAGCCTGGATTCCATCGACGCAGGTGAGGGCGATGACTACCTTAGCACAGCCTACGGCACCGATACGCTCAAGGGCGGCCCCGGCAACGACCTGTATGGCTTCTACTCCGTTGGGATCGCCCAGATCATCGAGGACCCCAACGCCGACTCGGACACCCTGACGTTCAGTTACCATCCCGTCGCCCTCAAACTCTGGGATACTCAGCTGCAGACCGTTTCCAGCGGATTCCAAATGCAACTGAGTAACGACAGCGCGATTGAGAATGTCACAACCTCGTGGGATTCTTTCTGGGCATATACCGACAACATTGAAGGCAACTCCCGTAATAATCTGATCTGCACCGAGCACGGCAACGATACCATCAAGGGCCTGGCCGGCAACGATACGCTGGTGGGTGGCGACGGCAACGACAGCCTGGTCGGCGGCGATGGCAGCGACGAGTACTGGATAGTCGGCTCCGTGTCTGGCGATGATACGGTTGAAGAAACCCTGGGCGGCAGCGATGTCGACGTGCTTGACTTCTACGAGTTCACCGGCGGACCGGTGCAGAATGACGGTGTCGTCGTCAAGCTCTGGGAGCTTCACCGGCAGGTCCTGCCTCCCAATCCCCCGGGCACGAATGCGATCACCATTCTGAACGCCCCGGACAATCCTGCGGGCACGGGGCCCGTCGAGAACCTCATCGGCACAGCACTGTATGACGATTTGCTCGAAGGCGACGCAGGCAACAACCTCATCGTTTCCGGGTCGCCCAACACGACCATCCTCGGCTATGACGGCAACGACACCCTCATCGGCTCAGCGTGGTACGACTCGCTCGACGGTGGAAACGGCAACGACTACGTCTTCGGCGGTGAAGGCGATGACGTCATCGTCGGCGGCGCGGGTGCAGACACCTTGGACGGCAGCGGCGGCAATGATACGCTTGATGGTGGCTCGGGCAATGACAGCGTCTTCGGCAGCGACGGCGATGATGTTCTGTCCGGCGGCTCCGGCAACGACACCATCGACGGCGGCGCCGGCAACGACCTGGTCAATTACTCCACCAGCACCGCCGCGGTCAATATCTCGCTGCTGAGCGGCTCCGGCACCGACGGCATGAGTGGCACCGACACCATTTCCAACATCGAGAACCTCACCGGCAGTGCCTACAACGACACCCTGGTCGGCAACTCCGGGGCCAACGTCATCCGCGGCGGCGCCGGCAATGACTACATGTACGGCGGCGCGGGAGATGATTACATGGACGGCGAGGCCGGCAACGACTACGTCTCCGGCGAAGACGGCAACGATACCCTCGTCGGCGGCACGGGCAGCGACAGCCTCTATGGCGGCTACGGCAGCGACTGGGCCGACTACTCCGCCAGCACCGCCGCAGTCAATATCTCGCTGCAGAGCGGCAGCGGAACCGACGGCATGGGCGGCACCGACACGCTCTCAGGCGTCGAAAATCTGACGGGCAGTCCGTACAATGACACGCTCGTCGGCGACACGTACGCCAATACCATCCGCGGCGGCGCCGGCAATGACTACATCTACGGCGGCTACGGCGATGACTACCTCTACGGCGAGGATGGCAACGACTACGTCTCCGGCGATGATGGCAACGACTGGCTGTTCGGCGGCGCCGGCAATGATTCGTCGTACGGCGGCAACGGCGCCGACTACATGTATGGCGGCTCAGGCAATGACTACCTCAACGGCGGTAGTGGCAGCGATTACATGAATGGCGAAACCGGAGCCGACAGCTTCTACGCCTACGACGGGTACTACGACTACGTCGACGCCGGAATTGACAACGACGTCGACTCGATCCTGGGTTCCGACTACCTTGACGTTTTCTACAACTTCCCGTGATGCGGCCGGGCCGCAAGGTCACGGCTATCGTTGAGGCAGGGGACGCCCCGGTGCGTCCCCTGCCTGTTGTGGGCGGGACGTCTTGTGCGTTGATGGTGTCCCGTTCGTAGTTGAAGGTTCGGCGGCGGCTCGCTGGTGATTCACGTTAACCGACCCTCCGTTCCTCTGCAGTTTTCTCCTGCTGCTGCCTCGGCTCATCCAGATACGCCTTGAAAATCCAGAGTTGCTGGTGGCCCATGATCTTCCGGAAATTCGTGGCCGTCGCCTCCAACGCCGAGGCCGCCCACCGCAAGGCCATCGACCCGTTCTGCCCGTTGGTCACACGCCTCGTTCGCTGCCTCATCCCGGAGTGCGAGGAGTCGATCAGGTTCGTCGTCCCCAGACACCGCCGCAGCATTCCGGGAAGTCCCAGACGGTGGATCGTGAACCTCTCCTCCAAGCCCTCCCGAATGCTGCTGGCCGCCGAGGGATGGTCCTTCTCATACCAACGGGCCAACGGCTCCCATCGCTTGATTCCCTCCTCAGCTTCCAGCTTCCAGGCCGCGCGGATCGTGCTGCGAACCTGATCGTGCTTCTCCTTGGGCCGATGGGCCAGCACGTTCCGCAGCTTGTGCTGGCGGCAGCGTTGCACCGGATTGTCCGAGCCGTGCACCGGTGCGATGGCGTTGCGCAACGCCTTGGCCCCGTCGATCACGAACAGCCGCCGCCGCCTCGGCCGATCCATCACGTCGATCATTTCATCCAGCGCCGCTTCGCCCTGTTCGATGAGCTTGACCATCGGCAGCAGGAACTGGCCTTCCTTGATGAGAAACTGCGTCAGCTTCCGCCTGTCCAGCGGGCCGATGACTTGGTCAATCGCTTGCAGCCACTGGGACGTATTCGCATCGCCGGCGCGGCGGTGCGGACTTCCGGCCGCCGCTGGCTTCAAGACGGCGTCTGGCAAACCACGTTACTGCACCAGTTCCTGCTCATCGCATACCGCTTGGGCGCATCCCCCTCGCAACTCTATCACTGGCGAGAGCAGGCCATCTCGCGTTGTCTTCACAACGTGATTAGTGTGCAGTCTCGCCCGGCTATTGGTCCGATCAAGTCTTCGGAATAGCTCTCGCGGCCAACTGTTCTCGTCGCAATATTGGTTTGTGGCGAAACCTCGTTGGACTTGCCATACGGCGATTCACGCCCGAGAAATGTACATCAACCTGTACATTAAATTCTGGAAAACAAGCTCCCCATGTGTATCATGCTTACCAGAAGTCCGAGGACGTAAAGCCTTGGAGTTGCTGTAGGTGTAAGTAATCTCGGCGTTTATGGTTTTGAGCTCGAACACGCTCATAACCCGGGGAGGTCGGAGGTTCGGATCGTCCCCGCGCTACTATCGATTTTTAAAGGACTTGCGTCAAAGCAGGTTGTGTTTTCATGCGCCTCAATAGTGTGGCATGTGTAACATGTTTGCCGGAAATCCGATGGCATGGGCGTTTTCTTTCCACTAAGATTCTATATTTCAATAAGTTACGGATGACTGCCTACAGTACTCGCTGCGGCCTGCGCTCAGCGCACTGGGGTACTGGGCACATCGCCAGCACTTATTCTGCACGCGGTGCCTGCCGCCGCGTCTGGGTTTTACCTTGGAGGTCTCGGGACGGCGGCGAGTTTCAGCCGCACCGCTTCAACAACGGTTTCGACGCCAAGCGGCCGGAGCAGGCGAGTGCGGTGGACCTCGGCGGTCCTGGGGCTGATGCCCAGACGGGCCGCGATTTCCTTGACTGTCCATCCCGCCGTCAGGAGTTCAAGCATCTGGCTCAGCCGCGAGGGAAGATCGTTCAAAGCGGCCGCATTCTCGACTTTCACGTCTGCCACGAGGCGGCCCTTGGGCAGGTCAGCTTCGAATTGCCCGAGGCGGCTGTGTGCCTGCACCCGGTCCGTGACATCCAGCGCCAGGCCGCCAATCCAGACATCACCATCGGTTCCCGGCAGGGGGATTTGAAGACTTTCCACCAGCGTCGGACGCCATCGGGTCCCAATGCAGAGTCCAGCAGGCCGCTCACCTCGCCGCTCAGCCGCGCGGCCTGATCGCTGGCTTCGAAGCTGTCGGCGGAGTCGCTGGGGGGATGACGGTGGACGGGGAGACGACGACATTCCTGGAGTATACCAGCAGCGGGGCTTAGTTACGGGATTTCCTTACTTGTCCCATGGCCTCGCGGCCACAGAATGTATGTTGGCAACAGCGGGGATTCCGCCGGAAAGGCCGGCCGTCGGACGACGGACTGCGGAGTACCGGAATATGGCCGCATGATGAGGGAGTCGAGGCACGGATGAAACTACAAGACATACTGCTGCTTGGATTGTTGGGTTGGACATTATCCGGTGGGTCGGCCATGGCCGAGGCGCTGGCCGTATTCGAATGTCGCGAGTCATTGGGGCGTGATTGGCCGCGGACGCTGGTGACGTATCAGCAGGGTTTTTCGCGGGGGCAGGCAAAGGCGGGCGAAGTGCGCCTGGTGGATGCCGCCGGCAAAGAGCAGGCGGTGCAACTCTGGCGGGTGAAGTTGCAGGATGACGGCTCTCTGGCATCGGCGCGGGTCTCGTTCTTTGCCGCGATGCCCAAGAACGGGAGCTATCGATTTGAATTGCTGGCCGGCAAGCCCGCATCCACGGACTCCGCACCTTCGGCACAGGCGGAGGGTGATTTCATGGTGCTGGACAACCGCGTGGTCGCGATCCATCTGCCGAAGCAGGGAGAGGCGAAGTTCGACCGGCCGCTGGCGATGGGCCAGGACCACGCAGCGATGGTGGCCGCCTTTGGGCAGCAGGCAGCCAAGGGTCTCGCGCCCGGGCCGATCCAGGGCGTGCGGCTGGCGGATGGACAGTGGGTAGGCGGCAGCTATTTCTTTGCCGCCAAACTCGACACCGCGCCCAAGATTGCCGGATACACCTGCCGCATCACCGAGCAAGGCCCGCTGTTCATCGAGGCGGCCGTGCGCTATACCTTTACTCAGGGCGGCTGGTATGAACTGACGGCGCGAGTGCTTACTGGCGACCCGGCCGTTCGCATTGATGAACAGTTCGACATGGGTCCGCCGGGATCGATGTGGGACTACCGGGTGATGATCTCGCTCACCAGCGGCTGGAAGGGTGGCTGGAGACCCGATGCGGCGTATTGGATCTCCTCCGAGGAACGATTGAAAGGCCGTGATGAACGGTTCCAGACAAAGCTCCGCGATGCAGGCCTGCCCGTGCCGCCTGACTGCGGCAGCACCCCGATCGTTTACGACGAGCCATTCAAACAACTCTTCGACGTGGCCGTGCGATATCCGTGGCATCCCAATGCCCAGTTCTTTGGACTGGTCAACACGTCCGACCTCAGCCGTAATGCTGTGGCAGCAGGCAAAGCGCCGTTCCTTGCAGTGGTGCCCATGCATACCGGCAACTGGCGCGGGTCCATCGATGCGATGGACGGCATGCTGTTCTCCTACAAGGTCGGCGATGTCTGCCTGAACTGGCGTCTGCGCGCCAGCCCGCATCCGCGCACGATGCTCCACAGCGGCGAGTACGACCCCGAACAGACCCTGACACTGTGCCGCAGGCAATGGGCACTGATCGGCGGGCCGTTCCAACCGTTCGATAAGCTCTGGAATCTCCGCGCTCAAGAGGGCCATGTCACGCTGGACAGCTACAAGGACTGGATCCTGGATTGGCCGGCTGATGTGAACGTCACCTACCCGCGGCTCCTGTTTGGAAAGGCTGATGTCGAGCGACTCCGGGGGCAAATTGACCAGTTTCCCGTCGGCGAGGTCTTCCGCAATTTCCTCTACGTCAATGACACCAGCGCCCGGCGGCAGGAGTTGTGGAAGAAGCTGACCACGGGCGGTGAGTGGGACAGCCCCAGCGGGATGGTGCGTCATCTCCTGACTCGGGGCGATCCCCCGAACATTCCCTGGGCCATCAGCTACCGCGTGTCGCAAATGACTGGCTGGGCCGGGGACATGGATGAACTGCTCAGCAGTGATAAACTCACACCCGAGCAGCGAAGACGACTGCGCTCGGACTTGGCGGCATTGTGCCACACGCTCAGTGAGCCGGATGTCAACCCGCGCGGGTGCATGACCCATCTCGGCAATCTGAATATGCCCATCAATCGGTTTTTCGGTCTGGCGTGGGCGGCCGCACTTATTCCCGACCACCCGATGAGCAGGATCTGGCTGGACCTGTCGGCCAAGTATCTGCGTTACAAGCTGGCGATCATGACCGCGCCCGGCGGCACGTGGGGTGAACTGATCACGTATTACGAAGCTAGCGCCGCCCACATCATGCAGACTGCCGGTGTTCTCGCCCGCACCGGACGCATGGACGATTCCACTGCTCGTCTGGCGGTCGATCCGGCCGTTTTCACCCTGAATCTGCTGACTCCCCGTGATCCGCGCTTCGACGCTCGCATGCTTGCCGGTTGGGGGCACGAGGGACTGGACCAGGGGATCCAGTTTCTGGTTGCAGCCAACGCCATTCGAGGCATCGACCCCAAGCTCGCCGCCTCGTTTGCGTGGGGGTGGGATGCAATAGGGCGCCCCATGTCCGGCCACCATGATGCAGGTTTCAGTCCCCGCGCGCAGGCCAACGCCGAACTGCTGCGAGCCTTGCCGCCTGACTTCGTGCCGCCGCAACTGGCCAGCACCTGGCTTCCCGGATTCGGCGCGACCCTGCGTGCGCACGCAGGGAGCACAAGCGAGACCTACCTTTCCTTCCACCAGGGGTATCAGGTCAGCCACTGCGATGAGAACCAGGGCGATTTCACGCTCTACGCCGGCGGCGTCCCGCTCGTGCCGCTGAGTCTCGACGCTTACGCCATCCACGGAGACAAACCGTTCGCGCAGCTCTTCAAGACGTTCGGTTTCCATAGCCGCGTCCGATTTGGCCAGCAGAGCAATACCGGGGGCTGGCCGGGCGGCGGGGCGCTGGGAGGCGCTCCTGCCCATGCGTTCAGTGAAAGCGCCGACTACGTCCGGGGAGTCAGCGATGAGGGCCCACAGCGTTGGAACCGCCAGATCGCCTTCTTGAAGAGCAAGTCGGCTGCCCAGCCCAGCTACTTCGTGTTCTGCGACAGCTTCACGCCACGCGAAACGGCGGATCAGCTTCAGCCCAAGTGGTGGTATCTGCGCACCTTGGGCCGGAAGGAGCAGGTCACAAACGGCGAGGCGGAGTTCAATTACACATCCGAGTTCGGTCCGAGGCTCAACGTCCATTTTCTTCAGCCCACGCGCGCGGCCATCGAGTCGCGCGATGCCTCCCACCGCGCGCCCCTTTATCACGTGAATGCCGCAAACTGGCGACGTGCCCACGGGGATGCCAGGAAGGAGGGCGATCTCAGCGTCAATGATACGATCACCGTGAATGCCGTCGGTCCGATTCCCGCGGGCCAGGATGTCTTGGTGGCTCTCTATCCGCATGCGAAGGATCAGGCTCCGCCGCGTTATGAGCCGCTGGCCAGCGGTGTGGCTCGGATCACCACCACCGAGTCGGTGGACTACGTCTTCCTGAATCATCAGCCCGTGGATTTCGCTGCTGGCGACGTGGCCTTTGCAGGACTGGCGGGAGCGGTTCGCGTCTACGGCGACGAAATCCACCTCGTCATCAGCGAAGGCCCGGGCAGCGTCAGCTATCAGGGCTCGACGCTCCGGTCTGATGGTCCGGCGATGAAGGTCATCGCCAAGGGCGACCTTGCGAAGCAACAAGTCTTCGAGGTGGCTTCGCCGTGGAAACTGGCGAAGCGGGAGTTGCCCGCTGGCTGCCGTATCGAAGGTCCGGCCCGCTGTGAACTGACCGTTCAGTCGGATCGCATCACCGGCAAGTCCGAGGGCTTCGGCGGATTCCTGTACGCTCCGATGCCGCCGGAGATGAAGGTGCTGCCCACGCTGGTGATCGACGGGCAGACCTACGCCCCCGGCACCCACGGCGGCACGCTGATCATCCCGTTAATGCCCGGCGAGCATTCCTTCGAGGTTCGCGCCCTGGAACAGCCTCCGGTATTCCGCAATGGGCAGGCGTGGTGACAGGAAGCAAGAGTCTTCTGTATTCCGTACGATCGAGAGATCCTGATGAGACAGCAAATTGGCGGAGGCTCCGCCAGAAAGGTCATCTGTGTATCCAACGCTCACAGCCATTGTGTTCGCGATCCTCTTTGTCGTGACTGCCGTGCATGCGGACCCGGTGCAGCAGGTTGTCATCGACGTTGGCCAGCAAGAGGGAGCCGTTCGCGGTGAGGACCACCGGGCCATCCAGGCGGCGATTGACTATGCCGGCAGTCTCGGCGGCGGGACGGTACACGTCGGCGATGGCCGATACACCCTGCGGACCTGCCTGACACTCCGATCGGGCGTAAAGCTGATTGGCAGCGGTGAGAAGACGGTGCTGGTGCTCGCGGACGGCTTCCGGTCTGCGCTGGCGGTGGATGCCGATGCGAACCAGCGACAAGTCACGGTCGCGGACCCGGCGGGTTTGGCCATCGGTGATCGGATCCTCATCGGTGATGACCAGCAGGCATGGGGATTCCGCATTACCAACGCCCAGGTGATCGGCGGCGACGGGCTGGCCACATTCATCCTTTCTGAACCCGTGCGGGATGACAGCATGGTTCAGCGGCACGGCTGGGTTGAGCGAAACCATCCGGCCATCGGCGGCTGGGGAATCCGCGACGCGAGCATTGAGGGTTTTACGATCGAAGGCAATGTTGGTCGAACGCCTTGCGCGAAGCGCGACGGCTGCCGCCTCGGGGGCATCTACCTGTTTGAGTGCGAGAACGTCGCCATCCGCCGCTGCACCATACGGAATTTCAACGGCGACGGAATCAGCTTCCAGGTGTCGCGGAAGGTGCTGGTGGAAGAATGCCTGGCCGAGAAGAACGCCGGCCACGGCCTGCATCCGGGCAGCGGGTCGCAGGAGCCGACACTGCGCAAGAATCGCTCTCTGGCCAACGGCGAGGATGGCATCTTCGTTTGCTGGCGCGTGCAGCACGGGGTGTTCGAGGGTAACGAATCGGCCGACAACACTGGTCGGGGGATTTCCATTGGCCACAAGGACAGCGACAACCTTTTCCGGGGCAACCGGAGCATAGGAAACCGGGGGCCAGGAATCGAGTTCCGACCGGAGACGGAGGCCATGGGCGCGCACCGCAACGTCTTCGAGGGCAACACAATCCTCGACAACGGCGGCTGCATCGTCATTCGCGGCCGACATGACGACCTGGTCTTCCGCAACAACACCCTCGGCTACTCGAAGACCCAGGACAAGCCGCGCCATGCGATTGCCAGCGATGGACAGGCGCAGCGGATCGTGGTCGAGAACAACGAACTGAAGAACGCAACGGCTGAGATCGAGCAACTGAAGCCGGGGAATTAGTCGGCGTGACCCATGGAGGATGCAATGCTGAAGAGGATGAACGTGATGAGATATCTGGTGATCGGTCTTGCCCTGCTAAGTGGATTGCCGGCCGATGGACCCCAGAGGCTGCACACTTATCCGGCACCCCAGGGCGTCGCCTTGTCAGACGACTATTCGGTGACGGTAAATGGAAAGCCTCTGGACATTTACCGGGGCGTGGTTTGGGAGCCCCAGAAGCTGGATTGGGCCAAGGGTGTTCCTTCCTTTGGCGGCCCCTATTCTTTCGCGTACTTTGACGCATCCGGAATCGTCGAGGTGGTGGTCACTTCCCATAAACAATCCATGGAGAAAGTCAGAGTCCTGCCGGAGTCGAACCGGGTTGTTCCAGCCGTCAAGGGAAATACTCTGCGGTTTGAAGTCAAGAACGCGCCTTGTCAGCTCTCGGTCGAGCCCAACGGGAAGAACGGTCCGCTGATTCTCTTCGTCAATCCCCCCGAACAGAATCCACCCAACGTGAAATACTACGGCCCGGGAGTCCATGACGCAGGCAAAGTCGAGCTCAAGGACAACGAGACGCTCTACATCGCCGGCGGCGCCGTGCTCCAGGGGGGAATCGTAGCACGTGGGACCAATATTCGTATCCAAGGGCGGGGAATCATCGACGGTCTGAAATGGGAACGGTTCAAAGGGCCAACCAGGAACATCCTGGAATTGGATGGCTGCCATGGCGTCGTCGTGGAGGGGATCATTATCAAGGATGGCTGGGGCTGGAGCGTGAATCTGAAGGGCGGATCGGACATCACGCTGCGCAACGTCAAGGTGCTCGGCGCGCGTTGCGAGAACAACGACGGGATTGATATCTGCAATAGCCAGCGCGTTACCATCGAAGACTGCTTTGTGCGGACAGATGACGATTGCATCGCCATCAAAGGGATGGGCTACGGCGACTCACAAGCGGTTGACGACGTGACCGTGAAGCGATGTGTTCTGTGGACCGACCGGGCCAACATCTGGCGGATCGGGTGCGAAAGCCGCGCCAAAGCGATGCGGAATATTCTCTCCAGCGACACCGACGTAATCCATCATGTCGCACTGGACGAAGGCTATGTCTGGAAAGACGCGAACTGGGTGATCAGCCTGCAACCAGGGGAGGATATGCCAATGGACAACGTCCACTTTGAAAACATTCGCATCCACCAGGAAGGCCAGGGACGATTGATCCAGGTCGAACCGCTGTTCAATCAGTATAACCGGAAGCAAACGCCGGGTCTGATCCGCAACGGCTCCTTCAAGAACATCACGGTCTGGGGCATCCCCAAGTCGTCGGACAATCCGGGTCTCATCCGGATTCACGGGGCGGATGCCCAGCATGACGTCCGCAACGTGACATTTGAGAACGTGGTTCGATTCGACCAGGTCACGGCCGAGCAGTCCCCCAGCGTTCAAATCAGCGGCTCCTGCCAGGGCGTTGTTTTCACCGGCTCACAAAGCAAGACCAGGAATTGATGTGAGCAAAGCATCGAACCGTGGGGGCCGAGCTTCAGCGAAACACCCGGAGGTTGCTATGCCGAACGAGACAAACGTCATGCGTTATCTGGTGGTCTGTGTCGTCCTGCTGACTGGATCACCGGCGCTGGCCGATGGTCCGCAGAGGGCGGCGGTGCCGGCCGACGGCGTCATTCAACTATCCGACCACGGGTATCGAAACTGAAGGCCGGAGCGGGTTCAGTATCGAATTGATCCGGCCCAGTTCCCGTCGGGAAACCGGGTGCTGCTCGGCCCGGACGGTAAAGCCGTGCCATTTCAGATTAAGGAGGGTGTTCTCTCGTTCGTCGCCGAGTTGTCCAAGGGGCAGACGGTGCAGTACAAGTTCCAGCGGGCCGATGTGGATCGCTCGCGCGAGAACAGCCGTCTGAGTGTGAGCAAGACCGGCGAGTTCCTTGAGATCGCCAACGATCGCGTGGCGATACGAGTTCCGGCCCCGCAGGAGAAGACTCTTCCCGAACCGGCCGCCGCCGCCACCATCCCTGCGCCGCTGGCGGGCTTCAAGCAACAGGGACAAGGCTGGATCGGCAGCTCCCATTTCGAATTTCCGCGTAGGATCACCTCGTATCACTTCCGCGTCGTCGAGGAGGGCCCGGCCAGCATCACCTATGAAGCGCGATACAGGTTCGCCCCCGTCGGCGAATACGTCTTGCGCGTGCAACTGGACAACGGGCTGCCGTACCCGGTCATCACAGAAGAATTCGACTTTGGCACCATGACCGACGGTCATGACTTCCTCGTGCTGGATCTGACGAAAGGATGGTCACCCGATACGTACCATTACATCGAATGCGCCTTTGGCGGTGGCGAAAGCCCATTAGGCACAGGTGGACTCTATTCGAAGAAACTCGCCGAATACATTGAGACCAGGACCGCCGAGTGGGACAAGCCCGGCTCATCTACGCCCCATCTTCATCAGCCAGGCAGTTCCAGGATGGTGCTGTTGGATCGCTTGACGCATACGGGTTCCTTCGGACCCCGCGGCGCGATCGGACTCTCCACCGGGAGCTAGTCCACCTTTATCCTGCCAATGCATGGGGGAAGCTGGCGGCGCGGCATGGCTCTGACGTGCTGGAACGATCCCAACGGTGGCATCAAGATGGCTCTCCCCATTGGCGTTCGCCCGCTGGACGGTTTTCTGGAAGTCAGCGGCGATGGGAACGCCTTTGCCACACTGACGCACGATCCTGCCCTGCCCGTGAGCTACGGCCGCCGCAGTTGGGCGCTCGTCTGCGGACTGTCCGACAAGGAGGTGACCGACCTGCGATTCCGGGCCGGCGTCATCGGCCTCGACCGCTACAAGAACTGGATTCTCAATTGGCAGCACGATGCTTCAAAGACCTTTCCCCGCGCCTTCATGACCACCGCGCAGGCGAAGCGGCTGAAAGACACGATTAACTCTCATCCCGACAAGGACCGGCTGCAGTCGCTCTATCTGATCAGCGGGAATCCCGCGGACGCGGTCAACAGCGCGCAAGTCGCGTTGAAGCGCATGAGGGGGAACAACTGGGGGCACACCTGGGCCTACACAGACTATCGCAAGGCGGAGGATTTGCTCTACATGCTGAAGGTGGAGGACGCCCTTTCATGTCCTTCGCTTCCGGCGAACTTGCGGGAACAGTTGCGACTGGCGCTGGCGTTGGACGTCCATTCTTTTTCTGAGCCGGACATCACGCAGTTGGGAACGGGAGCGCACCTGGGCACTTGGAACATGCGCATCGGTCGCGTGGTTGGCGGAACCTATGGGGCCGCGCTCCTGCCGGATCATCCGTTGTATGACTACTGGATGACAAAGTATCGGGATCTCGACAGCTACCTCCTGGCCACATCGGTTTCGCCGGGTGGTGGGTGGTATGAACCGCCGCTGTATTCCATGTATGGACCGCAGCGCTGGTTCGCAGTCTGCGCGCATATCCTCCGCAATACCGGCACCGCAGACCTGAATGCGAACGGGTACATTACGAAATTCCTGCGATACAATGCCGACATCACCTTGCCTGATCCGCGCTATCCCGATCATCGCATTCTGCCCGGTTTGGGACAGGGTGGAAATACCCTGGAAGCGATGTTCGGCATCGGGGTCGGAGTGGTGGAAAGCCCTGATCCAGAGAGTGCGAAATTCTTCCGTTACATGCACCGGCTCAACAGCATCAATGGTTTGATTTCCCGGAGCGATTGGAATAACGCGGATTACAGTTACCTCTATCTCCCGGATGGGGGCGAGACTGCCAAGCCTCTCGTGACCACCTACATCCCCGGATTTGGGGTCTCCTTCCGCGCTCATTGCTACGACGCGAATGAAACCGCCATGATCTTCCGCTGCGGCTACACCCGCAGCCACTGGCCCACCGACGACCAGAGCGTCATCCTGTACGGCAAAGGAGCACCGCTGGCGCCGGGCCACGCCGATCAATACTCCGGCTCGAAGGCCGGGACTATCGGCACCGAATTCACTCAGTGCCGTCTCGTGGATGCGGCGAAGGAACCGCCGTTCGGGCGCATGCAGACGGACGTGCAGGACTACGGGTTCGGCGCCAATGCCGACTACGCTCTTGGCCGCATGTATTTTTCCGCCGAAACACTGGGCGATGGCAAAGGCGAGATGGACTGGCGTCGGCACATCCTCTTCCTGAAAAGCGCACAGCCGACCGGCCCAAACTATTTCGTGATGCGCGACACCTTCACCGGCTACGACGGCGCAGCGGTGCCGCCGACCGGCCGCAAAGCATGGTGGCATTGGTTAACCTTGGACACAGCGGATCTGACGACTGTCAACGGAAAGGCATTCGACGCCTCACAAGTGCCGGTTGAAAGAATCATCCCGGAGAGCCAGTGGCCTACTCTCACCGGCAATGTCATCGAGATGGGAACCAAGTACGGCGCTTCAACGTGGTTCTGGTTCGACACTCCGACGACCCCAAAACTCCAAGCGACCATCCTGATGAGGTACGGAGTTGCGCCCGCCGATTATCAAACTCAGTTCAGCAAGCTGGCACCATCCATTCCACAACGAGGTTCCCGTGAGCAACGCACCGTTTATCGCATGGAAGGAAATGCCGATACAGGCTTCTTCTATGTGGCGTATCCTCGCAAGGGCGACGAGGCACCACCGACCTGCACGCGGCTGGCGCCAGGCTGCTTGAAGATCGTCACGGCCGAAGCCACGGACTATGTGTTTATCGGCGACGCTCCGTTTGATTTCAATCAGGAGGGCGTGGTGTTCACGGGCAAAGCCGGCGCCGTGCGCGTCTTCCGCGATCATGTGGTCTTCTGCATGAACAGTGGCACCGGGAACATCGGATACAAAGGTCATATCCTCAGCGGCAGCGGTCCCTTTGAACGCAGCGTGCCCACCGACAGGCTGACGGCTGGCACCGTCGAACTGGGCGGAACGCCCAAGACCATCCGGACGGTCGAAATCGGCCAGGGGATTACTGTGCGAGGCGAGGAACCGTTCAAGGCGGCGCTGGAGGGCAACGTGATTCGCATCCATACCGAGGGGCGTGCGCGGCACTTCATTGTCGAGCCCTTCCCCGGTTGGCTGATGAATCCCCAGTTCACCATCGACGGCCAGGAATGGCTCTGCTTCCCCGGCAGCGCACGTGGCATCAAGGCGAACCGGGAGGGCCGGAACGTGGGCTGCATTCTCTCGACTCTGGACGGGACGCACCGCCTGGAACTCCGCCAGCGCGTCTGGGTGCGTCCATGGGATTGTGGAATGCCCACGACCGTGGAGGCCAAGAGATGAAACTCCTGAACATGTTCTTCCTGGTGGTCGGTGTCGCCGCCGGGCTTGCGCCCAGGGTGATGGCTGCAGGCACCGTTTTCTATGTTGCAGCGACCGGCAACAACGCGAATCCCGGCACCCGGGAGCAGCCATGGAGGACGGTTCAGAAGGCTGCGGAAACACTTCAGCCCGGCGACACGGTGCTGATTCGTGGCGGTGTTTATCGCGAGAACGTGCAGCCCTCGCGCGGAGGCACCAGCGAAGCTGCGCGCATCACCTACAAAGCCTATCCCGGTGAAACACCTGTTCTGAGCGGTTCGGAGCAGATCACCGGATGGACCGACGTCGGCCACGATGTCTGGAAGGCGGTGGTCCCCGATTCTCTATTCGCGGACACTACTGTCCGGTTGAGCAACTGGCCAAACCGCGTTTGGCCTCGGTCAATGCAGGCGATTCCGCACATCTTCGGCCGTGATCGATTTGACGCAAGACCGGCGGTTTTGTGCCGCCGCCGGCCCGGCGGGACACTCCGCCGCCATGAACAGCGGCCGCATGATCTTCTCCCAGTT
>Ga0315286_10002480_pt1 | contig 17228 bp, 6 predicted proteins | sample YL17G10_0_MG_FD_205038 | JGI IMG/M metagenome (GOLD analysis project Ga0315286, IMG submission 205038) | Sediment microbial communities from Yellowstone Lake, YNP, Wyoming, USA - YL17G10_0 | ecosystem: Environmental > Aquatic > Freshwater > Lake > Sediment | place: USA: Wyoming | collected...
GCACAGAAGAACTTCTATCGTCTCCTGTTTCGTCCCAATTATGCCGTCCAGGCGCGAGAACTGACACAAATCCAGAGTTTGCTACAAAATCAGGTCGCCGCCTTTGGCCGCCACCTGTTCAAGGATGGATCACCCGTCACAGGCGGACAAACCGTTATTGAAGTCACTAACGTCTTTGCGTTGAACGTGGAGCCGACCTATAAGACCGTGGCCATCGATCTGGCCAGCTTCAAAGGTAAGTTTATCACCTCTGTCGCCGGGAATGTACGCGCCTATGTGGCGGCAACGGTCGATGCCACCAATACCGCACCCCCATGTCTGATTATCAAGTATGTGACCGGAGAAGAATTCGACAATACCACATTCGGTCAAACGCTGACCACCGATACCGGAAATTTTAGCGCCAATGTCAATCTGGCCTCGGCCGTCTCGAATACCTCGATCTGCTCGATCAATGATGGCTATTTCTTTATCAATAATCTCTTTGCTCATTGCCCAGAACAGACCATCGTCCTGGATGCCCATGCCAATACCCCGTCCTATCGTATTGGGCTTCAACTGGATGAAACCGTCATCACCGAATCCCAAGATTCCTCACTCCGTGATCCGGCATTGAATTCCAGCAACTATCAGGCCCCTGGGGCCACACGCTATAATCTCTCGCTGACCCTAGCAAAACGATCCCTGACCAGTCAGGATGATTCGCTGTTTGTGGAATTGGTCCGGGTGGCGAATGGTGCCTTGATTAAAGCGATTACCTATCCACAACTCTCTGATCTTGAACGGACCTTAGCTCGACGTACCAACGATCAATCAGGGTCGTTTACGGTCAAGCAATTCCGCCTGAACTTAGGCAATGACAGCACCTATGCCAATGCGTATTCTGTCTTGCTCGATCCAGGAAAAGCCTATGTCCAGGGATTTGAACACGAAACCATCTCGACCACGACCCTCAGGAATGAGCGGGCCCGCGATGTGGCCAATGTGAAAAGCTATCCACTCTCAATGGACTTCAAGAATTATCTCTATGTGGCCAATGTGCGTGGTTCGCTCTATACCAAGACCTTGGAACCCCTGACGATCCATTGTGTGTCGAATGCGAACATTAATGTCCTGACCACTGCCACGGCCGCGGCGACCAAAATTGGTACGCTCCGTGTCCGATCTGTCGAACACGAAGATTCAGTGAATACGGGTATCCATACGCTCTATGTGTTTGATATGAACGTGGCCAGCCGTACGGCCGTGTGTCAGGCTGGAGGCACCTCCAATACGATCATCCTGGATGCCGCGGCGGCGTCTCAGAACAATGCCTATGAGGGCATGCACCTGCGTCTTGGCTCCACGGCCACCCAGAATCTTGAATCGGTCATCATTTCGACCTATAACGGCATCACCAAAGTCGCCACGCTCGAAGCCGGAAAGACCTTTGCCAACACCCCTTCGACGGCCCGGACCTTTACCTTGGATTATGTCTTTGCCGATGCTGAATCGATTGTGGCCGGGAATTCCAATGCCATCTGGCTCAACTCTGATGTGTATGCTCCCTTCTCTAAATTCCCGCTCAAGGCGGATCTCTATCAGGGTGCCTATCTCTATGAAACCCATCTCAATCATTCCCTCTTCCCATTGCCGAATGATTGGGTCGGGAACAACACGGTCATTGGCGGGGTGACCATGAGCAATACCAGCTATACGGGGCGTCAGACCTTGTCCCAGGTCGCCACGGCTGGTGTGATCTCGTTTACGACCGCCGCGGGTATCAAGTCCACGGTCGTCGGATCTCCGTTGTCGATCTCTGATTCCTTCAAGAACATTCGTTGCGTCCTGACCAATGTCTCTGGTGGTACCTTAGGCAATAACTCACTCATTATCTGGGATGGCTCCAACACGATCACCGTGACATCCACGGCGACACAATCGACCTATACGATCACGGTGCCTAACTCGTCAGGTTCCACCTTTGATGTGGATATCAAAGTCAACTTCCCAACGGCCGATACGACCGCGGGTATTCGCAAGTCGAAAATCTATCGCACGGCCAATCCGACCTTCTTTGATGCGGTCACCCCGATCATCACGATTGCGGCGGGGGTGGGGTATCGTTCACAGAATACCAGTACCGGGGGACTTCAGCTTCATTTCTTGACCAGCGGAAGTCTCAATTCCTCGGTCACCCAAAAGCTCAGGACGCCGAATGCACCACAAAGCTTGTATGTCGCCGATGTCGTGAAACTCACTAAGGTGGTCGACTATGGTGTACTCACGGTCACCAACTCAAATTTGGCCTCGGCCCTGGATATCACTTCGTCCTATATCCTGGACAACGGTCAACGCGATAATAGCTATGAACACGCCTCGATTCGCTTGAAGCCAAACGGTACGCCTCCCAAGGGTAACGTGGTGGTCTATGCAGATTTCTATAATCACACAGGCACAGGCTATCTCACGGTGGATTCCTATCCAACCTCCAATGTGAACTATGCGGATATCTCGGTCTATACGTCTCCCTTGACTGGTGAAGTCTTCAATCTCCGTGATTGCATCGATTTCCGCCCACGCCGGGTGGATGCCAATACCTCAGGGGAATACCAGGAAACCTATTTCCCGACCTCAGGGTCGATCTTTACCACAGACTATTCCTATTATCTTCCTCGCATCGATAAAGTGATCTTGACGCGGGATAAAGAATTTGTCATCCGCAAAGGGATCTCTTCGATCATCCCCACAGAGCCACAGGATTCGCGGGAAGGCATGACCCTCTATCGACTCACCATGCCTGCCTATACGGCCAATACGGCCGATATCGGCATCAGGTATGTTGAGCATAAACGCTATACCATGAAAGATATTGGTGTGCTTGAACAGCGTATCCAAAATCTTGAATACTATACCTCTCTGAACTTGCTGGAGAAATCTGCCCAGGCCACAGAAATCATTGATAATGTGGGATTCCCGCGCCCTAAAAACGGCATCATTGTCGATGCCTTCTCGGGTCATGGTATCGGCGATGTCTTGAACAAAGACCACGTCTGCGCCATTGATGTGGAAAATCGGGAACTGCGCCCTTCCTTTATTCCACGCAAGTACGATCTGTCGTTCCGATCCTCCCAGTCCACGAATATCCAACAGCGCGGGGATATCGTGACCTTGCCTTATACCGAACTGGCATTGGTGGATCAATCCACGACCTCTAAGGCCATCAACATCAATCCATTTAATACGGTCACCTTTCTTGGGAAAATCCAACTCGACCCCTCGTCGGACACCTGGGTCGACACCACACAACAACCTGATGTGTTGGTCAATCAAACAGGGGACAACGATGCCTGGGCGGCGATTTCTGATTTGGTCGACAATTCTCCTCGCTTTGGTACCACCTGGAATTCCTGGCAGACCAATTGGACTGGGGTCACGCATCGAACCGAAACGACCGCATGGCTGGCCGATACCGGCCGCCGCCGGCACCATGGTCGTGGTTGGAAGGCCATGCCTGTCGCCACGACACGGTTCATCGATGATATCACCACGAATCAGGTCCGCACCGGGATCAAAACCTCTCTGGGTCCCACACTCATCTCCTCGTCGCTTGGCAACAAGGTCGTGGATATTTCTGTGGTGCCGTACATGCGCTCCCAAGGCCTCCTGTTCATCTGTGCGGGATTCCGGCCAAACACCCGGGTCTATGCCACCTTTGATGATCGCAATGTCGACCGATTCATCAGTCTCTCAAATGTCATCAAGGTCTCGAATGCCTCCATTACCTATCGGGATGGTTATCAGCATGGGGAGCAAGTCCGGGTCTGGGACCCAGCGAACTCTCGCTTTACCGCGAATGCCACGGTGGTCTTCAATCGCAATGAAAATGGATATACCAATGTCACAGTGGTCGATGTCACCTCGGCCAATGCGAACAGCTATGCCACCGAAATCTATGTCTCTGGAGGCTCGCGCTTTCTCTTGGGCAACACCAGTGGCGCCAATTCACAGATCACAGGCTATTATCATCGTTCAGGTCAGGTGTGGTTCGCCAATGCCAACTCAATTTTCATCGGTCATGATGCCCTGGGCTCCACCAACTTCGGTCCTGGTTATGCCAATCTGACCAATCAGACGATCACGATTACCTCTGGACCAGGGGCCGGTCAGACCGTCAAATTCACGAAGTATGATACCATTAATGGAGTCGTCAGTTGTGGTGCCAATGCGTTCGGTGGTACCACAGGCTTCGCGCTTCCGAATACCCAATCTACCTATACGATTGGCACCTCATTTACCAGTGCCGCTGGGGCCGCCAATGTCAGTATGCTCATGACGGATTGGAGAGGAGAGGCCGCGGGGGTCTTCACGATTCCTGATGTCAGCAATCTCTCTGCCTTGCTCATACCGAATAAATTGGATTATTCATTCCGAACGGGCACACGCTCGTTCCGTATTTCCGATTCTGTCACAGGCGATTTGTCGCAATCCTATACCAATGGTGACGCGCCATTTACTGCCGCGGGTCTCCTGGAATCCCGTCAGAACACGATTCTGACCACACGGACCTTGGATGTGATTCGGCAATCTCTGACCGAATCAAAGGTCATTAATAGTTCTGTGGTCACCAGTTCACGCACCGTCCAGACGGGTTCCTCCTTCTGGATCGATCCGCTGGCCCAAACATTCACGGTGGATGCTCGCACACACCCCAACGGCGTCATGACGACCAGTATTCGCCTCTTGTTCCGCAACAAGGATGCCGCCATCCCGGTTCGGGTGCAACTCCGCCCAGTGGTCAATGGCTATCCTGATTCCGCGACCGTCATCCCCTATGCCGATGTGTATATGCCGGCCGATAAAATCACCTTGGCCACCGACGCCTTGATTGGGGCACGCTATGCCAATACGGTGTCGTCCAATCCCCTCACAGATTCCACCCTCTATACAGAAATCAGATGGAATGCTCCTGTATATTTGTCCCCTGGTGTGGATTATGCGGTGGTGTTGATCGCCAACTCTCAAAAATATGAAGTCTATGTGTCTGAAGTGGGGAAACAATTACTCGGTACCAATCGAGTGATCTCGCAACAGCCCTATTTGGGATCGTTATTCAAGTCTCAGAATTCTTCGACCTGGGAATCGATCCAGGCCGAGGACCTGTGTTTCCAGTTATTGATTGCTCAATTCAATACGGCCGTCACGGCCAACCTCGAACTGGGTGTCACCACTCTGGGAGATCGTACGGCCAACTGGAGAATCACCTCTAATGTCGCGGTCGATGCGTTCCATGTGCAGACCTCCATCTTCAGGCCATCCAATACGACCTTTGATGCCGTCTATCTGACCACACCAGCCTCCACAGGGGTGCTTGAGGCGGCGCGGAACTTACAAGTCGATGAGACCGCCTACTTCGATGATACCATTGGCCGTCGTATCCTGACGACCGATCCCGACAGCTTCAAGGTTCGCATGATCTTTGGATCAGGGCATGTGGATGTCTCACCGATCATCGATCAAGAACGGATGTCCGTTATCACCATTGAGAATGTGGTGAACAATCTTGGGTTGATTAATACCAGCTTTGTGGTGATCGATTCCAATGCCTCCTTTAGTCCGAGCAATGTGTCCGTGACGATTACCCCAAATGCGAACAGCTTGACGACACCGACGATCACGGCCAATGCCTTTGCTAATGTCGTGGCCAATGTGCTGAGCAGTCTGACCGTGGACATCTCAGGCGCAGGCTATACCTTGACTCCCACCGTGACAGTGACGGGTGGTGGACCCACGGCCTCGGCCAATGTGGTCTGTCAAGGAGAGGATCAACCAAAGGGCGGACCAGCGACCGCGCGATATATCACACGCAAAGTCACGCTGGCCGATGGGATGGATGCCGGAGATTTCCGCGTCTATTTCTCGGCCTATCGTCCGACCAACGCGAACATCTATGTGTATTACAAGGTGTTATCGTCCGATGACACCGATGTGTTCGACGATAAGCCGTATCAACTCATGACGATCATTAATGGATGGTCACTCTTTTCGTTGGATCAAGCTGATTTCAAAGAATTTGTCTTTGCGCCTGGCGATAAGAATCTCGCCTCAAACATCGTACAATATGGTGGGTATCAGACCTTCAAGTATTTTGCGATCAAGGTGGTCATGACCTCCACGGATACCACAAAAGTGCCGCGTATTCGGGACTTCCGAGTGGTGGCGATACCTGCAATTCCATCAAACGGATAATAGGAGAATCTCATGGCACCGAAAGCACAGTGTTTCGTTCCAATAGAGAATACCAGTATGGTGCGGGATATGTCCACCCAGGCCGTGCTAAATACGGATACTGAAGGACAAACCCGATACCGTAGCCTGTATGCCAAACGGGTCTTAGAGATGAAGGAGTACGGAGACACCAAGAAACGGCTCCTGGATATTGAAACGGAATTGGCCTCTATTAAATCATTAGTGCTGGAACTCACGGACATGAATTCACAACGCACAAAGACTGCATAAACCATGGCCATTAATCAGATCAGCACCACGAATACCTTCGGTGAACTCGTCACCACGACCTCCGCGCTTGTGACGGTCGCCAACAACTTGACCGACGGTCCTGTACTCGTCGCTAATACCCAACTTCAACTCACCGCACCAGGCACCTCGCTCATTGTCAACAACAACGTGTCGATCCTGAATGTCTTGACCACAGCGACCTTATCAGTGACCGGCAACATTACCACAGGGAATCTCAAAGTCACGGCGCCTGGCGCGGCATTAGTGGTCTCCAATACCGCAACATTCAGTAATATCATTGTGGCGAATACCTCGACCTTGGCAACCGCGAACATCAGTATTATCACAGGGAATTGTGTGGCTCAATTTGATACCTCAGGGCTCGCATTAGCGATGGCTCTTACATTTGCATAAGGAACTACTATGGCACTAACGACCACCTTCAAATCCAATCTCAAAAATGATATTCTGACCACCGGGAATACCGTCTATACGTGCCCTGCCGGTAATACCGCCACGGTCATTGGATTCTCCATTTCCAATAAGACGGCCAATGTCATCACCGCCAATGTCTGGATTCATCGCGGTACCATTGACTACTACACACTCGCTAATGTCTCCATCTTTGGTGGATCGGCCATGACGCCCTATGGCGAACCACAAAAGCTTGTGCTGCAAGCCTCCGATTCTATTAACTGTTCGGTCTCATTAGCCACAGCGGCTGACGCGATCATCTCTGTGTTAGAGGTATTCTAAAATGGCACTCACTAAAGTCACAGGGTCGATGCTTGAAGATAATTTTGTCATTAATACCCTGGGTGTCTATAATTTTCGGAATGCGCTAGAGGCCAAGAATTATGTCAGTCTCAACGCGGCGATCAACGCCGCCATTGTCAATGCCAATACCTTGATCATTTCGAGTAACATGATCCTGTTAAATTCCGTCACGGTCACACCGAACGTGGCGATTGAAGTGGTCTCGAATGGGATGATCACCCTGAATACCTCAAAAGTGTTGACCGTCAATGGTAGTTTTACCGCAGGTCGGACCCAGGTCTTCACAGGCACCGGCACCGTCGTCGGTCTCCAAAAGGCGACCAATCTGACTCCGCGTTGGTGGGGTGCCGTGGGTGATGGTGTCACAGACGATACGGCCGCCTTTGCGGCGTTAGAAATCGCCCGTCCAGGTCATACGATTGATCTTGGTAATTCGACCTTCTCTGTGACCGCGGTGCCTATTAAAGAAGATTATCAGAATGGGACATTTTTCGATGCCACGGCCAATACTACTCGCTATGCGGATTCTGGATTCCCGCAACCTGCCCCATGCTTTCATCCCTATGGTGGGCAACTTCGTCGCCTCAAAGAAGCCTTAGGCGATCCGCTCCAACAGATCGTCTCGATTGTGTTTATTGGGGATTCAATTACCTGGGGTAGTGCCACACCCCAATCCGCTAATGTAGACTATCCTTCGGCACACACCGGTATTCTCTCTGATTCACGCGATAATGAGTATGCGCCGAGTTTTGTGAATGAGTTCCGTCGCTATATCGGGCGTGAGTATGCGAATGGGAATGCCTCGGTGACAAGCTCAGTGGTCTATAACTGGGCGGCCGCCGGAGCCAACGGCAACGCGATCACAGAATATACGATCAACCAAGTCCTCTATCCAGTGGCCAATGTGGCGAACACTGAACCGTTTATTCTCTCTCAGATGGGCCCTGGACCATTTTCACCCCAAGTCGATTTGGGATTATCGTCCTTGGCCTATTCTGGATATCAAATGCGCTATGGGGAATCGGATGGCGCGAATACCAGCAACGTCTCCATTACCTTTGGACCATTTACTGGGAATACCTTCAATCTCGTCTATGCCACACAAGACGCGAGTTATGTGGATTATACCATCTATGCCAATGGCGCCAACATCGCGGCGAACACCACGGCCTCCGGTTTGATTGGTGGGGACCCAGCAACCCCAGCCGATAATACAAACAACTATAGCCGCACCCATACGTTTACCTATGTGCGAGACGCGACCATCGAAATCCGAACTCGGCGGCCGTCTTCGTCAAACACGCGACATCTACGAGTCAATGCCATTGAAATACCCAAGAAGATTCGTATTACCAATCAAGGAATCTCTGGTAGTGCTGTGCGTGTCTATCGCAATAACATGCTTTCAGGTTCATTCGCGCCACCGCGGGCCCTGGGCGTTCAGGATAACTTTGTCATCATGCAACTCGGTACCAATGATCGGGCCTTTATCGCTTCGAATCCGAATGGTGTCTCTGGACTCCGTAGAAATCTTCAACCATTGACCAATGACATCAAGGCCAATTCCCATCTGATCATGATGGTGTCACCCCCAGTCGAAAATCAAAGTAATGTCACCTATACCTTCTCACAACAAGAATGTCGGGATACCTTGATGAAGGAAGCCAAGCGGATTGGGGTCGATTTCATTGACAACTATTCCGTTTTCCCGCGTGATAAAATGTCCTTTGATCTGTGGACCACGGATGGACTCCATCCGAATGTCCGAGGTCACGCTCGCATCTATCGCAATATTGTGGGCTCGCTAGAACAAGCATAAAGGAACACTATGGCAACAGGATTTATTGGTAATCAGAATTCAGTCCGAAGCTACTCAGAGTACTTCTCTGGTAATGATGCCACCTTGGCATTCCAGATGGGCCAAGCGGGATATAATATGAACGGCGCGGTCTCGCTTCGGGTGAATATCTATGGTGTGGCTCAGCCCCCATCTTCTTTTGCGGTATCAGGCAAGACGCTGACCTTCTTCACGGCGCCGCCTACTGGTACATCGAATATCGAAGTCGTGCATATGGTGCCCTATCTCAATGAAATGAATCCGCTTCAATTGTTTACCTTTGTGGATTCTATGACTTCCTTGAATGTGGTGACCTTAGCGGGGACCTCTGAGACGTTTACAAGAAGTAATACCTCTTCCTTGAATGCCACTTCGGCCTATATCCAAAGCCTCGATGCCGTGAACTTCCGTGGAGCGATTGTGGCATCCAACTATGCCACCTTCCAGGCTGCGGTGGCGGCTGCAACGACCAATGCCAATACCTTGATTGTCACCTCCAACGTGGTGATGTCTGCGACAACCACCGTGCCTTCCACTGTGCCGCTGGTCTTTACCTCCAATGGTCGGGTCACCCTTCAAACAGGATTCAATCTCTGGATACAAGGATCAATTACGGCCGATCCAATAACCCGCCTGTTCATTGGATCAGGGACGGCCAATGGTTTCGGTGCGGTCGAAGAAATCTATCCTGAATGGTGGGGTGCCGTCAGAAATGGTGTCACAGACGATACCATCGCATTTACGGCCGCCATGGCGGCGTGTGCCAACGGGACCCTCGATCTCTTGTCGGGGAGCTATCTCCTCAATGTCGCCACCTATAGCCGTGATAGCTCGACCATCAAAATCCACGGTCAAGGCGATTCCACGATCCTCCTGTTACCAAATACGAATATTTTCAACGGCAATGTCATCACCTTCTCAGGAAACAACATTATTGCCACGATTGATAGTCTGACCGTGGACCAACAGAGTCAGATCCAACTGTCTGCCAGTGACAACGAAGGCATTCAGTTTAAGGTCAAAGGCTCGACCACGAACACCGCAGGGCTCATCGTCACGAATTGCACCTTCCGTAACGGATGCCAGGCAGACATCGATGTGAACCGTGGGGATTCAGTCCAAAATACCTCCACATTCGTACAAATTATCGGGAACCGTTTCTTGGGTGGATCAGAAGGGACCACCTCGACACACGATCCCCGCTCGATCAATATCTCCACACCCTGCGATTATATCATCCAAGGGAATTATTTCGATCTCATGCGGGATCGGACGGCCTATGGTCGCGCAGGCATTGTCTGCTTCGATGGATGGGGCGTCATTGCCAATACGGCACCGGACTTCACCCCCAAGGGTGTTGTCACGGGAAATTACTTACGACGAATGGGTCGCTCACAGACCGCGTCAACCCTGGGTTGTATCGATGCCTATAACTTTGGTATTGATCTCCTCATCGATGGCAACGTCATCCTCGATTGCTTTGGTCGCGGTATTCAGACCAAGGCCGATGCTCGTCGCGTGATTATCTCCAACAATCTGGTCGATGGCCTGGCTAATGGTATTGGCGCCCTCTTGGCGATCAATTCCAGTCCTGATTATACGGCCGGAGGCACCATTCTGATTGACGGGAACATTCTGGCGAATAATCCCTTTGGGGACGGTATGGTGGTCACAGGATTTGGCGTGCAAGAATCAACAGGCACGGTCTCTCAGAGCCGTCAACAGTCCGTCTTGGTGACGAACAACATCATCAAGAATCTGATTGGTAATGGGATCAATCAAACAGGGCATCAGGATGTGGCCATCCATGGCAACCTCGTGAGTAATGCACTCTATGGTATTGCCACAGCCAACACAGTAGGTTCCATCACGATACGGGATAATCAAGTGAATAACGTCACGGCCTATGGCATCCACGTGGATTCAGGCTGTGATAATGCGGCCATCTCCATCACCAATAATTTTGTCCAGGATCTCCCCACACGAAACTTCAGGGGCATCTCGGTCGCGTCAGGTCGCTCCCTACAACTGAATGGCAATCAGGTCCAGAATGTCAATGGATCTGGCATCGTGGCCACCGTGATCCGCAATGCCTGCTCCATCATGGAGAATATGATCGATGGCTGCTTGACCCATGGCATCACAGTCGCGGATTGCAACGTCTTGGATGTGAATCACAACGTCACCAGCAACACCGGTAATATTGGTATCTACTGTCAGGGAGGCATCTATCAGAGTACCGCCAGCATCGGTCTTCGTGGTAATCGGATCAACAACACCACCGATGAAGGCGGAAGGGCCGATAACTTCCAATACATTCTCTGGGAAGGTAATATTGTCGCCAATGCAGGCGTCGGTACCGTCTCCACAGGCCTCTATTCACAACAAGTCGGACAAGGGATCAGCTTTATTGGGAATCAGATCCTTTCCGCAGCGGGAGTCGGCATCTCTGTTGGCAGCGCCAACACTGGTGTTAAGATTATCCATCATGGCAACTGGACCAATAACACCGTCAATTATGGTATTCTGAATAATGCAGGCAATGTCAGTGTCAGTATCATGGGTAACCAGATTGCCAATGTCACCGGTTCAAGTCGGGGCATTTATGTCACAGGCAACGTCTCAGGGCAAATCGTGGGGAACTATGTGGAAGCCGCCACGGTCACGACACCACTCTTCGAAGCCTTTGTCGATGGTTTTCACTCCATTGGATTGAATAGCTGGAATGCCACACAAGGCTATGGTACCGCGGCCCCTGTCAGTGGTATCTGGAAAAAGAACGATATCATCTGGGCGACCAATGTTGTGGCCTCTGGGAACATCGGATTTGTCTGCACGGTCGCGGGATCGCCAGGTACCTGGAAGAACTTCGGCGCTATCGGGGCCTAACCCCTTCCATTCATGCGGGATAAATATGGGATATGTCACAAATCAACCCGATCTCCGAAACATTTCTTGGTACGGCAAACTCTGTCTATAACCTGCTCTATCCAGGGATCATCAATGGTCCCTTCAGTTCCAACGTCTATGTCAATGCGGTCCTCCAAGTGGTGGGCACTGATTATAATCTCCTGGCCAACACCCTGATTTTCTATACCGGAAAACCAGGGGCCAACATCACAGTGCAGCACTATACCGACGATAACGCTACAATCAACCTGACCAATCTGATCGAACTGACGCTTCAGACCTCTGCCTTGCCTCATGGTACGACCATCTATCAAAGTGGGGATCTCCTCATTGGGAACGGCATCACAGGTGGATTAGATCGTGGAAACTTGACGGCAGGATCGGGGGTGTCTATTCTCAATGGGAATGGCACGATCACGATTTCTACGATATCAGGTCTGACGTATTATCTCGAAAACGGCGCCCTCTCGGATGTGCCTCCCTATCATAATTTGATCAACTCCCCTTCGTTACTGACAGAAAATACCATTAGCTTTGGGGCCACTGGGACCCTGTCCTATACGCTCCTCTCTGGGTTTATTACCGCATCAGGCAATCCAAATACCCCACTTCTTCCGGCAGGTACCTATGGTCGACATTTTCATGTCACCACAGGGGCATCCAATCAAGTCGCCCGACTTCGTGGTGAATTATATAAGTATGCCGCCAATGGATTAGAAACCTTGCTCCGTACGGCCGATTCTCCTGATTTTTCACAAGGCAGCGAAAACCCCCTCCTGACCTGGAATATCACCGACTCGGCAAGTTATGCACTTGCGCTAACCGATAGGCTTCTCTTGAAACTATATGCGGCCCGGGTCTCTGGACCTGCGACCTGTACAATCTCTGTGTATACACAAGGAGTAAATCGAGCCTCCTATATCGTCACCACCATTTTAGGTGTGGCCGCAGGTCCAGTTTCCTCGACCGTGGATCAGTATGCCCGTGACAAAGCCAATGGGGCGGTGCAGCTTGGATTCCCAAAGATCAACGTGGCATCGAATGTCACCGTGGTCTCAGCGACCACGAATAATAGTACCTTGTTCCTACTAGAGGGAACGGGGATTACCATGACCTCCAATTCCAGTCAAAGTTCGATCACGATTACGGCCACAGGTGGTTCTTCTGTGGATCAATATGCGCGAGATAAAGCGAATGGGGCGGTCCAAACAGGCTTTGTCACGATCAACATTGCCAACTCCCCCAACATTGTCGCCACAGGGAATGCGAATACCTTGCTGTTATTCGCAGGGGATGGTATCAGTCTAATAGGCAATTCAGTCCTCAATCAAATTAATGTCTCATCGACCAGATTCCGCAATTCGGATTGGGTCAACCGGACACCATCCAGTAATATCTCCTGGGAACAAGTGATCTGGGCCGATAAACTCAATCTCTTTGTGGCCGTCAGTTCTAATAGCTCGTCGGTCTCAGGCAATCTTAGGGTCATGACTTCTCCTGAAGGCATCAACTGGACGGCCAGAGTGGCGGCCGAACAAGTGGTGTATGCCGGCATTGGCTATAATGGCAATGTCCTGGTGGCCGTGGCGGCTTCCACCTTTGCCAATCAAATCATGATCTCGGCCAATGCGGTCACCTGGCAGTCCTTGCCGGCACCCGCCCTGGGCATCCAATGGCGCGATGTGACCTGGAATGGGAATATCTTTTGTGCTGTGGCCGCCACCGGTGTGGCCAACTCTGTCATGATTTCGACCGACGGCACGACCTGGTTGACCAGAATCCCTGCCGCGGATCTGGCCTGGCGTTCAATTGTCTGGGCACCTGAACTCAGTCTCTTTGTGGCCGTTGGTACCTCTGGAGTCGGTAATCGTGTGATGACCTCCCCTGATGGCACCACATGGACTTCTCGGACATCCGCAGGCGATCTGAACTGGATCGATGTGGCCTGGAATGGGAAACTCTTTGTCGCCGTGGCCTTCTCTGGATCGAATCATGATCAGGTCATGACTTCCCCTGATGGCATTAACTGGACGACTCGCTATACTCCAACGGCGACTCTTCAATGGACGGCCGTGCAATGGACCGGTACCGAATTTGTGGCCGTTGCCAATACCGGAACTGGTAATCGTGTCATGACCTCTCCTGATGGCATTACATGGACGGCCAGAGTCTCTCCAACGGACGCCGCATGGAAAGGTCTGGCATGGAATGGTCAGGTCCTGGTCGCCGTCGGAACCGCAGGAAACAATGATCAGGTCATGACCTCGACCTATGATACGATTCCCCTCGCAGGCGCCGGGATTACCTTTACGGCCAACAGCAAGGCGAACACCCTGAGTGTGAGTGTCGATGCCTCCAATGTCACTGTGGGCACATTAGCCCTGGCTCGTGGCGGGACTGGATTATCTCTGGGTGCGATCACCAACGGTCAAATCCTCATTGGCAATACCGTCAATTCGGGATTCGATCTGGCGACCATCTCGAATACAGGCCAAGGCGGTATTATCGTGTCGAACGACAAAGGCATTATCAATCTCACGGCCAACTTGGTCTGGATACGGGGTAATATCTCGGCGACCGCACCGATTGCGTATGATGCCACAACAGGCATTATTACCCATGCGGTCTCTGGTGTTGGAGCGGCGATCTACGGAGGCGCCAATACGGTGCCTGTGGTCACGGTGGATACCTTTGGGCACGTTACCTTGGCCGCGAACTCCGCAGTCAATAATTTGAATGCGTCAACCATTACATCAGGGAACTTAGTGGTCGCCCGTGGAGGCACAGGTCTCTCCCTTGGCGCCGTCACGAATGGACAGATTCTTATTGGGAATACCGTCAATTCGGGGTTTGATCTGGCCACGATCTCTAATACCGGAGCCGGCGGCATTATCGTATCGAACGATAAAGGTATTATCAATCTCACGGCGAACCTGGTCTGGATACGTGGAAACATTTCAGCGACCACCCCCATTGTCTATACCCCAGCAACGGGCGTGATTACCCATGCCACATCAGGTGTTGGAGCGGCGATCTATGGAGGCGCCAATACGGTTCCGGTCGTGACGGTGGATACCTTTGGGCATATCACGCTGGCCGCGAATTCCGCCGTCAATAATTTGAATGCTTCAACAATTACATCAGGGAATCTCGTGGTCGCTCGTGGTGGTACAGGATTATCTCTCGGCGCCATTACCAACGGTCAAATCCTCATCGGGAATACGGTCAATTCTGGATTCGATCTGGCCACGATCTCTAATACCGGAGCCGGCGGCATTATCGTATCGAACGATAAAGGCATTATCAATCTGACGGCTAATTTGGTGTGGATACGGGGTAATATCTCGGCGACCGCACCGATTGCGTATGATGCCACAACAGGTATTATTACCCATGCGGTCTCTGGTGTTGGAGCGGCGATCTATGGAGGCGCCAATACGGTTCCGGTCGTGACGGTGGATACCTTTGGGCATATCACGCTGGCCGCAAATTCCGCTATTAATAACCTCAATGCCTCCACGATTACATCAGGTAATCTCGTGGTCGCCCGTGGAGGCACAGGTCTCTCCCTCGGTGCCGTCACGAATGGACAAATCCTCATTGGGAATACCGTGAATGGTGGATTCGATCTGGCCTTTGTGACCAATACAGGCATCGGCGGTATTATTGTTTCCAACGACAAAGGTATTATTAACCTCACCGCCAACTTGGTCTGGATACGCGGAAACATTTCGGCCACGACACCGATTGTCTATACGCCTGGCACTGGTGTCATTACCCATGCGACATCAGGCGTCTCGGCCACGATCTATGGAGGGGCCAATACGGTTCCAGTGGTCACCATCGATACATTCGGACATATCACGCTGGCCGCGAACTCAGCAGTCAATAACCTGGATGCCTCAACGATCACCACAGGCAATCTGGTGGTCGCCCGTGGAGGCACAGGACGGTCCCTCGGTGCCATCACGAATGGGCAGATCCTCATTGGGAATACGGTGAACTCTGGCTTCGATCTGGCGACAATTAGTAATACCGGGACCGGCGGTATTATCGTGTCGAATGATAAAGGGATTATTAACCTGACGGCCAACCTCGTCTGGATACGCGGAAACATCTCCGCGACCGCTCCGGTGAATTATACCGCGGCCACTGGTGTGATCGCACACGATGTCTCAGGGGTGACGGCCACAGGGTATGGATCAGGTAATTTAATTCCTACATATGTGGTGAGTACCACGGGACATCTCACCTCGGCCTTGAATGTCGAATCGACCATGTCGGCTACGATTCATCAACAAACCATGTCCCGCGTCTCATTGGGGTTCTAACTATGCTGACCGTGAATCATTCCCAAGAATCGATCAATCTGGAAACGCGCTCGGCCGTGAGTATTGACTATCAGGTCTCCTATGTGGATCTCACGACCACGACCTTTACCCCAGGATCGGTGCAAGGGAATATCAATGCGATTGCCAACACCGCGATTGTCACAGGTCCAGGATCGGCGACCTGTCGGCAGATCAAATATCTCTCATTGAGAAACAAGTCAGGGACCGCCAATACTACGGTGATCTTCAAGAAGAACACCGGGACCACAGACTTTCATATCACCTCTCCGATCTCGTTACGCGCCGGGGAAGGGGTCGTCTACTCAGAACAGGGAGGCTTTGAAGTCCTCAACTCCAACGGCGTTCCCTATTTGATCAGTGTCCAGGATGCGCCTGCGGCGTCCATGACCTTTCCTGAATGGTGTTCGGCGGGGGGATTGGTCACCTCGAAGTCCCTGTTCTCCAATACGACCTGGGCCATGTATGTGGGAAAATCTCCGTGTGCGCTCGCTGGGGTCAATATTCGGTATAATGTGACAACGGCCGCCGCCACGATTACCTGGGCGGAGGCCGCGCTCGCCACAGGACAACTCGTGGCCAATGGGAACTCTGCGCTCACGGTCGTGGGGACCACTGATATCTCTGGGGTCATTAACTCAGTCGGAGTGAAGACCACGAAGATCGTGGCCACCAACCCGATTCATGAATATGATGATCTCTGGGTGCTGATCGGTAATCAAGCCACAACGGTCGCTCAGATTAAACAAGGGACCACCATCGAACAGCATCAACAGGGGGTCATGTCTGCGAATGTCAACACCAGACCTTCAACGAACTTGAACATTGCCACAGGATTTCTCACAGAAAGCAATGCG
>Ga0315286_10002482_pt1 | contig 17223 bp, 15 predicted proteins | sample YL17G10_0_MG_FD_205038 | JGI IMG/M metagenome (GOLD analysis project Ga0315286, IMG submission 205038) | Sediment microbial communities from Yellowstone Lake, YNP, Wyoming, USA - YL17G10_0 | ecosystem: Environmental > Aquatic > Freshwater > Lake > Sediment | place: USA: Wyoming | collected...
GGGGCAAACAACATCATTGCGCTCAGAGCCCTTTCCTTGAATCGGGAAAGCATTCTTTGGGACTCCCGTCTTCCTTCCCCCACTTTTTAGGATGCAACCTGGATGTCGTTGATTCGTTGATACTCACTACTCTTTTCGGTATTATGCGGGCGAATTCATTTCGTGTATCCAAATCGGTATGCCCTCGCGCCACGATATCGCCCGAGCAATCGTTCTTGTCTGCCACAAGTTGGCGGAAAAAGGTTTCGTCGTCGCGACGGATGGCAATATTAGCGCACGCCTCGAGTGCGGGAATATCCTTGTCACACCATCCGGAATCAACAAGGGACTGGTAGATCAAAATGATCTGGTAGAAGTGAAAGCAGACGGAACTTCGGTAACCCTCGGCAGCAAAGCTTCCACGGAACTCGACATGCACCTCTTCATCTATCAGCAGCGACCCGATATCCACGCTGTCGTGCATGCCCATCCGCCTCACGCAACAGGTTTTGCCACAGCACGCGTTCCTTTGACAGCGTGTTTGTTTCCCGAAATCATTGTCGGCCTTGGCGCGATACCGCTTGCCTCCTATGCAACTCCGTCGACACATGAAGTCGCCCAATCTCTGCTACCGTACGTGAAATCCGCCGATGCTGTTCTTCTCGCCAACCATGGCGTGGTGACGTATGGCAAGGACGTCGATGATGCATACTACAAAATGGAGAAAGTCGAGCATGCCGCGCATATCACCTTTGTCGCGAAAATGCTCGGCGGGGAGAAAGCGCTGACGACCAGCGACATCGAGAAGCTCAGATCCATCAGTGCCGCAAGTTACGGCAAAGACTTTTCGGGCAAGATCGCCTGTGAACCGGCCGGCACGGATACATCGGTGTCCGAGCACGAGATCAAGAATATGATTCGTGAAGTCCTAAAAACGATGAAACAGTGATCGTAGTTCCGTTTACTCAATTACCACATCTCACATCGCTTCCATGTCTTCCAAGCTACGAATAGGAGTAATCTTTGGTGGTCGGTCTGCTGAACACGAGGTTTCACTCGTTTCGGCCACATCCGTCATCAACGCGCTTGACAAAACCAAGTACGACGTGGTGCCGATTGGCATTAATCCGGAAGGACGCTGGCTCAGTACGGCAGAAGCGCTGTCGCTGCTGAAGCAAAAAGCATCCATCGATAATCTGCCCGAACATGTCTTTGTGCCCGACCCTCATCACAAGGCATTGATGGAGATAAACTCGTCCGCCTCTCCTTCCACCAGCAAACCGGTCGATGTGGTCTTTCCGCTGATCCATGGAACGTACGGGGAAGATGGAACCATCCAGGGATTGTTCGAGCTTGCCGATATTCCGTATGTCGGCGCCGGGGTGTTAGGCTCCGCTGTCGGAATGGATAAGGTGATCCAGAAACAGCTCCTCAAGCAAGCGAAGATTCCCGTGACTCCCGACGTGTCGTTTCTCTTCAGTCAATACACGTCGAGCGAAAAGAAGACCGTTGCATCGATTGAACGAGTACTGACCTATCCCATGTTTGTGAAACCTCCAAATTTGGGATCAAGCGTAGGCATCTCCAAGGCTCACAACAGAAAAGAACTGCTAGAGGCGATTGAATTGGCCGGCCAGTATGACAGGAAGGTTCTTGTCGAACAAGGGGTGAAGATCGCCCGCGAGATCGAATGCAGCGTGCTCGGCAATGATGATCCGATTGCCTCCATCCCGGGCGAGATTATCCCTTCCAACGAGTTTTATGACTATGACGCGAAGTATGTGGATGGGAAATCGAAGGCGGAAATTCCGGCAAAGCTTCCCAGGCCGGTGATCAAGAAGATCCAACAATATGCGCTTGCTGCGTTCAAGGTGCTCGATTGTGCCGGAATGGCTCGCGTCGATTTCCTTGTCACCAGGAAGACAAACAGGGTGTATCTCAACGAAATCAACACACTCCCCGGCTTCACGTCGATCAGCATGTATCCAAAGTTGTGGCAGGAGTCCGGAATCGGCTATCCTGATCTTCTGGACAGATTGATCACGCTCGCGTTGGAGCGCTCAGCGTCCAGAAAGAGCTTGAAAACCACCTACCAGCCAAAGAATGACTGGTACAAAAAATCGTAGTCGGCCAAGTATCAGAATGACCGACGAAAATTGCTAAATCGACTATTTTGAACTAACTTTGTGGCGATGGAAGACCAGTTCTACAGAAAGATCCCGACGCACCGCTTCTTCAGGAATGTTGTCAAGAAGGCACTGAAGAACAAGAAGCGGACAGCCATCCTCCTCACCCTCTTCATCCTGTTTGTGTACCTGATGTTCGACAACAAAGGTATACTCGCCCGTGTCCGTCTCGAGTCTCAGAAGAAAGAAATGACCCAACAAGTTCAAAAGGCCGAAGCAGAAACCAAAAAATTGGAAGCCAATATCAAGGCGCTTGAGGGGGACAAGAAGACAATCGAGAAAATTGCACGCGAAAAATACGGTATGGCGCGAGAAGGCGAAACCGTCTACCGTGTCAAGAAGAATTGACCAGAAAACAGGGACAACACACAAACACATACTCTGGGCGCCAGACAAGCAGCGAGAGGTTGAGTCCCGAAACCGGTACTTCCTGACTTTCGTTACCAGGTTCTTTTTCCAGTCCTTCCAATCTTCTTCCATGTCCGAGCTTTTTCCAACAGAAGAGTCATCATCGCGAAAACCCGCCTCGTTTGCCCCACTCGCCGAACGAGTCAGACCGAAAAGTCTTGACGAGTTTGTCGGACAGGAACATATCGTCGGCCCGGGAAAGCCTCTTCGTTTGATGATCGAGAGCGGCGGTCTTGCATCGATGATTTTCTGGGGTCCGCCTGGAGTAGGCAAGACAACGCTGGCCCGACTCATCGCCAATCACGTTAAAGCTGAATTCTTCCAACTGAGCGCTGTGGACGCTGGAGTGAAAGATGTGCGTGATATACTCGCGAGGGCCGAAAAGCAGCAAAAACATCTTCACAAGAAGACTATTCTGTTCATCGACGAAATTCATCGATTCAACAAAGCCCAGCAGGACGCTCTTCTCCATTCTGTCGAAGAGGGCGTCATCACACTGATTGGTGCCACGACAGAAAACCCCTCCTTCGAAGTCATTTCTCCGCTTCTTTCCCGATCACAAGTGTACGTCCTTGAGGCCCTCGGTAAAGACGATCTGAGCAATATCCTGAAGCATGCACTGAAAACCGATGTCCATCTTTCGAAACGAACGATCTCCGTTGAGGATCCCGACTATCTGATGCTTCTGTCTGGGGGCGATGCACGAAGACTCCTGAACGGTGTCGAGACTGCATTGCGGCTCACCAAGCCAAACTCCGATGGCAGTGTGACCTTGACAAGGCAAAAAATCGAAGATGCCTTCCAGCGAAAGTATACGCTGTATGACAAAGGGGGGGAGCAGCACTACGACATCATCTCGGCATTCATCAAGAGTGTGCGGGGCAGCGATCCCGACGGGGCAATTTACTGGATGGCACGAATGCTCGACGGCGGCGAAGATCCCAAGTTCATTGCCCGCCGCATGGTGGTTCTCGCATCGGAAGACATCGGCAACGCCGACCCTCAGGGCATCGTCATGGCCACATCCTGCTTCACGGCCATTGACTACGTCGGCATGCCCGAAGCACGCATCGTTCTGGCCCAGACCGCTGTGTATCTCGCCGCCGCGCCAAAAAGCAATGCGTCGTACCTTGCCATTGAACAGGCGTTGGGTGATGTGCGAACTCAACCCAATCTTCCCGTTCCGCTCCACCTTCGCAATGCACCGACAAAGTTGATGGAGGAGCTTGGATACTCGAAAAACTACAAGTACAGTCATGACGGCGAGGGACATTTCCTGGAACAACAATATCTTCCCGACAATCTCAAAGACCGGTTCTACTATCGGCCCACGGACCTGGGAAAGGAGAAGGAAATTCGGGAAAGATTAAATACATTGTGGAAGAAACGACAACGTTGAGGATATCTCTATGCGCGACCCTGTGACGATAGCAAAAGGTTTTCTGAATTTGATGAAGCAATCATCGGACGAGGACATTGTCAAACAGGCGGACAACCTGCTGCTGTATTTCAACGGGTTGAGGGACCAGTACGATATTGTCAAGTCCACGAGCCCACGGTTTTCAGGCAGGAACTTCCATTTCCTTGCGGACCTCATCTATCAGCTCGAATCCGATGTCGAAGGAACGGTCAAGAGCGAGGATTCTCGGACATTCTTGACGAACTTACTCGAGGACATCTCTACTCAGAAGATCGAAATAGCTCGAAAGAAGGTGTAATCTTCATCGATCATTCTGCTGTGTTCTTGATGGTCAACAATCGGTTGCCGTATCTGTGGATTTGTTTCGCCTCCTGAAACGAATCCTGTTAGCCTTCTCCTCTCTTTCATTGTCAAGGAACACCGATGAAGACATATCTCTCCGACACCAAGAAGTACTTGCTCTCCGGCGTTTCCTACGCAATACCGTTTGTCGCATGCGGCGGAATCATGATCGCGCTGGCGATCGCGTTCGTCCCTATGACACCGGCAGGACCTGATTTTTCAAACTCCCCGTTTCTGAAGCTCATTCTTGATATCGGAACTGCTGCTTTCTCTTTTCTCATTCCTGTGCTTGCCGGCTACATTGCTTTCGGTATTGCCGACCGCCCCGGACTCGTGGCCGGATTTGTCGGCGGCTATGTCGCAAATCAAGTTGGGGCCGGATTCCTCGGTGGCATTGTTGCAGGATTGCTGGCCGGATTTGTTGTCTACTGGATCAAGAAGGTCAAAGTACCCGTCTATTTCCGACCCGTGATGCCCATCCTTGTCATTCCTGTGATCTCTTCGTTTGTCGTTGGATTCATCATGTACAAGGTCATTGGTTCACCGATCAAGGACTTCATGACGTCATTGACTGCATGGCTGACGTCGATGAGTACCGGCAACAGCATCGTCCTTGCCGTCATTCTCGGGGGCATGATTGCGTTCGATATGGGAGGACCGGTCAACAAGGTTGCGTTCTTTTTCGGCGCGGCGATGATCAAAGAAGGTAACTATGCGATCATGGGTGCATGCGCAGCAGCGATCTGCATTCCTCCGATAGGATTGGGACTCGCGACAATTCTTGGCAGGACATTGTGGTCGCAAGAAGAACGAGAAGCAGGGTACGCCGGACTGGCGATGGGAATGATTGGCATAACCGAAGGTGCCATACCATTTGCAGCCGCAGATCCGGTTCGGGTCATCCCCACGATCATGGTTGGCTCTGCGATTGGCTCAGTGATTGCCATGATGGGAGGCGTTGGCAACCATGCTCCACACGGTGGCCCTATTGTTCTCCCGGTGGTCGACAACCGTCTTGTGTACGTTGCAGCCATCGTTGTCGGATCGCTGGTGGTCGCAGTCGTCATCAACTTGTTGAAAAAGATCGGCGTCGCAAAGCAATCGTAGGAGAATATGATGAACATCGTTGCTGTGACCGCCTGTCCGACCGGTATTGCCCACACCTACATGGCCGCCGCTCAATTGGAGAAGGCAGCCAAGAAACTCGGCCATACGATCAAAGTGGAAACACAAGGTTCCATGGGCATCGAGAACGAGTTATCAGAAGACGATATACGTAATGCGGACGTGGCACTCTTCGCCATCGGCATCCCGGTCCGAAATAGAGAGCGCTTTGATCGAATCAAGATTCTGGAAGTCACTGTGCAAGATGCCATCAAGAATCCCGAAGGCGTAATCGCAAAGCTCATTGGATAGCAGACCTGGCTAGCATCATGCCTCTGGAAATCCAATTCTCGTTTCCTCTTGTAAACGGCTTTCACGCCAGGCCGGCCAGCATCTTTCGAGATGCCGCCAATCGCTTCAACTCCGCGATCACCTTTCGTAATCAACAAAACAACAGCACTGCAAATGCCAAGAGCACTCTCGCACTCCTGTCGACACTGACGAAGCATGCAGACCCTTGCATGCTGACAATCCACGGTCATGATGAGCAGGTGGCAGTCGACGCGATGCGCCAATTCATTCAGACCGAGTTTCCGCGCTGTGACGAATCCCTGGCCAGTGCATCGTCTCCTCATCCCGCCGGTTCGGTTCCACGGCCGCTCAGAATCACAAAGGAACTCTACTACCAGGGAATGCCTGTCAGCAGGGGCATCGTGACGTCACGCGCATTTGTCGTTCAAACCTGGATAGACATGCCGGATCTCTCGCGCGTCGCGAAAGGAACGGTTGCAGAGGAACTCGCCCGTCTCGAGCGGGCATTCACAATCGTTTCACAGCGTCTTCGGGAACAGCTGGGGGCGACACAAAGTGAAATCCAGCTCGGCATACTCAAAGCACACCTGGCTATTCTGGAAGACGCTGAGCTCAAGGCCAAGATCCAGGACCTCCTCCATCGCAACCAATTGGGAGCCGGCGCTGCGATTATCGCGGCAGCCGATCACTTTGCCGGCATTCTTCAACATTCGGCGAGCGTGTATCTTCAGGAGCGTGTCCTCGATATCCGTGATATCGCGGTGCAGCTTGTGAATGAACTGTACGGCAAAGAAACAACGAACGTTCAGCCCGCATTGGAACACGACGCCGTTTGGGTCGCGGAAAATCTCAGCCCTTCACAATTCATCGCGCTCGACAAACAGCGGCTGAAAGGAATTGTCCTTAGCCAGGGGGGAAGTACCTCGCATACCGTGATTCTTGCCCGTGCGTTTGGCATTCCTTGCATTGTCGGAATTTCGGATATCCACCGAAAACTCAAAACAGGGCAGGGAATTGTGGTCGATGCGGAACGAGGACTCGTTGTTCCGGATCCATCCGTTTCCGTCCGCAGGTTCTATGACTTCGAAATCGAAAACGAGAAGGACGAGGCACGTCGTTTGCAGCAGTTCATCGATGTCCCGGCAACGACGGCTGACGGCAGGAAGATGGAAGTGGCAGCAAATGTCGGATCACTGGACGAGGCACGACTTGCCTTCCGCAACGGTGCGGAAGGAATCGGTCTGTTCAGAACTGAGCTGCTCTTCATGAATCGGACGCAGCCGCCGACGGAGGAGGAACAATTCGCCGTCTATTCAGAGACGGCCCGCATCGCCGGCAGCAAGCGCGTAATCATTCGTACGCTCGACGTTGGTGGCGACAAGCCTATTTCGTACCTGAATCTTCCAACCGAGAAGAATCCTTTTCTGGGATTCCGCGCCATTCGTATGTACCGTGACCACAAAGAAATCATCGACACGCAGCTGAGGTCGATTCTCCGCGCGTCTGCCTTTGGAAACGTGATGATCATGTTTCCCATGATTTCCTCTGTTGAAGAAGTCCGGACACTGCGGGATTGGGTCCGATCCATCATGCAGGATCTCGATCAAAAGAAGATCTCTTACAATCCGGCGATCGAAATCGGCATCATGGTGGAAATCCCATCGGTCGGACTCATCATCGACCAACTCAGCCGGCACGTCGATTTCTTCAGCATCGGTTCAAACGACCTGACACAGTATTTCCTTGCCGTTGATCGAGACAATGACCGGGTCGGCGCTCTCTACAATTCCCTGGCTCCCTCCTTTCTGCGATTCCTGAAGGACATCATCGACCAAGCCCACGCTCATGGCAAATGGATAGGTTTGTGTGGCGAACTTGGGGGGAACGCTCTTGCCGTTCCGCTTTTTGTCGGATTCGGTATCGACGAAATCAGTCTTTCCTCTCCGGGCATTCCGAAGATGAAATCGGCAATCAGCAAGTGCGAGTCCACACAGTGCAAGACACTTCTGGCATCAATCCTGGAAAAGGAGACTCCTGCCGAAGTGGAGAAATTGTTGCGAGAAAGCGCTGTTCGGACCGGCGACCATTCCTTGGTTGCGAAAGAGCTCATCCGGACAGCGTCCCGAAGTCAAACGAAGGACGAAGCGATCAGGGAACTGGTTCATATGCTTTACCGTGCATGTCGAACAGATGATCCGGATCAGCTTGAAGAAGCCATTTGGCAGCGAGAAGATGTGTACTCCACGGGCATCGGATTTCATATTGCGATTCCTCACTGCAAATCAGAGCATGTGTTTCTCAATTCCATCGCTGTCCTGCGCTGCTCGAAAGGAATTGACTGGAAGTCTCTGGACGAACAGCCCGTCACGATGGTGCTCTTGATTGCCATCAGAGCCGATGCGCCCGGCGATGAGCATCTCAAGATGATCGCCAGCCTGTCACGGAAACTCATGGATGAAGAATTTCGCGGACAGTTGTTGAGCGCACGGGACGCAGAACACATTGTCTCCCAATTGACGACAGTCCTGGGGTAAATCGTGATTCGACCACATCATGAGAAGTGTTGTTCAATCAATCCTGGAAGGATGTGTGGAATGAAATTCAAAACCATTCCTGTATTTCTTGTCTTTTTCATCATGGGATTTGGCGATGCCGTCGGAACACTCGTAGGATTTGTTACGAAGGAATTCAGTCTCTCGCCAGCCGTGGCAGGGCTTCTTCCCTTCTTCGGCTTCTTGGCGTTCGGATTGTTCTCGGTTCCTTTTGGCGTCCTCGCGGACAAGAAAGGCCAGAAGTTCGTCTTGGTTCTTTTTCTGGCCCTTGTCCTCATCGGGGAGTTGGTTCCGGTGGTCAGTATCGCCCGGTATGAATACGTCCTCCTCGCGATATTCTTCATCGGTGTCGGCATTACGGCGTTGCAGGTTGTAGGGAATCCAATGATGCGCACGGTTTCCCCGGAGGGCAAGTTTTCCAGGAATCTCACATTCGCCCAGTTTGTGAAAAGTGTGGGATCAAATGCCGCTCCCTACATCCTTCCCCTCGTGGTTGCGTTGGGCCTCGGATGGCAAAATATTTTCCTGATGTTTGCACTCGTGGTCGCGGCCACGCTCGTGAGCGTGCTTTTTCTGAAGGTCGAAGAGCCCACAGATCACGCTGGCAGTCAACGTGCAAGTATCGGGAGCAGTTTTGCGCTCCTGAAGGATCCATACGTTCTGACCATGGTACTCGGCATTTTTCTCTATGTCGGTGCGGAAGTCGGACTGAATTCGTGGATCGCACAGCATCTGCACATAAAGTTTGGATTGGATCTGCAGCGGGAAGCCACACTGGGTATCGCAGTGTTTATGACATCGCTGGCGATTGGACGGTTGCTCGGCTCGATTGTCTTGAATTTCCTTTCCCCTCAAAAATTCTTCCTTACCAGCTCATTGCTCGGTGTCGTTGCAATCGCCGGATTCTTTGTTCCGGTTCAAATCGTTGTATTGGCAGGAATTGCGCTGGCGGGACTGTCCTTTGCCAACATCTTCCCGCTCATCTTTTCCATACTGATCGACAGCCGACCTGAGCGGACGAACGAGCTTTCCGGTCTCATGGTTATGGCCATCGTGGGAGGTGCGATCATGCCTGCGTTGATGGGTGTTCTCGCAAATCAGTCGCTGGAACTCAGTTTCGTGGTACCGCTCGCGATCTTCGTCTATATCAGCTATTTGGCATTCCGAGCGCTGAAGCAGGTGACTGCAAGAACACAATCAGCCTAGGAGCACGATATGGGATATGAGAATGACAAACGCATTGTCCTGACGCTGGATGCCGGCGGCACCAATTTCGTCTTTTCGGCAATCCAGGGAAGCAACGCCATCGTCGACCCATTCACCTTGCCTTCCAATGCACACGATTTGTCGTTGTGTCTTCAAACGATCGTGGATGGATTCACGGCGACCAAAGAGAAGCTCTCGAAGGAGCCGGTGGCAATCAGTTTTGCATTTCCCGGTCCGGCAGACTATCCTCTTGGTATCATTGGGGACCTGGGGAATCTTCCGGGATTTCGGGGGGGTGTTGCACTGGGACCGATGCTTCAGGCACATTTCAAACTTCCGGTCTTCATTAATAACGATGGCGATTTGTTTGTCTACGGCGAAGCTCTCGGGGGCATTCTCCCGTATATCAATGCGCTGCTTGAAGCAGCCGGCAGTCCGCGGCGATTTCGAAACCTCGTGGGCCTCACCGTGGGAACAGGTTTTGGGGGAGGAATTGTACGGAACGGCGAATTATTCCTCGGCGATAATTCTGCAGGAGCGGAAGTCTGGCTCCTCCGAAACAAACTGGACCCATCTTTGAATGCGGAAGAAGGAGCCAGTATCCGGGCGGTGCAAAAAGCCTATGCGGCAAAAGCCGGCATCGTCGTTGACCCGGCTCAGACTCCAAAGGACATCTATGAGATTGCGACAGGTGTCCGACCCGGAAACAAACAAGCCGCACTTGCGGCATTCGACAGGATGGCGGAAGTTGTCGGCGATGCCCTGGCAAATGTCCTGACGCTGATTGACGGTCTTGCCGTGATCGGGGGCGGACTGGCAGGAGCTCATTCAATTTTTCTGCCAAAGCTTGTCAAAGAAATGAACACGCCATTCATTCTGCCCGATGGACAACAACAGCCGCGACTGGTCTCCCGTATCTTCAACCTTGAAGATGACCGTGAACGGGGATTGTTCGTCCTGGGAGATCGAAAAGTCGTCAAAGTCACCGGAACTGACATCGAAGTGACGTACGATCCAATGCGACGTTTGGGTGTCGGCATCTCACGCCTCGGTACCAGCAAGGCTGTCAGTGTTGGCGCATATGCAATCGCGCTCAACGCATTGGACAACAGAAAAACAGTATGAGAATATTCGGAAGGATTCCCACATGAAAACATGGAACGATATCGGTCACAAATCCGCGATGGGCGTCGGCACCTGGGCTTGGGGAGACAAAAGCGTTTGGGGATACGGCAAAGAGTACACCGAGTCCGATGTTCGGAGTGCATTTGATACAAGCGTGGCAGCGGGGATGGATTTCTTCGATACAGCGGAGATTTATGGCTCCGGCACGTCCGAGACCCTACTCGGTCAATTCATCAAGTCGGCCTCTCATCCAGTTTTCATTGCGACCAAGTTCATGCCCTTCCCGTGGCGGTTGTCGCGGAAAGAATTGACTGATGCATTGAAGCGGAGTCTTGGCCGACTTGGGGTTGCATGCGTTGATTTGTACCAGATCCATTGGCCCTTGCATCTACGCTCACTTGAGACGTGGATGGACACAATGGCTGATGCGGTCGAACAAGGTTTGACGAAGACCGTCGGAGTCTCAAACTACAGTTCCGATCAAATGAAGCGGGCCCACGAAGTCCTTGTGAGGCGAAATATTTCGCTCGTCTCGAATCAGGTTGAGTATAGCCTGCTTCATCGCAAACCCGAACGGAACGGATTGCTCAAGACCTGCAACGAACTCGGCATCAAGCTGATTGCCTATAGTCCGCTCGCCATGGGGGTTCTTGCCGACAAATATTCGGCAAATCGGAAGATGACCGGCTACCGGGGAATTCGGTACAACCGATTGCTCCCGAGAATTCAGATTCTCAACGGTTTGCTGAGGGAAATCGGGCAATCGCATGGTGGCAAGTCCCCCTCTCAAGTCGCGTTGAACTGGACGATCTGCAAAGGAACATTTCCGATCCCCGGAGCGAAGAATGCTCAGCAGGCAGTCGAAAACGCGGGCGCACTTGGATGGAGTCTGACACGCGAAGAAGTCATCGCGGTTGAAGCCGCTGCCGAGAAGGTCCGTTGATTTCGGCATCGATCAATCATTGAAACCGCACACAACCACTAATCACCACGAGGCACCTATGAAGATATATCGCCTTTTCGCCCTTCCCGCAATTTTCGTATTCCTGCTTCATTCATCGGTGTTTTCACAAACCAACGTCAATAGACTCGTCAAGGCGCTCGATTCGTTGAGCCTGGCGTCGTTTGACGACTGGAAAATCAGTCCCGATCTGAAAACATACACTCCGCAAGGCGATCCGACCAAAACGGAGTTCGACGATTCCCAATGGCGGCCGCTCAAGCTCGACCAGTCATTCTATCTCGACTCGTGTTGGATACGAAAAGAGATTGCTCTGCCCGAGAAGATCCTCGGAAAACCGGTAGGCGGACCGATGCGGCTTGCCGTTGCGGTGGACGACTATGGTTATATGTGGATCAACGGCGTCAGCAAAGGTCATTTCCCATGGAATGGAGATTTTGAGATGACAAAGCACGCCGCGCCGGGCGAACGATTCACCATTGCCATCAAAGCGATCAACACCGGCGGGCCGTTGAGACTGATTACGGCACAAGTCCTCTCCGACGAAACGAAAGAACTCCGACGATCCATTGAAAACCTGTCGTTCAGTTTCCGGGTGGGACAGAAACTCCTGGGATTCGACACATACCAGACGAGCTCGAACCAGAAAGTGGATCCTGGAACTGACAAATCAGCAATGAACAAGGAGGAGAAGAAACGGCTCAACGAGTTGCTCCAATCGCTTGCACCCAAAGTTGATTTGGATGCCATGGCAAACGGGCCGAAAGACCGTTTTGATGCGTCACTGGCCGATATTCGGCGGCAGCTCAAGCCAATCGCCGACTATGCAAAACGGTTCACGCTCTACTTCGATGCGAATGCCCACATCGATGCCGCATGGCTCTGGCGCGACCTTGAGACAATCGAAGTGTGCAACAATACATTCAAATCTGTTTTCAATATGATGGATGCGCGCCCGGATTTCACCTACACCCAAAGCTCCGCGGCGTATTACGACTGGATGGAACGACTCTATCCCGAGACATTCAAAAAGATTCAGCAGCGCGTGAATGAAGGACGTTGGGAAATCACCGGCGGGATGTGGGTGGAACCAGACTGTAATCTGCCAAGCGGCGAATCGTGGGCCCGACAGCTTCTCTATGCCAAGCGGTACTTCAAACAAAAATTCGGCGTGGACGTCAAGATCGGCTGGAATCCGGATTCGTTTGGCTACAACGGAAGCATGCCGATGCTCTACAGGAATGCGGGTATCGATGCCTTTGTCACACAAAAAATCGGCTGGAATGAGACCAATGTGTTTCCGTATCGCTTGTTCTGGTGGGAATCCCCCGACGGGTCGCGCATCCTCAGCTATTTTCCGTTCGACTACGTGAACGAAGTGAAGAATCCATATCAATTGGTCGACTGGATGCGCCAGTTTGAGGCGAATACAGGGCTAACCAAGATGATGGTCCTCTTCGGTGTGGGCGACCATGGCGGCGGACCTTCGCTGGAAATGATGGACCGGATTGACCGGCTGCGGTCGATCGACGTGTATCCGACCATCGAATACGGGAATACCACGAGTTACCTGAATTGGGTGCGAGAGCACGATCTTACGAAGCTCCCCGTGTGGAATGATGAACTGTACCTGGAGTACCATCAAGGCACATACACGACACAGGCAGAATCGAAGAAAGAAAATCGTGCCGGCGAGATACTCTTGACGAACGCCGAGCTCTTTTCTTCTCTCGCATCGCTGCACAATGCTCCGTATCCCGGCGGTGATCTTGAGGCTGCGTGGCGTCTGGTCCTCTTCAACCAGTTCCATGATATCCTACCCGGTTCCGGGATTCGCGAGAACTATATTGACGACAAAGAGAAGTACGCTGAAGCAAACGCCATCGGCAACTTTGAGTTGTCGCGGTCGCTGAGTGTGCTGGCGAAGAATATTAATACATCGAAGATCAAGAAAGGAACTCCCGTCGTTGTCTTCAACCCCCTGTCGTGGGAACGAACCGACCTCGTGCAGTACGAACTGCCGAAAGGGGACAATGCAGAGTACGCTCTTTTCGATGTGCACGGGAAAGAAGTTGTTTCGCAGACCGTTCGCATTGACCGGTACACGCGGCACATTTTGTTCGTCGCAGAAAAGGTACCTTCGGTCGGCTACAAAACGTATGAACTCCGGAAGCAGAAACCGACCATGCCGACGAGTATCGCTTCAGCACAGAAATTCTCCGTTGAAAATGAGTTTTTCCGCGTCAACGTGAATGATCAAACAGGCTGGCTCTCCAGTATAGTCGACAAACGCAATCAGAAGGAAATCCTGGCGGCAGAAGGGAATCGACTGCAGCTTCTGGAAGACAAACCGCAGGCGTGGGATGCGTGGAATGTCGGCCTGACGGGAGTTGAATTCCCCTCCAGATTCGTCAAGGCGGAAGTTGTCGAAAACGGTCCCGTGCGCTTCGTCGTTCGCCTCCATCGGACGTACCTGAAGCCGGGTGTTCGAAAGGAATTTCCGACCGAAGATTTTCCGAGCAGCTTTTTCACTCAGGACATTGTCCTGTATCGCGGTCTTGACCGGATCGATTTCAAAACCGACGTCGACTGGTGGGAAGACAAGACGATGCTGAAAGTGGCTTTCCCGCTGACAGTGAATGACACTATGGCGACGTATGAAGTCCCGTTTGGGACGGTTCAGCGATCAACGCAGTTACGCGATAGCTGGGAGAAGGCAAAAGTGGAAGTCCCCGCCAATCGCTGGGTTGATGTCTCACAGAAGGAGTATGGCGTCAGTCTGCTGAACAATTCGAAACACGGATTTGATATCAAAGGAAACACGATGCGGATGTCTCTCCTCCGGTCTCCCAAATGGCCCGATCCCACAGCGGACCGGGGCAAGCATTCGATCGAGTATGCTCTCTATCCGCATCAAGGGACGTGGCACAACGCAATGACCGTCCAGCGGGGTTTTGAGTTCAACAATCCCCTCATCGCCACGGCGACCGATGCACGCAAAGGAACATATGGGGACGCACATTCATTTGCTGTGTTTGCTACCGGTAACGTAGTGTTGACAACGTTGAAGAAGTGTGAGGACGAGGATGCGTACCTCATACAATGGTACAACCTCGGCGACAGCGACACATCGACAACAATCACGCTTCCGAAGAAACCCAAGAAGGTTGTTACATCAAATTTCCTCGAGGTTTCCGGAAGCCCGGTGGAAACGAATGGCAACGTGATTCGATTCAACACAGCGAAGCGTTCTGTCGTGAGCTTGAAGGCTTATTTCTAGCGTCTTGTCTCTCAAGTTCCTTGAGTAAGTCCTATGAGGGACGACCCGTTTGTAGCTTCAAAATCTCGCGAAATCCCTCAAGCCCCATCAGGAGCGGCCTGTGGATTAATTCAACGCATTTCCGAGACGCGGCACCAGGACAAAGGAGATAACCATGATGTTCCGAGCATGTATTACCGTCGTTTGCTTAACGCTGTTGGCGGGACAAAGTCTATCTCAGGAAACCGAGCAGCAGCGACAACAGAAGAAGCAGCAACAGGCGAAGAAAGCGCTCGAAAACAAAAAAGACGATGTCTTCGAAGAAATGGACACGAAGAATCTTACGCTGCGATTCTTCGATGCGCTGAATGGAAAGGAAATTGCCGGAGCAACCGTTTCTGTCAACGGCGAAGAATTCAGTACGGACAGCGAAGGAAAAGTACTCTTCCCTGCCCCTGAAGAAGACGGATTCTATCCGGTGTCATTCCGTGCCGAAGGATATGTACCAGTCGATTTCAAGATCGAGATCATGGTCGGCACTCTCTTCTTCAACCGCTTTTCGGTGTCACCTCTTCTGGATGTGAAGAACCTGAGGGTAGTGCTCGACTGGGACGCGTCGCCCGCAGATCTGGATGCGCATTTTGTCAAGCAAGGGAATTTCCACATATCGTTCAGGGACATGCGGACACTCCAGGACGGAAGCGGGCAGCTGGATCGCGATGATATGGACGGTTACGGACCGGAAACGATTACGCTTAAGGAAGTATCGAGGAACGGCACCTATTCGTTCTTTGTTCATAACTACACAGACGGCAGCAATTCTTCGACTCAGAATCTCTCCCGGTCGAAGGGAACCGTGAAGGTGTTTGGCGATGGCCGACTTCTGAATGTCTTCCAGGTGCCCCGCAATGCGACAGGCAATTACTGGCAGGTCTTCAAGATCGTCAACGGCGGGATTATTGACATAAATAGATTGACAAACAAAGGAGAGTAATCATTTGCCTTGTTTGGCATCACCAAGCAGCCGAACACATGATGGCTCGTGGGAAAGGAGTTACGTTGTGACCACATTGAGAACACTGTTCGATCGGGTCGATCCCCATGTTACGGCATTCATGGCGCGGTATTCAATCTCTATCCTCCGCGTCGGCCTTGGGATAACCTTCTTCTGGTTTGGATTTCTGAAGTTCTTTCCGGGCCTGAGTCCCGCGCAAGAATTGGCCGGGGCAACCATTGAAAAGCTGACGTATGGCCTGGTCAATCCGCACATTTCCGTTCCGATTCTGGCTGCCTGGGAAGTAGGTATCGGACTCGGGCTGATCTCGGGACGATTTTTGAGAACTACTCTCTTCCTGCTCTTCGCACAGATGCTGGGGGCGATGATGCCGCTGATCCTCTTTCCACACGAGACGTTCACCCATTTTCCGTATGCACCGACTCTTGAGGGGCAGTATATCATCAAGAACTTGGTCCTTATCGGGGCAGCGCTTGTGGTAGGTTCGACAGTGCGTGGCGGACGCATTGTGGAGCAGCTTTCCCGCCGCCCGACAGATTAAGTGGCCCGGACTAATGCGCTTGCGGCGTGTTCGGGAATGAAGAAATTGCCGAACAACTCAAACTAGCACTATGTGATCTTGCGGTCAACTATGACCAAGTGGATGGCTTCTTCAGATGTGAACCGTCGCGCATTTCGAGAGGATCATCGAATATACATCTCGACAAGTTCTTCTCGCGAATCTTGATGTTGAAATCGCAATTCGCCTTCAGTTCTTCTGCTCTGCGCCCAATTGGAATGAGAACCCCAATCTTCTTCGAAGGAAACGTAGCTTTGACAGCTTTTATTGACGGAATCAGATCGCTGTCACCAGAAATAATTAGCGCAGTGTCGTACCTATCTTCAATCGCAAGACGAAAAAGATGTATTGCTATGTTCACGTCTGTCTGCTTTTCCTCATGCGCGACGTATTGCTTCTTGCAGGTTGGGCAGAATCTATCACGTCTTCGGAACTCTCCATAGACTATGTTGGCCCCAACATGCTCAAGCGCTCTAATCAGAATTCTATGGCGGGTCACTTTTTCCAGGTTCCATGTTGTCAAGGCAGTGAAGTAATGGATTTCCTTCAACTCTTTGGCTGGAACATAAAATTCTAAGAGTTTCCTGATGTTGAGCCACTTGTACTTGTTGTATGCCGGGTTGTCAGCAAGTGAGTGATAGAGATTGAAACCGTCGACAAAGGCTATGACTCTCTCCATTTTTGCCTCGAAAGGACAGAAAACAAAAAACCCCGACTTCGGAATCCGAAAATCGGGGGCCAATGAAACCTGTGACAGTTCCAAAGGGATGATAGCTCCAATTTAGCGGTTTGTTC
>Ga0315286_10002483_pt1 | contig 17220 bp, 12 predicted proteins | sample YL17G10_0_MG_FD_205038 | JGI IMG/M metagenome (GOLD analysis project Ga0315286, IMG submission 205038) | Sediment microbial communities from Yellowstone Lake, YNP, Wyoming, USA - YL17G10_0 | ecosystem: Environmental > Aquatic > Freshwater > Lake > Sediment | place: USA: Wyoming | collected...
CAACAAATAAAAACTTACAGGAAGAAGCACGAGCCGGAAGATTTCGTGAGGATTTACTGTATCGCCTGAATGTTATTACAATCAAAGTTCCTGCGCTCAAAGATCACCGCGAAGATATACCATTACTTGTCGATTATTTCCTGATAAAGAAATCGAAGCTGAAAGAACCGAAACATTTAACGGCTGATGCATTAAAAGTATTGATGATGTACGATTGGCACGGCAACGTGCGCGAGCTTGAGCATGTTATCGAGGGTGCCGTCATCCTTTCGCCAAATCAGGAGATTGGTGTTAAGGATTTACATTTAGCCGATAGTCAGATTGAATCCATCCCTGCATCCATCGCAATTGATGATGTCGAGCGACAGCATATAGAAAAAGTGTTGAAGATGTTCAATGGCAATCGGAAAAAGACATCGGAGGCATTGGGGATAAGTGAAAAAGGTTTATACCTCAAGATTAAAGAATACGAGATTAAGACGGATTAGTTATCTTCGTTCTTCAGTTTGATTTTCCTTCAATAATTTTGTAATTTTGTTCCAACCATATATTAAATCTGTGCCCCGTTAGGGCGTTTATTGTAACCAGAGAAAGTTCCTCCCATGTTGAAGTTTAAAGGTCTCGATTATTACAATATCGAAGGTCTACTTAGTGAAGAAGAAATCCTCGTGCGGGATACGGTAAGAGAATTTGTGGAGGACAATGTCCTTCCGATTATTGAAAAGCATTATCGTATCGGCACGTTTCCATCCGATCTAATATCGAAGATGGCTGATCTTGGAATGCTCGGTTCAACCTTCCCTGCTAAATATGGTTGTGCTGAAATGAATAATGTTGCATATGGCTTAGTAATGCAAGAACTTGAACGAGGTGATAGCGGTATTCGCAGTTTCGCTTCAGTCCAAAGTGCGTTGGTGATGTATCCTATATATACTTTCGGTTCCGACAAACAAAAAGATTTATGGCTCCCCAAACTTGCTGCAGGAGAAAAAGTTGGCTGCTTCGGTCTAACTGAACCTGACTATGGTTCTAATCCCGGAGGCATGATTACACGAGCAGAGGATAAAGGAGATCATTATCTTCTCAACGGTGCAAAGATGTGGATTACAAACGGCACGATTGCGGATGTTGCAGTAGTGTGGGCGAAGTTAAATGGCGTAGTTCATGGCTTCGTTGTTGAGAAAGGTACGAAAGGTTTTACTGCGCCAGAGATGACGGGCAAGCATTCATTGCGAGCATCGGTAACGTCTGAGCTTATTTTTCAAGATTGTGTACTCCCTAAGGAAAATATTTTTCCAAGAACAGAAGGATTAAAATCTCCGCTCATGTGTCTTAATCAAGCCCGTTATGGAATTGCGTGGGGTGCTATCGGTTCTGCGATGGCGTGTTACGATACAGCACTCAATTATGCTAAATCGCGTATCCAATTTGGTAAGCCGATTGCATCGTTTCAGATCACGCAAGTGAAACTCGTTTTTATGGTTACGGAAATTACTAAAGCACAGTTGCTATGCTTACAGCTTGGTCGATTGAAGGATCAAAAGAAATTAAGATTTCAGCAAGTATCTTTAGCAAAACGTAACAATGTAAATATGGCATTAGATATTGCACGTATGGCGAGAGAAATTCTCGGTGCTAACGGAATTCTCGATGAGTATCCTGTTATGAGGCACATGGCAAACCTCGAATCGGTAAAAACATACGAAGGAACACATGAGATGCACACGCTGATTGTTGGAGAAGATATAACGGGAATATCGGCATTTGTATGATAAGAGTATTTGATTATAAAGTATGTTAGTATAAAAATTGTACAGACTAAGAACAAATGACTAATGATAAAGAAAAAATTCATCGGTGAAGCGATAACTTTTGATGACGTTCTTCTTGTTCCTCAAAAGTCGAACGTGTTACCTCGTGATGTAGATGTTTCAACGAAACTTTCCCGGAACATCACTTTGAATATTCCATTGGTCTCTGCGGCAATGGATACTGTTACCGAAGCGACGATGGCGATAGCACTTGCGCGCGAAGGTGGCATCGGAATCATTCACAAAAATATGACGATTGAAGAACAAGCTGCTCAAGTTGATTTAGTGAAACGTTCGGAGAGCGGTATGATTCTCGATCCGATCACAATGAAAGTCAATCAAACCGTTGGTGATGCGTTGGATTTGATGAGCCGGTTTCAGATATCAGGCATTCCAATTATTGACGATGCAGGAAAACTTATCGGAATAGTTACTAACCGCGACCTCCGTTTCGAACCGAACCGTCAATTGAAGATATCCAAGATCATGACGAGCGAAAATCTTATCACTGCACCCACCGGCACTACTTTAGAGCGAGCGGAGAAGATCCTACAGAAACATCGGATAGAAAAACTTCCCGTTGTAGATAAAACCGGCAGACTCCGCGGTTTAATAACTTTCAAAGATATCCAAAAGAAAAAACATCACCCTTTTGCAAGCAAGGATAAACACGGCAGACTTCGTGCCGGAGCCGCCGTTGGAGTTACCGACGATACACTTGATCGAGTTGCCGCACTCATTAAGACAGGAGTTGATGTTGTTATAGTCGATACGGCACATGGACATTCACGTGGTGTTCTCAATATGGTTAAGCGGATTAAGAAAGAATATCCTGATTGTGAATTGATTGCCGGAAATGTTGGTACAGCCGAAGCTGCACGCGATCTAATTCGTACTGGCGTGGACGCAATTAAAGTCGGTATCGGTCCCGGTTCTATATGTACAACTCGTGTAATTGCCGGTGTTGGTGTACCCCAAGTGACTGCCATTTACGAATGTGCTAAAGTTGCCGTCCGCAATAAAGTTCCGCTGATCGCCGATGGCGGTATCAAGCAGACGGGTGATATCGCAAAAGCAATCGCTGCCGGTGCAGACTCGGTAATGATTGGCGGATTGTTTGCCGGAGTGGAAGAAAGTCCGGGAGAAAAAGTTTTATATGAGGGTAGAAGTTATAAGATTTACCGCGGTATGGGTTCCATCGAAGCCATGAAGAGGGGAAGTAGCGATCGGTATTTTCAGGATGCAGAAGAAGGTCTGCCGAAACTTGTGCCGGAGGGGATTGAAGGTAGAGTACCTTATAAAGGATTTCTATCTGAGACTGTTTACCAGATGGTTGGCGGTTTGCGCGCTGCAATGGGTTATTGTGGCTGCAAGAATATTTATGAAATGAAGACTACAACTCAATTCATCAAAATGTCGGAAGCGGGATTACGTGAAAGCTACCCCCACGACGTAGCTGTAACTAAAGAAGCGCCGAATTATAGGCTGTAATCTTATTACTAAAATCATGAATCTTAAATCTGAAACCTGAAACATGAAACCTGAATCATTCTATTTATCATCTCGACTTCAAAAACTTCGCTCACAATTCGATGCACTTAAGATTAATGCATTTATGGTGACATTTCAACCTCACCTTCGCTACCTTAGCGGATTTTCCGGATCAAGTGGAATTGGACTAGTAACCGATTGTAATCTCTATCTTTTCACCGATGGTCGTTATACTGCCCAGGTGAAACAAGAATCAAAAGGTTGGAAGATTTTTATTAATCAAAACGATCTTATCGAAGAACTTAAAAAACATAAACTCTTGCGTTCGGGCATGAGAGTTGGTTTTGATGGAAACACGGTTCTCTTCAATCAATTTCAAAATCTTAAAAAATCTTTGCCAAAAGTTAAGTTTATTCCTGAAGTAGATTGTGTTGAAAAAATTGCTGGGGTTAAAGACGAAAGTGAAATTACGAAAATTAGAAAGGCAGTTGAAATCACTGACCGGGTTTTTACAGAAATCTTAACATATCTAAAACCGGGTATAAGTGAATTGGATGTTGCCGCCGAAGTATCTTATCGTCATCGGAAACATGGAGCAGAAGCTGATGGATTCGATACAATCGTAGCGAGCGGCGAACGAAGTGCACTCCCTCACGGCCGGGCATCCGATAAAAAATTGAAGCACGGCGAGCTTGTAACACTCGATTTGGGATGTATCTATCAAGGGTATCATAGCGATATGACCCGGACAGTGATTCTTGGAAGGGCAAAACCTGAAGCGAAAAAAATCTACAGTATTGTTCTTTATGCGCAGTTGAGGGCAATCGAATCGGCGAAGAGTGGGATTAAAGCAAAAGACCTTGATGGGATTGCACGAGAGTATATCAAGAATCAGGGTTACGAAAAATATTTCAGGCACTCGCTGGGACATGGAATCGGGTTGCAGGTTCACGAGCAGCCCCGCCTCTCAGTTATGAGTAAAGCTACACTCGAAACCGGCAATGTGGTAACGGTTGAACCGGGTATCTACATTCCCAACTTCGGTGGTGTGCGTATCGAAGATGATATCGTTATTACTGATGGATATTGTGAAGTTCTGAACACTTCACCCAAAGAGCTGCTCATTTTATAATTTAATGAAACAATCCCACCGGCATGCAAACCACTCAAACACGAAACGTACTTGTAATCGCCTACTATTTTCCACCATTGGGACTCAGTGGTGTTCAGCGAACTTTAAAATTTGTAAAATATCTTCCACAGTTTGGCTGGCAGCCCACAGTTCTAACAGTCACCCCGACCGGATATTATGCTCAAGATTATACGCTGCTTGAGGAGCTGCATTCGCACCATATTGAGGTTGAACGAGTCGGCTCACTCGATCCCAACCGGCTCTTCCGAAAAAAAGGTGTGGTGAAGATGCCGTCTGAAAAATGGAGAAAAATCTTCACGTTCATCAGTGATACGTTCTTCATCCCCGATAATAAAATTGGATGGAAGAGAAAAGCATTGAAGGCGGCTATAAAATTATTCGAGAAGAATAACTTTGATGTCATTTTCGCAACCGCGCCACCATTTACAGATTTCTTGATTGGTACTGCACTTCATAAAAAGTTCAATAAGCCGCTCGTAATTGACTACCGCGATCCATGGCACGAATATCCTTATAAATATTATCCAACACCGCTGCACAAACTTTGGAATTATAAGTTAGAAAAGAAAGTGCTGCGTGCAAGCTCTCGAATCCTTGTCACAGGTCGAAGGACAAAAGAATTAATTCTTAAACGATTTAAATATCTCCGGTATAACGATGTAACAATTCTTTCGCATGGATACGATCCGGCTGACTTTGTAGTTGATCCAAAAATACACGTCGAGAAATCAAAGCGAATGCGATTTGCCCACGCCGGTGTTTTCTATGGAGATCGAACACCTAAACATTTCTTGCAGGCACTGAAAGAAGTTGTTACAGCACAACCGCAGCTCAAAGATCAAATCGAATTAGTCCTGATCGGTAATCTCCAAGATGAGTATATGAAGATTATTAAATCGCTCGGCTTGGAAGGAAATGTAACAATTACAGGTTATCTTGATCATAAGCATTGTATTGAATATCTTAAGTCGGCTGATATTTTATGGCTGACGCTAAATAACGACAAGCAATCGCCAGGGAAATTATATGAATATCTTGGACTTCGCAAGCCGATACTTGGATGTGTACCAGAAGGGTTTATCCGGCAAACACTGGAAGAAGCCGGAGGATGTATGATTATTCAACCGACTGATGTGAAAGGAATCGCTGAAGCGATCGTTCAGTTGTATGGACTTTATCGAGCGAACAGACTTCCTGCACCAAAGGAAGAAGTTATTCAAAAATATAACCGTATCGAATTAACAAATGGGCTTTCAAAAATTTTCGGCTTCTTGGTAGTGGAATGAAAATTCTCGTGATTGGTTCTGGTGGACGTGAACATGCGTTGGTTTGGAAAATCAAGCAAAGCCCGCTTGTTACAAAACTTTATTGTGCACCCGGTAATGCAGGTATCGCAGCCATCGCAGAGATTGTACCTATCAAATCATCCGATCTTAATGGATTGTTGCTATTTGCTAAAACATCCAAGATCGACCTCACCATTGTTGGAGCAGAACACCCGCTTACGCAGGGGATTGTTGATCTCTTTGAATCAAATGGATCAAGAATTTTTGGTCCATCGAAAGCAGCCGCCGAATTAGAAGGCAGTAAAGTGTTTGCAAAACAGTTCATGAAAATGTATAACATCCCAACAGCAGAATTCAGATCGTTCAATGTGGCACGAAGGTTTGACGCAGAAAGATACATAAATGAAATTCCCGTACCTATCGTTATTAAAGCTAATGGCTTGGCGGCGGGTAAAGGTGTAGCGGTCTGTGACGACAAAGAGCAGGCACTCGAAGTGCTGGACATGATGTTTGGTCAGAAAGTTTTTGGTGAAGCCGGATTAAATATTGTGGTGGAAGAATTTCTTGTGGGTGAGGAAGCATCGGTGTTTGCAATTTCGGATGGAAAAGATTTTATAGTCCTTTCCCCTGCTCAGGATCATAAACGAATTCTTGATGGAGATAAAGGTAAGAATACAGGCGGTATGGGAGCTTATGCACCTGCGCCAATTGTTACAGAAGATATTTTGAACAAGGTTAAACGAGATATAATACGTCCAACACTATTGGGTATGGCAAAAGAAGGACGACCCTATAGAGGATGTTTATATGTTGGACTGATGATGACCGAAACGGGTCCGAAAGTTATTGAATATAATTGTCGCTTAGGTGATCCTGAAACACAAGTTGTTCTACCACTTATTGAAAACGATCTCGTTCAATTAATGCTTGATGCTGTGGATAATAAATTAAGTAAAGCAAAAATAAAATTTAAGGATCAGTCGGCTGTATGCGTGGTGATTGCTTCGGGTGGTTATCCAGATAGTTATGAAATTGATAAACAAATTTTTGGTTTAGAAGTGGCTACATCAGAAAAGGATGTTGTTGTTTTTCATGCTGGAACAAAGTATAATAAGGACGTAATTGTTACATCCGGTGGTCGGGTGTTAGGCGTAACAGCGATTGGTGAACAACTTAACCTTGAAGAAACAATTGATAAAGCATATCGAGCAGTTGAAAAGATAACGTTCGATGGTGCATACTATCGAAGTGATATCGGAATAAAAGGAATTGAAAGAATAAAACATTGAATAATAATTTAACCATAGAACCGCACAGAATGGAAAATCTCTCAGCGTACTCTGTGCCTCTGCGGTGAATAGAAATATGAAGGGGTAAATTTGAAAATACTTATTACAGGCGGTGCGGGCTTCATTGGTTCGCACGTGGCAGATGTATGTATCGATGCCGGGCATAAGGTTGTTATCATAGATGACCTTTCTTCTGGAAGCATTGAGAATGTAAATCAGAAAGCTAAATTCGTCAAGATGGATATTCGGGATGAGAAGATTCGTGAGTGCTTCATGCAAGAAAAATTTGACGTTATTATCCATCATGCAGCTCAGATGGACGTTCGTAAATCGGTCGAGGATCCTAAATTTGACGCATCAGTCAATATTCTTGGGACAATCAATCTCCTTGAGAATTGCAAAGAGTATGGTGTTAAGAAATTTATCTTCGCATCAACTGGTGGCGCAATTTATGGTGAGCAGGATTATTTTCCTGCCGATGAGGCGCATCCGGTGCGACCTTTATCTCCCTATGGGATTGCAAAATTATCTGTTGAGAAATATCTTTTTTATTATGAGGCAGTTTATAAATTAAAATACGTGAGTCTGCGATATGCCAATGTTTACGGTCCCCGACAAAATCCACACGGAGAAGCTGGAGTAGTTGCAATATTTTCAAACAAGATGCTTGCCGATCAGCAGCCGATCATCAACGGCAATGGAAAACAGACGAGAGACTATACTTATGTTGGAGATGTTGTTAGAGCAAATATGTTTGCTCTTGAACACGAAAAATATGATATATTTAATGTCGGCACCGGTATCGAATCGGATGTCAATACTATTTTTAAGTTTATTAAACAATTTGCCAAATCAGACTGCAAAGAATTGCATGGGCCGGCAAAGATGGGTGAACAGCAGAGAAGTGTTCTCGATCATACTCATATTAAGAAAATATTTGGATGGCAGTCGACTGTAACATTGGAGAAAGGGATTGAACTTACCGTGCAATATTTTCGTAATAAGATAAAGAAGTAAAATGCCGGCGGATATTTCATTTGTTGATCGTATTATTAAAGGTGAGCGAGCGGCAGTTGCCCGCGCTATCTCAATAGTCGAGAATGAATATCCCGAAGCAATTTCGATGCTCCGCAAGTTGTATCCTTATACAGGGAAAGCATATCGGATAGGCATTACAGGACCACCCGGAGCCGGTAAAAGCACAATCACCAACAAGCTGGCTAAATTGTATCGAAATGAAAACAAACGGATTGGTATCATCGCGGTTGATCCAACAAGCCCATTCACTGGTGGTGCGTTACTTGGTGATCGTGTACGCATGACTGATGTTGAGCTTGATGAAGGCGTGTTTATTCGCAGCATGGCTTCGCGTGGAAGTTTGGGCGGCTTGAGCAAGAAAGCAAAAGAAGTCGCAGATATTCTTGATGCATCGGGGTGCGATTTTATTTTAATGGAAACAGTAGGTGTAGGCCAATCTGAATTGGATATTGTTCGCGCTTCCGATACGACAGTGGTTGTGCTTGTTCCAGAATCTGGTGATTCGATTCAGGCGATGAAAGCCGGTTTGATGGAAATTGCGGATTTCTTTGTTGTCAATAAAGCTGATCGTGTGGGTGCTGATCAAGCAGTCATGTCGATCAAAATGGTATTGAATTTTAAACCTCAAGCAGATGGATGGAAAGCAGATGTTATTCAAACGGTTGCTAATGAAGGTAAAGGAATTGATCTAATTTCAGAAAAGATAGCAGCACATCGCGCTTTTCTTGAAAAAGGGCAGAGCTTAACAAAAAAAAGAGAAGACAGAATTCTCGAGCGCATCCGCGATCTTGTTGGAGATCGACTGCGTGTCGAATTCTGGAATGATGAGCGGAAAGAATTGCTTGCATCAAAAATCGAGCAGTTGGTTTTTCATCAAACAACCCCTTATGATATTGTTGAACAGCTTCTGGAATATTTTAAGCAATAATTCGTTGCAATTCGCCTGAAAACCTCATACATTATATCCACATAATTTCAAGGAATACTATGTCTGAACAAACAGTAAAAGAACAAGTTATACCAGAATTTGAATTTAATGAAAACATGACAATGGTACAGCAGTTGGCAAGGTCATTTGCTGTGAAGGAAATTAAACCGGTTGTTATGAAGTATGATGAATCTCAGGAGTTTCCGTTCGAGATCGTTAAAAAATTGGGCGAGCTTGGATTTATGGGGGTGATCATTCCTGAGTCTTATGGAGGAGCCGGTTTAGGTTATTGTGAATACATCACAATTATTGAAGAGATCACAAAAGTAGATCCTTCTGTCGGGTTAACGATCGCTGCTCATAACAGTCTGTGCACAAATCATATCTACATATTCGGTAATGAGGCACAGAAAAAAAAGTATTTACCCGATCTTGCAAGCGGTACAAAGATTGGTGCATGGGCGCTAACCGAGCCAACTTCGGGCAGTGATGCGGGTAGTATGCTCTCGACTGCAACTCGGGATGGCGACTGCTACGTTTTGAATGGAAGTAAAAATTTTATTACACACGGTAGTGTTGGCAATATTACTGTTGTAATTGTAATCTCGGATAAAAGTAAAGGCAAGAAAGGTACGTCGGCATTCATTGTAGAGAATGACACACCTGGTTTCATAGTCAGTAAAAAAGAAAATAAGATGGGAATGCGAAGCTCTGATACCGCTGCAATTACATTCGATAATTGTCGTATCCCCAAAGATAATCTTCTTGGCGAAGAAGGTATGGGTTTTCATCAAGCATTATCTGTGCTTGATGGTGGACGAATCAGCATTGCTGCTCTTGCGCTTGGAATCGCCCAGGGCGCGCTCGACGCGAGTGTGAAATATGCAAAAGAACGAAAACAATTCGGAAAACTAATCGGTGAATTTCAGGCAATTCAGTGGAAGTTAGCAGATATTGCAACCCAAATTGAAGCAGCGCGCCTGCTAACATATCGCGCTGGTTATTTGAAAGATCAAGGTAAAGAAGTAGTCACAGAATCTTCGATGGCAAAATATTATGCCAGCGAGGTTGCGGTGCATGCGACTAACGAAGCAGTTCAAATCCACGGCGGCTATGGGTTCATCAAAGATTTTCCGGTGGAAAAATTTTATCGCGACGTTAAGCTTGTAACGATCGGTGAAGGCACAACCGAAATTCAAAAGCTTGTGATTGCACGAAATATATTTGGCGGTTGACCCAATTATAAATTATTAAATCCTATGAAACCAGCTACTCTCAAAATTTTGATCGTTCTTCTTTTTAGTCTCTCTGGAATTTGTGGACTTATCTATGAAGTTGCATGGTCGAAGTACCTCGCTTTGTTTATTGGGAGTACTGCATACTCGCATATGATTGTGCTTGCAACCTTCATGGGTGGATTAGCACTTGGAGCATTTTATTGGGGAAAGTTTGCAGATAAGTCATCCAATCAGCTTAAACTTTATGGGATACTTGAGATCGCCATCGGGATTTACTGTTTCGCTTATCCGATTATAATAAATTTGGCTGAAAAATTTTTCATCAGTACTGCCACATCAATGAACGGCGCTTCGAATCAAGTTGGCTTAATTGCTCTCAAGTTTATACTAAGTTTTTTCACACTCATAGTGCCAACATTTTTCATGGGTGGCACACTACCCATCCTCACGAAATTCCTTACGAAGAATATCGCCGATGCTGGAAAAGATGTTGCCACATTATATTATATCAATAGTTTGGGCGCAGTTATTGGCTCTGCGATTGCCGGATTTTTCCTAATCCAATGGCTGGCTCTCGATGGTGCGGTATGGAGCGCTGCATCTCTTAATATATTAATAGGTTTAGCTGCAGTCTTCCTGGCAAAATTCATAAAAATCGATGTTCCTTCAAAAACTATTATTGCCGAATCTGAACAAAAACCAACACAGCATTTTTCTCAAAAGACAGTTCGTTTAGCGGTCATAACTGCAGCGTTATCAGGTTTTATTGCCATGTTGTATGAATTAACATGGATTCGATTGCTCTCGAACATCCTCGGCTCATCAACATACTCATTCACAGTTATGTTGATTGCTTTTATCAGTGGAATAACTCTTGGAAGTTGGATTGTTTCTCTGATCATCAAAAAGGTTAAAAACCTGGTCATGCTGCTGGGCATTTGTCAATTTGGAACTGCCATATCAATGATACTGACACTGCCGCTCTATGAACGCTTGCCGTATTACTTATTAAAGATTACGACATTAATTACAAACAGACCTGGCAATTTTCCGATCTTCTTAGGATGCGAATTTCTATTTTGTTTTATGATTATGATTTTACCGACGACGTTCTCCGGTATGTCGCTGCCTGTTGCAAGCCGAATTGCGAGTAACGATATACGTCTATTGGGAAAATCAATCGGTGGCGTTTTTTCCATCAATACAGTAGGCACAGTAATAGGGGCTTTGGCAACTGGTTTGATTTTTATTCCAACGATGGGAGTAAAATTATCTATCGAGATCGGTGTTCTTCTCAACGGATTGCTCGGTTTGACAATATTATTTATAGATGCTAAACTTACTTCTCGGTGGAGGATAGGTTATGCTATCTTTTTTATATTAATAGCAATGACATATAGGATTCAATTTCCGACGTGGAATAAATTTATTTCTATCGCAGGTGTGTTTCGTACATTTTTCCTGGGTGACCCAGGATCTTTTGAAGATTTTAAAAAAGTTGGTGAGGGAGAGCGAAAGATATTATGGTACAAGGAAGGTGTTAATGCTAATGTTGCGGTTACCGAAAACCCAATCCGCGATACAGTACAGAGATCGTTGGTTATCAATGGTAAAGCAGATGCAAGCACTATAAGTGATCTTCAGAATCAAGTCCTCGTGTCACAAATTCCATTAATGTTGCTTCCAGATTCCGGAGCTGCATTAGTCATCGGCCTTGGAAGCGGGATTACATGTGGATCTGCTCTACGGCATTCCCTTAGATCTCTTGATTGTGTTGAGATTGCTTCGGAAGTGGCTGAATGTAATTACTATTTTGCGACCGAGAATTATGATATTTTAAGGAACCCACGCGTCAAACTGTATATCGACGATGCAATCACGTATCTAAAGATAACACCCAAGAAATATAATTTTATTATCAGCGAACCATCCAATCCATGGATTGCTGGTATTGGTAACCTGTTCTCACAGGAATTCTTCGAGCTTTGTAAAAAGCGTTTAGAGCCCGGTGGTGTTTTAACCCAATGGTTCCATGCGTACGATATTAACGATAAAATTTTTGAGATCGTGCTATGTACCATCAGCCGTTCATTTCCATTCATTACCGTTTGGAAAGTATCAGATGCAGATATAATTATTTTGGCTTCTATGAGTCCTATTACGTTGAATTTTGATGCGATGGAAAGAAAAATGAAATTTCCTCCTATTGCAGCCGACTTATCGAGAGTAGGAATTTATGATGTTCCCGCACTACTATCAACACAAATCGTTTCAGCGCGGAATAATACATTTGCGTTTAGACAAAGTGATTTGAATACTGAAAAAAGACCGCTGTTAGAATTCATGGCACCCAAATCCCTCTTCACACATGAATCGGTAACCATGATCGATAGTATTGATGAAAGAATCTCGGTCCAGGATAAAAATCTTTGGTTAACGGATTATGAAAAGCAGCATGGGCTCTCGCTTGAAAATTATCTCAACATTGCTCGTTATAGAAACTCTGAACAGATTGGCGATTTGGGGTTTGTATATACAACATTGAAAAAATGTTTACAGTTAAGCCCAAAAAACGAAGAGGCACTGGGTATGATGGCGCGCGTTTCGCGAGATATGGATCTACGAGAAGAACGGCGTGGGGTGTTGCGCACACTTTCAGAATTATATCCGGATGACGTCGAGGTGATATCGACGTACGCAACCGCACTCATCGAAGTTTATCGGATTGAAGGTTCGATTATAAATCCTCAGGAAATGAACGATGCAGTAGAATTGTTAAGGCGATGTGTCCGATTAACCGAAGGTCGTGAGGAACGGTATCATATCATGCTGGCAATAACCCTGACAGGTGCCGAACGATTTACTGAAGCGGCTGAGGTTTATAAAGATTTATTAGAATTTCAAAAAGAAGGTGAAACCACTTCCGATATATTACCGGAAGCGATGCTGATTTATCGTATCGGAGATAATTATTATAATGCCGGCAACCTCCAGGCGGCAGAAGAATACTTGAAGCGTGCAAAACAGCTGGATCCGGGAAATGTCGAAGCATCGATCATGTTAAATAAAATCTCACTCAAGAAACGCGGGATAAGATAATGGCACAAATTGGCAGTGAAGTTAATAAGGATATAAATTTTTACAAGTACGAAGACAATCTAAAAAATCTCATACGTATCCTGAACTCTAAAGCTGATGTCATCAAAATTGGTGGCGGAGAAGATGCGATAGCGAAACATCATAAACGAGGGAAGCTTACAGCCCGCGAGCGCATGGCAAAACTGATTGATCCTAACAGTCATTTTTTAGAGATCGGTTTGTTTTGTGCTTATGGGATGTACGAAGAGTACGGCGGTGCGCCGGCATCGGGTACAATTTTTGGTATTGGGAAAATACACAACCGTGATGTAGTTATTGTTGCTAATGATGCAACAGTAAAGGCGGGGGCGTGGTTTCCTATCACATGCAAGAAAAATCTTCGTGCTCAAGAAATTTCAATGGAAAACCGGCTCCCAATAGTCTATCTCGTAGATTCGGCTGGGGTTTTCTTACCACTCCAAAGTGAAATTTTCCCCGACAAAGAACACTTCGGCCGTATCTTCCGGAACAATGCTGTTATGTCTTCGATGGGTATTCCTCAGATTGCTGCAATAATGGGACCTTGTGTTGCAGGTGGTGCATATCTTCCCATCATGAGCGATGAGGCATTGATTGTTGATAAGACAGGCAGTGTTTTTCTTGCAGGGCCTTTCCTCGTTAAAGCCGCCATTGGCGAGGATGCTGACCTTGAAGAGCTTGGTGGTGCGGCGATGCATTGTGAAATCAGCGGTGTTACGGATTATAAAATGCCTAACGATGATGTTTGTTTAGAAACCATCCGTAGTCTTATAGACAAGTTTGGCGCAACGTCAAAAGCTGGATTTGATCGTATCGCACCAAAACCGCCGGCATTCGATCCAAAAGAAATTTATGGTTTGTTTCCTCAAGATCGCACAAAACCTTACGATATGCATCAGGTGCTTGCTCGTATTATTGATGCGGGTGAGTTCGATGAATACAAAGCTGGCTATGGTAAATCGCTTATAACAGCTTATACAAGAGTTGATGGATGGGCTGTCGGCATGGTTGCAAATCAGAGATGCGTGACTAAGACGAAGAGAGGTGAGATGCAGGTCGGTGGCGTGATATACAGTGATAGCGCCGACAAAGCAACGCGTTTTATATTAAATTGTAATCAGAAAAATATTCCCCTTATATTTTTTCAGGATGTTGCCGGATTTATGGTTGGCACGCGTGCAGAGCAAGGCGGAATTATTAAAGATGGCGCAAAGATGGTTAATGCCGTCGCAAATAGCGTTGTTCCGAAAATTACTTTTGTGGTGGGCAATAGCTATGGTGCCGGCAATTATGCCATGTGCGGCAAATCGTACGATCCGCGATTTATCTTTGCGTGGCCCACCGCTCAGATTGCAGTAATGGGTGGAAAGCAAGCAAGCGAAACTTTATTGAGCATAAAAGTTCAGCAGATGGCGGCAAAGGGGATGAAAATTTCCAAAGAAGATCAGGAAAAAATGTTGAACGAGATTGCCAATCGTTACAACAGCGAGCTTGACCCTCTGTATGCTGCTGCACGATTATGGATTGATGGAATCGTCGATCCGGCGGATACCCGACAAATAATTTCCCATTGTATCCAGATTGCCGCGAATAATCCTTACATCCCCAAGTTCAATCCGGGTGTGATTCAGGTGTAATGATGCGGCTCGTTGTGTTGATGTTAATGCTGGTAATCTGTTTTTCCAATCAGGGTACCGCACAGCAAACGAGTATTGCCCAAGATTCATTATCACGTTATTTCCAATTCGATGAATCATCGACATTTGGATTCCTTACATCTTATTTCCCACCGTTCTTCATACAGCATGGAATGGAATTGAAATCGTTTATTCGTAGCAGAACATTTGATGCGATACGCCGTAAGTATGGCGACCTCAAAGCCGTTGACGCTATCTTCATACGTGCTATGAAAATTACAAACGAGAACACTGCTGTCTCGCTGTTGATCTCAGCGATTGCGTGTTTCGAGCATCGAACTGTTCATTTGAAAGTTCCTATCTTTGCGCTCGTCTTTCCTCTCACAAATGAATCGGAAAAGGAATTTACACGTAGGGTAAAAAATCTTCCAGCAAAAATCTATTCCGACACTCCACTGAATGGAGATCGTGATAAGCTCCAGCATTTTTTTGGATCTGCGTTCTTAGCATTTATTTTTGAATCGCGCCAACCGGCGGAACGGTTTGGCGATTTCATCGAAGAAGGTGAGGATGCTTTTCTTGTAGATGGTGCGTTGGACGAGCGTGATATGCGGGCAAACCGACAGGGACAGGAATTTGGACTCGCTCTGCTCAATAATATTCATCGCGTTCCATCGGAATTTATTAAGGTAGAAATTGCAACAAAGCATGTCCGGAGTGCTCAGGGTATGAGTGATACTTCAAAATGTTTAGGAGTTAAATAATGAGAACGGTTCTTATCGTTGATGATGAAAAAAGCGTACGTGATTCTATCAAGATGATTCTTGAGTACGAGAAGTACAATGTTTTTTTTGCTGAGAATGGAGCAAAAGCGCTCGTTTCCTTCAAAGAAAATTTTCCCGATGCAGTTTTTCTCGATATCAAAATGCCATCGGGAATGGATGGAATTGAAGTGTTGCGGGAAATGAAAACGTTGAACGCTGAGATACCGGTGATCATGATTTCGGGACACGGTACATTTGAAACGGCTGTTGAAGCGACGAAGTTAGGCGCATTCGATTATCTATCCAAGCCGCTTGACCGCGATAAATTATTGATCACACTGCGTAATGCTCTCGAGAATCGGCAGCTTGCAAACGAAATAAAACAGGTGCGTGAGAAAGAACGGATTCTCGGTGATAGCTTGAAGATGAAGGAAATTTTTAACCTCATCAAGCGTGTTGGACCGACGGATGCTCGTGTATTAATCTGCGGCGAGAGTGGTAGCGGCAAGGAGCTTGTTGCAAAAGCGATCCATCGCTCAAGTAAGCGTTCTACAATGCCCTTAGTTGAAGTGAATTGTGCCGCCATTCCTGCCGAGTTAATCGAGTCGGAATTGTTCGGGCACGAGAAGGGTTCATTCACCGGTGCAACCAACCAGCGCATCGGTAAGTTTGAACAGGCAGATGGTGGAACGATTTTCCTTGATGAGGTGGGGGATATGAGCTTACAGGCACAAGCAAAAGTGCTGCGCGCACTTGAAGAAGGTAAGATTGAGCGTGTCGGCGGCAGCAAAACTATACCTGTAGATGTTCGTGTTATCGCTGCAACCAATAAAAATCTTACTGAAGAAATAAAGAAGGGAAATTTTAGAGAGGATTTGTATCATCGGCTCAATGTGATTCCGATTACCGTTTCACCGCTCCGCGACAGGAAGGAAGATATTCCGATACTCGTCAATACCTTCGTCGAAGATACATGCAGTCGTAACGGGATTGCTAAGAAAAAAATATCCCAGCGTGCAATGTATGCATTGATGGAAATGGAGTGGCGGGGCAACGTCCGGGAGCTGAGGAACATTATCGAGCGGCTTGTGATAATGTCGACTGCAAGTGAGATTGATTTACAGGATCTGGAAAAGCTATCGTTTGCCCCGCGAGATACTGTTGAAGAGCTTGTGCAATCGAGCCAATCATTTCAAGAGTTTAAAGACAGGGCAGAGGCAGCATTCATTAAGCATCAGCTGAAATTGCATAATTGGAACGTTACCAAAACTGCCGATGCGCTTGAGATGGAGCGCAGCCACCTCTATACGAAGATAAAAAAATATGGATTGGAAAGAGAAGGGAAGATGGCGGAGGAATGATTGATGATTCAGAAAATATGTATTTAGTATCCATATGAAAGGGATATCGAATCGACAAAAATCGATTGTTAAGCCGCGGGAAAATAAACAAAAATCTCAGCTTACCT
>Ga0315286_10002485_pt1 | contig 17217 bp, 21 predicted proteins | sample YL17G10_0_MG_FD_205038 | JGI IMG/M metagenome (GOLD analysis project Ga0315286, IMG submission 205038) | Sediment microbial communities from Yellowstone Lake, YNP, Wyoming, USA - YL17G10_0 | ecosystem: Environmental > Aquatic > Freshwater > Lake > Sediment | place: USA: Wyoming | collected...
TTCGCCGCCTGCTTGACCGGCAGGACCGGCTGGACGGTCAGCGATCGAGCTGCGTCCCCAGGCTCCTCCTGATCGTTCGGGATTGGCTGTGCCGGCGGCTGGCGTGTAGGCATGACCCACTATGAGCGGATTGAGCGTGTCCTGAATGATTGCGACGAAAACCCATCGTACTCCCCTTCCGCCGGTCTGTCTACTTAACTTCCACAAATTACTAGTTTGCCGCAGTTCATACAGATTAGACTTGACATCTATACTGCTGTTTAGTAGCGTATAGCATGATAGTGTATTATACTAGTGGGGTGGCTGCGCTAAGCCATTGATCGTGCGTCCGATTTGGTTTGTCACCATCCCACTCGGTGTTCACAGAGTCCTTCGATGTGGTTCGTGGAGATATGGCGATCGTGAAGGAACCAGTCAAATCGACCAGTCCCGTGGCTGACGATCCGGATACCGAGGACTCGATGCTGCGAGATTTCGGGTTCGAGGAGCCGGTTGATCCGTCGACGATGGAGCACGCGACACTGATTCATCCGGATATCAGTCAATCAGCTGCGTGGTCGCCCTATGCCTACGCCGCGCTGGTGAATCGGCTGCTCGATGAGGGGTTGGCCGATCTTGGCGGGCCTGCGGCGCGGGTGTATCTCCAATTGATCCGGGAAACGTACGGCCGCGGCCGGCTGCACGCCTCCCTCAGTCTCCGTGAGCTCCGACAGAGCACCGGACTCTTCGATGCGTCTCTGTTGCGCGCGATGGCCTTATTGAGATCCCTGGAGTTGATTACGGTGGACGAGGGCACGTCCCACACGCCGTCATCCTATCGGGTTGACGTATCTAAGATATTGAAACAGTTAAAGAAAGAGGCAGATCAGCCTGTCCGTCGATTCTCCATTGAACATCGACTTGATGACCTGTCTACGAATGATAAACAGGAGCTCTTGGCCATCGAACGATCGCTGACCCCAGCCATTCGGAAAGAGATTGCGCTCTCGGTACGGTTGCAATTTCACGAGCTGGGTCAATCACGCCCGGATCCTGAAGAATTTCGTCAGGCCTGTCGCTATCTGATCCTTGACCGCCACTTCTCCCCTGCCCGCCTTCGTAAGTCGTACCCACATTGGTATGAGCCCCCGGCATCCATGTAAGCTGGGTTGTTGAATCGAGCAGAGGTGACTGATAGCTCTCTGTGCATGACCCCCATAGTTGTGCTGACTCCCCTCCCTTCTCCCACCCGGTAGACTTTGTGTATGTGCCCTCGTTCCAAATCATGTGGTCGGTCTTGTCTAATGACACGATCTGTACTTTCTGTTTTGCTATACAGACTGTATATGCAGAGAGTGCGGGGATCGACGCATGTCGATTTCATGGCCCCAGGTCATTCTCAATGTGGTGTGGCGTCTCACTCGATTGAGCATGTAATACAGACTTATCTACAGTCTGTATAATACTTCAGTCTGTATAAATATTCAGACTGTACTATCAGTTCTTCAGTCTGTAATAACAAAAATATATTTTCGTGATTCCAACTGTTATGTTGCTTAACTATCTGCATCACTATCTGCATCATTACTTTATATTACTCAGTCTGTATATATGTTCGGACTGTACTATATTACAGTCTGTACTGTGGTGCAGTGAGTGAGAAGGATGAGGTGAAATGGAATGCACGGTCGTCGTTCGCATTAGCAGAACGATGACCACAAACGTCTGCTGCGCATTACGATAAATGCAGTCTGTATAAGAATTCAGACTGCACGCCGAGGTTCTCCGATGCTGTCAATTATCACTCTCTGCATCCTGATGCAGTCTGTACAGCTATTCAGACTGTATGATGATTAGGTTTCGATTGGTTGTTGCGTTGACGGGAGGATCCAGTACTCATGGTAATTCATCCGAGGCGTTGAGTCTGATGAGCGGTACTATTGGGCTACTTGTGAACCGGTCAGGGCTAGCTTCATTCGACCTCCCAACGTGTTCTCTATGTGTTTCCATAGTGCTGACCTGTATGTTGGACGGTGAACCTACCTAGACTCTTCCCTGTCGCCTCTTATAGCTGACTGCTTATTGCCTGTATTGATGCGTGGGTTTCACGTATGAACCATGATAGGATCGGCCTTAGTGAATGTGCCCTTGCCTTATATGTTGACAGAGTCATATAGTTGTGGTACTCATCCTCCGCAATGGTTGGGGTCTGTCTTCCATCATGATCGATTCGTAGCCGTACGATTGATCCTGATGGTTCTTTCCGATGGGGGGCGCTGGTGGGCGCAAAGCCGCGCGTAGAAAGCCAGGAAAGAAGTTTTCTGAAAGGCCTTGTCGGGAAGCGCCTTGAAGAAATGGTGTCTTCGACTCCTCCAGTTGATCCCCTTGAACTGTTAGGCCTAACAGGTTCGGCTCCGTCTCCAAGTCAGGTGCTCAGTGCTTCTGACTCTACATCTACCTTAATAGAAGAATCGCCTCAAGCTGCTCCGTTGTCAGAGTCACCTCCTCTTGTGTCTTCGACTTCTCACATGGAGGCAGCGAAGAGCAAATCGACGATACAGTCTGTATGTGCAGAGAGTGTTGTGGGACATACAGACAGTGTGGTCGCGGATCTTGTTCCTACAGACCGTATTCAGACTGAACACAGTCCGCATGACTCTCTGTATAAAGACCCAGCCAGTGGCCTCGTTGCCCCCCTTCAGCGGGAATCGGATCACCCCGTTGTCCAGAGGAACGGATCGCGGACGCCTCGGCTGCTTCAGTCTCCTCGACATTGGGTGAGTGTGGCCTGGGCGCTTCATGCGTGTCGAAACAGTGATGCTCCTACGATGACTCGTCCGGTGTCCTATACGGAATTGGCGCAAGGGGTGGGCCGGCATGAGGATTCTGTGCGCCGGACGATTCATCAAATGATTGATAACGGTCTCTTGATTCGGACCTCACTGTTACAGCATAGCGAGGGAGGCTCAATTTATCGTTTCGAGGAAGCCTTCCCCTCGTTGTTGGTACAGCAATCTGCTCCCAAGACACAGGCTCGGGCGTTCACACCCCACTCTCTGCATGACTCTCTGCATCCATCCAGTAGTAGTAGTTCTTCTTCTTTTCAAAAGAGTTCTGAACTACTACAAGAGGTGCCTGTGGATCAGTTAATACTGTCTGTACCATTTGAAGAACTTGATCGACGCTCGCTTGTCTCGTTTGCCAGACAGATGCCTTCATTGGGCTATCTTCAAGATTTTATCGATAAGGTCGTGGCCGTCATTGAACACAAAAAGCAGTCCTCGAAGCCGATTGCTGATCCGGCGGCGTTTTTATTTGGCTGCTTAAAGAAAATGGAAATCAATCCGCCCCCCGGATGGAAGAGTCGGGCCGTCCGCATGATGGAGGAAGAAGAGCGCCGGCTGAAAGATGAGGCTGAGGAGTTACGAGCCGTGGGCACTCGTGTGGAGCGACAGCGGTGTGAGCTGTACTTTTTACGGTTGGCTCCAGAGAAGCAGGCAGAAATCACGCGAGAGACTGACGCGGTGGGGGAGCGGGATATTCCGATGATTCAACAAGCGAAACGAGAACAGCGGTATCTGGAACTTATTCGAGATCGGATGCGCCAAGATGCCACGGCAGCGAGTGTGTAATGGATTGATTTTGTGTGTGTTTCTAACCGCATGGTGGGTGCAGGACTAAGGGGGACTTATGGCGATACGAATTAGCATTGCGAATCAAAAGGGCGGCTGCGGCAAGACCTCGACGGCCATTAATCTGGCTGACGCCCTCCGGAGGATGAATTACAAGGTGTTGTTTTTGGATTGTGACGCCCAGGCGAACGCGACTAAATTGTTACAGATGCAGCCGGAAGCGAATCCCGGTGTGACGGAGCTCATCCTGAATCCCGACATCAAATTGGATGACTGCCTCACGGCTACGAAATTGCCCAATGTGTCCTTGATTCGCGGCAACATTCGGTTGGCGTCTGTGGAAAATCGTCTACGCGAACCCTCGTTGTATCCGATTCCCATTGGTGTGTTGAAGGGAAAGGTCAGAAAAGAAACGGATTTTGACATTATTCTGTTCGATACCCCTCCCTCCTTGTCATTGATTACGATGAATGCGTTGGCCGCGAGTGATTATGTGATTGTGCCGATGGAAAGTGGCTCCGGCTTTTCGTTTGATGGATTGGATGACTTACTCAATATTATCGCCACCGTGAGAAACAGTGTGCAACCGGATTTAGCGATCCTGGGCGTGCTGTTGACCAAACACGATTCCCGCAGGAACGTGTGCCAAGCGGTATTTCAGATGGTGCAAGATCGATTTAAAAACGATTGCTTATCCACAACGATCTCCATGTCGACCGCGGCCCAAAAGGCCGAATTGCAACGAGATACGGTTCTGCAATATGACCGAAAATGTTCTGCGAGCCGTGATTATATTGCGTTGGCCGTTGAAGTGGTCACACGATTAAAAAATCCTCTTCCGACGGCTCGGGTGAAGCCTGAGGTGGCGAAGGTGATCGCGGAAGTACTCACTGATGCCCCGCCTGTAGCGGTGTCTGCCTGATAAGGTCGTGGAAGGGTGGGAATGTGCTCAGGTGTTTGGAGCGAGACACGTCTTATCCAAGGAGTTTGGCAACAAGACTCGATGTGGACGTTGCAGAATATCTGAAGCGCAGTGTGTACGTGAGACGAATGAACTGACTGACCCCTCTATGAATGTAGGTTCCGCCTTTACCTGTTGCATTCTGTTATTCCCGCTCCTGTTACGTTTCCAGTGTGATCCATTCATACCGAATAAGTATTGGCTGCTTCTTAAATCGTATCTCCACGCCATTCGGCAGCTCGGTAATGAGAACATCCCCGGCCTGGGGCCAGTGGAGCCAGCCGAGTTTGGCTCCAAAGTCTGGTCCAATCATGGCGATCGCGTTGGTCTGGACTTTCTCGACTCGCCGTTGAGAGGAGCAGGGGCCTTTCACGTTGTGTTTGCAGAGACATTCGAATCCAGGGACAAATATTCGTTTAAGATCTGTCAAGGTCATCGGGCACTTCCTTCTGGTGAGGGGTGGAGCGTTGGACTTGGGTAGGGGTAATGGCAAGTGAACGTACTGAGCCGCTTTCCATATCGATATAGGTGGCGAACCGTCGTAGGTCTTTCGTGACGACGAGACGCAGAAGGTAATCGGCCATATGTGCAGCTATGACGCCGTTGATCGTGAGGGATTGAGGATCGCTAATGGCCAGATCTGCGCAGGATCTCCGTCTTCTTGGTTGTTCATCCGGGAGTGGGGTCAGTAATTCAGGATGGACCCAGGCCGGGGAGGGGAGCGCTTGGCAGATGTTGGGGATGTCGAAACTTCGAGCCAGAACATCGGGGCGTCCGGTATTCCCGAGACAGATTTGTCCGTGTACGTGAAGACATCCCCCATCGATCCACCATAGTTGTCCGTCGTCTTCAGGGGTCTGATTCGCAATGGCGCGATGCAGGGTCGCTCGTCCGGCGGCCGTATCGACACAGCCGAGTAGAACCGTGAGGGTATTCTCACGATCACCTAGATGTGAGTGTCGCCCTTCGAAATGGAGAGGGAAGGCTTCGATGTCTAAGCCCCATGCCATGTTTAAGCGGTAAGCCACGGCCTCCGCTTTATTCTGCCCCACTTCACTCTCGCAGAAGTTCTGTCGACGGATGTTCTTTTCCTCGATGCGATCTCCGTCAAACATACTGATCCTGACCCGCTCGTAGAGGCGGTGGCATTCCCGTGCGATGCGGGCCGTGCTGGTGGCGAGCTGCGCACCGACGCCTCCGCAGCCTATTTGGATCAAGTGCAGCGCGGTACAGGATTTTGGCAGGATCCTGATCGATTGCAGATGAGAGAAGTCGAGTGTCGGAGAGTCTGGGATCATGACCTGGTGTCGTTGCTTCATGTTGCGTGCGCTCGCGTGTGTGTGGTGAGGAGATAAGTGTCTTGAAGGTTCGATGGTAGTTCGGCAATGAGTGAGGCGGGAATCGGGTAGAAATGGCCATAGAGGCCCACTCTGAATGTGATCTGGGGGCGTTGATGGACGTTGCCACAGACCCCGTAGATGCGGAAGCCAGTTTCGTCTTGATCATCCATCTGGGAGAATTGAGCGGACATGGAATGATGCGAATGAATTTCTACGAGGCATGATTGATATGAGGGGCACTGATCCAGATCGCGTGGTTGGACGGATAGTGCCGTGCGAATTTGATCAGGGATCGCCAGATGCCACATGGCGTCATAGCAGAAGTGAAAGAGGCTCTCAAGGGGTCCATCCGGCGCGTTCCAGGCTTTGTGAGCTTCTTTCAGCATGTCGGTTATCAGGGTGGCTGGGATAGAGGGTACTAGCGGTGTGATCTGGGTGTCGAGGTGTGGGAGTCCTTCAATCACGTGTGTGACGATGGGAAACAGCACGTCAAGTTGGTCTCGATGTGCTCGTAGAAAGATGCCGTTTCCTGCCAGAATGATCTCATAGAGCGCGCTGGCTGCTGGGGGCAACGGATTTGTGGCTACGAGATGTGTGATGAAAGACGTGGTGTTTTGCATTAGTGCTCCGTGGTGGTGCGAGGGGTGAGTTGTCGGATGATCTGTGGCATGGTCAATGGCGATCGCTTGAGGTCGTCATCGGGATAGGTGTCGAGCGGGTCGGCCTCGATTCGATGCAGCGTAGCCAAGAGCGTGAGAATGGAGGCCGGACATTGTCGAGACTTGTCTGATGCGAGGTCGTGATTGAAGGGACTCTGCCAGAACAGATTCCAGGCTTTGTCGATGGTGACGGCCGCTGCGATGGGAGGACGGTTTTGTCCAAAACAGATGTGCCCATTCGGATGAACGTTTGGGATCGGTGCGTGATAGAGCGTGGTCTCGACCCCTTTCCACATCCGATAGGTCCAGAGGTAATAGTCTTTGTGACTTCCCAAAAAGACCATGCCGGGCAGCCAGACCTGGAGGGAGCGGAGGGGGGTCTCCTGTCCGTGAACCGGGATGGCGTCTTCTAAGGTGATCCGATACCTCGCGGGTTCGAAGCGTTGGAGTAACCAGGGGCCTCGCTCGCTCTCTCCGTATCGGATGGTGTGCGGGGAGAGCCATCCAGAATCCGTGTGCTGGCGCGTGAAGGCGTGGCGAGCGGCTTCGGGAGAGAGACATTTTCTGACGACGGCGCCTTGAGCATTGTGGTGTTCGAATAGGAGTTGACCGCCGATAAAATATAAAACTGCGTCCGGCTTGGTTGATTTCTGCGTGGTCATTGATCGGTCCTTGTTTTGAACTCACACATGTGTTGCCAGCAGGTGAAGATCGTCTGCCAGTGTCGAGGCTGTGCGTCGAGCTGTTTGGCGGTGCGGATCCATGTATCGGTGAGTTGCTTGGCGCGTTTCCATTGCTCGGTCAGATCCTGAATATCTTGTTTCGTCCAGTTGTACCCATGGTCGGGAGCGTCATAGGCATAGCTGATATCGAGAAATAGCGTGCCGGTGTCGTGATACATGATCCGGAGGATCGTGGGGAAGTCTGAGACCGGACGGCGGAGTTGCTGGCATCGCTCCGTCAAGATGCCGAGATTCACGCGGCATTGATGGTGTGGATCGGTGAAGCACGTTGGGATTTGGATGGTTGGGCCCAGTGCTTGTTGAATTTCTTCCCAGGACGGGGCATTCGAGTAATAGCCGGTCATGGTGGCGGCGATTCTCGTAGCCAGGTATTCGCCCTCCAGTTCCGATTCCTCGTCATAATTCATGGCGCAGATTGGAATCATGGGAAATTGATCGAGGACCTCCTCGACATTCCACTCCTCGACCGGGAAATGATGTGTGCTGACGAGGGTCATGAAGGCTTTCAGCAGATGTTCGTGAATTGCCGCGGGGGTGGAGGTCAGTGCCTTCTGAATGGCTCGTCGCGCGTGCTGTGGAAACAGCGATTGGAAGGTGTCGACAATGGTGGTGCGTTCCTGAAATGTCCGGAGGGCATACGCCATGTACTCCAGCGTGACGCCTTGCTGAGTTTTGAGCGCGTGGATCTGCTCCCTAAGACTGAACTGCTTCGTTTCAGAAGCCGACAGGCGTGCGTCGGCTGGCATGGCCAGGAGCACTGGCCAAGCGTGTGAGGATGGTGTTGGTGTCCTGCAGCTCGGCTTCGCCGGCGTGCAAGGCCTGGTCGAGTTGGCCCTGAATTGAAAAGAATTCTTCCGGCGAGGCGAGTCGTGCGTCGTTCTGATACAGACGCTGGTAGAGCGGGAAGATCGGGTTAACATGGCGCGGGCTGTCCTTTAAGTGTTTAAGCACGTGGTCGTAGGTGCCTTTGGTGCCGGCCCGCTTGGTCACCTTAATGAGTGTCACCCCGTCGGGTCCGTCTGTGCGGGTAAATGTGGCGTTGGCGACTTGGGGAAACACCGGGGCGATCGCCCGTCGGATAGCATCGTCATTGACGGCGATGTCAGGGGGGAGGTCGAGGATTTGTCCTTCAATCTGGATCTTGACCATGTTGTTCCTTTCTCAGACTTAGAAGAGGTGTGCTTGTGACGTTGGCGTGACCGGGGCAGTGGGCGTGGGAGGGGTGGCGGATGTCGGGGGTGGGCTTGCGGTGCGCGTTGCGGCAGGCGTGGGCTTCTCAGGCTTCTTGATGTCGGGTCGTTTCGTTGCGGCACGTTGGGCTTTTCGCTCAGCGTCTTTGAGTCGTTCCACTTCCCGTTCTTTTGCGCGTGCGAGGGCGCGTTGACTCAAGGCCTCGGGAAGTGCGGTGCCCCATTGCTGGAGCAGCGTGGACAGCGGGTGTGGGAGGGTTTCTAGTGTCCCCATGCGATGCATCGTTGTCAGCGGTGTGAGATTATGGCTTTTGACAGCAATGAGAGCGAGTCGTCCGTCTGCATGTCCGTCCTCGGGCAGGAGTTGGACGATCAGTGAAATGGTCGCTTGTGCAAATGACGGATGGTCTCGTTCGAGAGAGGACATGACGTCTTCGTCGTCTTCTTCTTTTTGGTTGTCATCGGCTGTTGTTGCTGCAAGAGGGGCAGTTGCCACAGCGGTGGGGTCGGCCACGGAGGGAAGTGGCGTGGGGGAGATGGCGTGTGCGACGTCTTCTGGTGGCGTCGCGATTGTTTCTTCTGAAGTAGGGGGCTGCTCGTGTACTGCGAGACGTGTGTCCGCTGCGATAGCGCTGGTCATAGGCGTGATCCTTTCGTTGGGAGGCAATCGTTTCTGAAAGTACAAGTCGTGGGATCGCTGGTGGGAGGTGTTCACTCCAGGAGAGTGCATGGGAAGGTTTCTGCGTGAGGACTGTTGGTGGGGCGGTTATCTGATGTGGGGTGGGTTGAAGGAGGAGGACAACGAGACTTTCAACCGGAATCTCACGGAGCTGAATTGGTTTGTTTCATCTGTTCTCTTCGCGGCGGAGACCCCTTTCCTTCAGGGGATCGGGAGGAGCCGCGTCCTTTTTTGCTTCCCGGTCAGTTCATAAGGTAAAGCGCGCAGTATGGGAGTGTACGTGGGTGGATGTAGTTGAAACGAGGGGGTCCTGAGACTAGCGGGCGCGCGCGGGTTCGCGCTTGATTTGACGGAGCATCTGACTCATTTTGTCACGCTGCTTTTGGAGTGTGTTCGAGGAAGCCGCACCAAGCATGGGTCCCGATGTCGTGGCGGAGAGTGAGCCGTCTATTCCCGTGGTTTTTGTAAAGAGGTCATCGACAACCTGTTGCTGTTTTTTGGGGCTGTACTTGGGAAGTGTGATCTCGAAAAACCTCTGGACCGCTTGAGGGTCTTTCGGATTGACCTTTCCATAGGTGGCCGCAATTTCTGCGTAGGCATTCATGAGCGATGACATAATATAAGTGTACTCTCGATTCGGTAAGGGGTCAATTAGCGATAGGCTGCGAATTGTTGAGAGAAAACCAGAGCTTGTGCCTCATCGAAATAGAAGTATCGTCCGTCGTTGGGGGCCAGGATCCCCCGAAGTCGTGGAATCTTGATTGAAGAATCAAGCACGAACATGTTGACGGGCGGGTTCTTATAAAACTCAAGCAGGACGTCTTGGTTGAGATGGTTTTGGGGCGCATCGGGATCGGCGTGCAAGCAAATGCGACCGTCATAGCCGTCCTGGTATGACGAGGTGACCGCGACATCGATACAAAGATGAGCGAGTCGCTTGGGCATTTCCGGATCGGTGAAATAGGGACGGAGGGCGATTGGCGGGGCAGTGGAACATTTCCACAGAAATCCACCTGCTCGCCTTATCCCACGGCTCTGGACATCGGGGAGGTAGAGAAAGTGTCGCGCGAGTTGGACAATTCCGCATACTACATCATGAGGGAAAGAGGGATCTGAGTAGGTCAGGGCGTAGGCGGCTGGCTGTTGTCGAAGGGGAGCGGTGAGTTTGCAGATGCTGGTGATGAGAGACCAGCTCCAGTCCCAGTCAACGCGGGCGGTTGGTCCCATGGCTCGAATGAACGGTTGGATGAAGGTATCCCAGAACGCAATGTGTGCGGGTTGGAGGGGGACTACCGTGAGAGGAACCCAGCCCTTGTTCTTCTTGGTGGTGCGTTGAATAAATTTGGGCTGTGGCATGGCTTCGTTCAGAAGTTAGACGGTAAATCCTCTCGGGTGCTGATGAATCGCGTGAATGCGTGAGGCGATGGATGGATGTGTGTGGGGGCTCGTATTGAGTGGTCTGCCACCAGCCGAGAACACACGCCCATCCACTGAGCCGGGAAAGCTGAATGAGGCGATCCCGACTCAGGTTCCTGATGCAGGATCTCTACTTCTTGCCGAGGATGGCGTCTTTCGCTGCTTTGGCGACGCGGAACTTGACCACGCGCTTCGCTGGGATCTTAATTTCCGCGCCGGTTTGCGGATTCCGTCCCATGCGGGCCTTGCGATTCACCAGCACCAGCTTGCCGAGGCCCGGTATCGTAAAGGTGTGTTTGGCTTGTTGATACGCCAGGGAGGCAAAGTCGTCAAGGAGTTGCGTGGCGGCTTTCTTGGTGAGTCCGGTTTTGCCGGCCATATGCTCGGCAATCTGTGCCTTCGTCATCGATTTGGCCATGAACGATTCCTCCTCAATCCTGGGGTGAGTGTGATGGGGTATAGACCTCGTTGCGTGGCGGAGTATAGCGAATACATGGGAGTGATGGTAGTCCTTTTGTCAGTCGGACGCGATGTGGGGGTTCTTTTTCTGATTCGTGGCGTTCTGGATCTGGAGAAAGAGTGTGATGGTGAAGAGGGAGATGTCTGAGGCACATTAACGGCGTATTGATCATGGAAGGGTGTGAAAGGTCTGGGAGCTAGTGAGTTTGAGGGCTGTCATTAAGTTATCCCAGATCTGAACGGTAGGGGACTGTCGTGGTATGGCGGTCCTTACGGGTTATGTCGAGGCGAGTCATGGAAGGCTGGTGTGTGTGTGCCGTTGAGGGTTTATGCGCGGAAATGGTGCGTAATGTTCGTTTCATGTGCTGATAGGCTTCGCCAAGATCGATCCAGTCAGAATCGGCGTTCGGGACACGATATCCCTCCGGGTCAGTGGTAAGTCCTCCCGTGCTATCGATGCACTCGCAAAAGTCTTCGCTGGCTTTGAGGAGATCAGGGACGGCCTGGGCGTAGTTGTGAAAGATTTTGACATCGTGCAGGCGGCGACGCATGTCGGCACGTTCCTGGTTACTGTATTGGCGGCGTTCACTGGTTGTCATCTTGAGCAGATCATCTTCGAGCGTGTTGACGAGTTCTTGCGCGACATAGTCGGCTAGTGCTTGCAAGTTGTCGAAGTGTTTGAGGCGTGGAGTTAGGAGTTTCATAGGTGTACAAGGTTTGTAGAGGGAGCGCTGTGGGTTGAGTCAGGCTTTATATGGATGGTGGTGGTGCGGTTGAATGGGTTCGGTCAGTTTTCCTATGGGCTATGCACTGGGCTATATGGCCGGTGTGATTATCTGATTGAGGGTGCGTGACATGACGAGGGGGAGCCGATCCGTCAAAATGCTTGACGGTCTTGAGAAGCAGGGAATTGACCATTGAGCGTAGAAGGTTATGGAGAAGTTTACTTTTGATACATCCGTGGCAAGAACGTGTCCACGGTCTTCTTGCTGCCCCGGATCACTTTGTCCTGGTGTTTGTACCGGAGTGTCGCCACCCCCGCTTCGCCTTCCCTCCCATCCGTGACCATTCTTGATCACGGCTCAAAGGCGCCGGGGATGCGGCGCAGACGAATCCGCCCGATGCCTCAAACCAGACGGCCCGCGCCGCGCCGCCAGAGAGGCGCTCCACGCTGCGTCCGTCGTGAACCTCCGCTCAACTTCGGCGAGTGTCTGCAGGTCGATCTCCACGGGGAGGAGCACTACCGGTGGATCCTCCATTATACGTTGTGGATGTGAACATATTTACAGAAGGACTATTCCCCATTCTGGTTAGTTTCACCTACTGACGATGGATAGTCGTTCCGCACATCTTTCATTATATTCTATACAGGATGACGAAGAGTATTTGCCCCTTGATTTAGCAACACTGAGGAGCAAGATTTAGAGGGGCGGTCTGGCCGAGATCTCGTATACAGAACTCGTCGAGAATGCCCAAGCTGGCCGGCTTTTCAGCGCTCTATTGCATTCGTCAACAATTAGATCCGTGTCATTGAGAATTGCAGCAGCTGGGGCTCAGAGAACGGGCTTGCCTCCTTCGCAGGTGCGGGACGTCCTCGATCAGGCCCCGTCAGCAGTGGGGGGTCCTGAAAAGGACAAGGCCGTGACCCAGGCCATTCATGACTCGCTGATTGAAGAAATGTGCTGGTTTCTTGACCGTCGCGAGGGCCGCCATTATCATTTTTGGTTGCAGGCGGTGGGCGATGTAGATCGGACGGCGATTGAGAAGACGATGGGGGCGGTACAAGCGTGGGCTGTTCGGGGTGAGCTCACGAAACGAAAGCCGCGTATTTGGTGTGGGCTTACGTTGGCGGCTCGAAAACGTGGACTGCTGTGGGGAGGGTCATCGAGGGATGACAAGTAAGAGGGAGTCTGGGCTGTGGCGGAGACGTGTATGCGTGTGGGGTGGGTGGTTTCATGGGTGTGATGAAGGGGGCGTTGGTTCAGTGGGGTAGTTATCTCGTGTTTTTCTAATAGATAGAAGAGCTATGAAAGCATTTCCTGATGATCTTGTACGCGATCTGACCAAGCCTGAGATCCTGGGCCTTCTTGAAATCATGCATTATTCGAACGACGCGCAGACGCAGAAGGATTTTGGGCACATCTTGGGGTTAGTGCACTCGACGTTTTCGTTCCCGAATGTCTTAGGGGGCGTGATTTTATCTACGGATGTGGATGCGTCGGATTTGAAGGGATGGGATGTAACAACAACGCAGCATTGGCTGCTGAATGAAAGTTACCCTGAGGCCTGGCTGAAGGAATACTATGAGCAGAAGTATTACCAATGTGATCCTGTGGCGCAAACTATTGCGACGTCGTTTGGGTTTACGACGACATGGGCTGAGATGATTGGTGTGTGTACGCCAGCACAGCGAGTGGTGTTTGATCGGGCCGCCACATTTGGCATGGTCCATGGGGTTACGGCGTCGTGTTTCGATGAGGATTCAATGTGGGCTTCCTTTATGTCTTGTGCAGGGTGTCCAGAGGGAGAAGATGTGCGGCTGAAGCCGGTTGTTAGCTACATTGTGCAACGTCTTCATGACAGTCTTGTGGTGTGGAGTCGGTTGCTCCGTAGGGATGGGCGGGAGAAGTTTACGACTCAAGAACGAGAGGTGATGCGATGGATGTCTGTGGGCAAGACCAATGGTGAAATAGGTAGTATTATCGGTCTGAGAGAGCGGACAGTAAAATATCATGTGTCTCAGTTGTTTATGAAAATGGATGTGCATAATCGTGCGCAGCTTGTGAGTGAAGCGCGGAAACTCGGTTTACTCATAGCCGTGTGAGTCTTGTGTCGGATCAGACCTGCTCGATTGTGCATGTACCGGTGGAGTCTTCTCGTCCTATCGTTGCTTCTTGAACATGTGGTGAGGGAAAGTTCTGTCCCTTCCACGTGATAGTGGTTGTCACTTCCCCTTCTTCTCACTGCTTCCATCCGTTTCTTTCTTCTCCGTGTAATGTCTGATTTCTACCGTATTTTGGTAGAGCAGTTGTATCGCCCTGCTCGTCTTGCTTGGCAGAGATGGATAGGAATGAAAAATGCGTGTATTCCTATCGTGTTGACATTGTTTCTAATTATCGAGTGATCGGAGGGGTATCGCTTTCTGCTTAGGGAGGCGGAAGGTTGGTGGTTCAGTGGGCTGTCCATTCGGGCAGTATCCGTCTAGGGCCGATGTCTTGTATTTTGCGTGTCGTGAGAGCTGATGGTGGTGTAGCGAGGTGGGAGATGGAGAAGTGTATGGGTGGGGTCGAGCGATTTCCTTGTGAGTGGAGCCGACTCACATTGAGTGATGTGACGCATCTGGGGATGTCGTTGCGGCACATCTCGTTGCAGAGCGCGTCGCTGTTGATTCGGGCGAACGCCATTACGCAATTATTGTTTGAGTCGTTTATCTGTCACGAGACTGGAGTGCCGGTGTGTCCACTGGTGCGGGTGTTCCGGACCGTGCCGGTGACCGAGTTAGGTGAAGCTGACCGTCTCTATGTCGAACGGCGAGTGGCTGAATCTGGCGAGGGGCTTTCGGAGAAGGTGTTGCAGTTGATTGGGACGTATGGCCTCCATCCGGGGTGGTGTGATGTGTCCTTGTCGTCTACCCATCGGTGTGTGCCAGTGAATGCCACCACGTTTCCCGTCCAGTTTCCGATGCTGAGTGAATTAATGCACGCGGTGAGCGCTGAGTCTCAGCTGGTCCTCGAACAGACTGGAGACCTTGTGGCGAGGGAGAGGGTCGATGGTCTCTATATGTTGTATGTGCCCGATGTCTCCAACAGTCCCTATATTCTTGCCCAAGCCGAGTTTGTCGATCGGTATCACATTCGATCTGTGATTGGGTTCGGCGGACAATTTCGTGATGGCGAGCAGTTTTGTGTCGTGATGTTTTCTCGAGGGATCATTCCTCAGTCTGTGTTGCCGCTGATGCGGATTCTGTCTCTGAATATTCGTCTCGGCCTTGAGCGTCAAGGGTCTTCTGAAAGGCTGTGTGAGAACGTTGGTGGAGGGAGAGTCGGCGACCGTGAGGTCCACACAGGACCGATGGTGGCTGGTGCATGTGATGCGGACATTTTTGACGATCTGTTGGGGCTCTATGAACGGACCGTCATGCATCAGGACGTTTGTTTGCAGCAACAATTAGCACGTGCGGTCGAGCAGCAAGGGTTGATTGAAGATCATGCGGCGCGTGTCCAAGCGTTGAATCGACAACTCTTGGTGGCCGGCGAGGAAGAACGACGGACACTCTCGCGTGATTTACATGATGTAGTCGCCACGCAACTCGGCGGCATGATCTTTCAGATGCAGGCGGTGCTGGATGTGCCCACCGATGGGCGAGAGGCGTTGTTGGGATGGATTGAGAAGTATCGTCACGAATTATTGGAGATCGTGCAGCGGACGCGTGAGTTGTCGTTCGCATTGCACCCTGCGTCGCTCGAACGGGCCGGGGTGGTCGTGGCGTTAGAGCGGTTGTTGCGTGAAGCCGGGCGGCGCCAGGGGTGGACCGTGGAGTCCCAGTGTTCAGAGTCGGTTGAGCGGGTGTTGACGTATGAGGAGTCCGTGTGTGTGTATCGGGTCACCCAAGAGGCGCTGCATAATTGCGAGAAGCATGCGAAAGCGACGCGCGTGGGGGTGGCGTTCGACACGTGTGGGGACGAATTGATTCTACGCGTGATCGATAACGGGAGAGGGTTTGTGAGGTCGGGCGAGAGGGGGGCAGCTTCCGACGGCGGACTTGGGCAGTTAGCCATGCAAGAGCGTGCTCGATTAATCAATGCGGAGCTGAAGATTGAGTCGTCGTGCACATCGGGCACGGTCGTGTCGTTACACATTCAACGTGGGGGGAGGTGTGAGGGTGAAAGTCGTACTCGTGGATGATCATGCGTTTATGCATCTCGGCTTGCGTCAGTATTTGTCGATTGCGGAACGGACGGGTGAGTTCGGGACGATCGAGGTGGTGGGGAGTGTGTCGACGGGGGCTGAGGCGTTGGCGCAGGTCGCGGGGACCGATCCGGATCTGGTGTTGCTAGATGTGTCGTTGCCGGATGTGAGTGGGATTGAAGTCGCGCGTCGGATCCGGAGTGGGAATAGTGCGGTGAAACTGGTGTTTGTCAGTATGCACGAAGAGGGTAGCTATGTGCGGCAGGGGTTGGAAGTGGGGGCGAATGGCTATTTGAGTAAGCGGAGTGAGCCGGAGGAATTTCTTCGGGCGTTGCGGGCGGTGTTTGCCGGCCGGTCGCATATTGCGGATGTCATTTTGATGGGGCCATCAGGGGTATCACCGCAGTCTCCGATGCCTGCACTGACAAAGCGACAACGTGACGTGCTGAAGGCGGTATCGGAGGGCTTGTCGATTCAGCAGACGGCTGCGTGCTTAGGGATTAGTCGGAAGACGGTGGAATATCATCGGGGGAAGATCATGCGGCAGTGCGCGTTAAAAAATACTGTTGATGTCTATCGGTATGCGGTGGCGCATGTGGCGGGACAGGGTCGACAGCTGCAGGCGTTGTGAGTGTGGTGTGTGGTCTGCATCTGGTGTCTTATGCGCCAGGATGGTGCTCTGTGTCCGAGGATGTGGTGTGAGTCTGGTTTTTCTGCACGTGGGTAATTGCGTATTCTGCTCAAAACGGCCTCCGATTATGACGGAAACCAGCCACTCAAAATGCTACAAACCAGCCGACCGAACTGCCCAAGGCTAAATGAGTTGTTGAATATTGACAGACTCCCCGACTCGGGTAAGGATCGGCACTGGATTGATGTTTTCTCGCTGTTCTGAACGGCTGCTTCCGACCCAAAGCAGAAGTACACGACCGACCGCTATCTGGGCTGCTGCCGGTTTCATTCATGCACCTAACTCGGTGTCTTTGAAACCGGCAGCAGCCCAGCATCTCATCCATCCGTGTTTGGTTCGGCGCTGGTCTTCACTGCCAGACCTGCAACTGCGCCTCGTCTCGAACTCGCTACTTGGAGGCTACCTTCTCGTCAAAGAAGCGTAGGATGTTCCTGGCGATGTAATCCAGGCAATCCTCCACCGCGAAGTGACCCGAATCGAGTCGATGCATCTCAGCCTGAGGCAAATCCCGCAAATAGGCCTCGCCGCCTTCGCGGGTGAAGAAGATGTCGTCCTGGCCC
>Ga0315286_10002486_pt1 | contig 17215 bp, 13 predicted proteins | sample YL17G10_0_MG_FD_205038 | JGI IMG/M metagenome (GOLD analysis project Ga0315286, IMG submission 205038) | Sediment microbial communities from Yellowstone Lake, YNP, Wyoming, USA - YL17G10_0 | ecosystem: Environmental > Aquatic > Freshwater > Lake > Sediment | place: USA: Wyoming | collected...
TCTGACCGGTGACAGTAGCTGTCGAATAGCAGCTGCTGATATTGCCGTCGCTGGCCCCCACCAGTCCGCCGAGATAGGATGTGCCCGTGACGGCACCTGTCGAATAGCAATTGCTGATAGTGCTGCGATTGTCTCCCACCAGCCCGCCAAGGTAGAATGCTCCATCACCGGCAGCTATATTGATATCTTCTATGCCGAGATTCTTTATCTCGCCGCCGGAAGCGTACCCGAACAGACCTAAATAGTCGTTTCCAGCGCCATTAGTATCTATTGTCAAATTGCTGATTGTGTGATTGTTGCCGTCGAAAACGCCGGTAAAGGCAGTGCCATCGAAGTTTGTATTTGAAGGGTTTGTATCTGGTGCAATGACAGCGGTAGTGAAACTGTAAGAGGCAAGGTTAATATCCGCTATAAGGACAAAAGGTTTATTGTAGTCGTTTGCATCCGCCGCCAGTTCCAGCAGGTCCACAGCAGAGCCGATTTGGTATGGGTTGTTTGGTTCGCCCGACCCCCCTGAGTATTTGGCCTGGACGCAATCAGGCAGGATGAAAAAAGACAATAATAAGACCGCTATCGCAGGTATTTTGCCGGCTTTCATTTTACACCTCCCTCTTCTTTTTCCTCTTGCACCTTTATTCTTTTAAACTATACCCCTACTGTCCTCAATCCTCCAGAAGTCCCAAATCGTAGCAGGAACACTTTACCTTGTCAACCCCGCACCATTTTTTATTCAATAATTCTCCGGTGCGGGGTCAACAAATTTTTGGCGTCGATTTGGGCCGGGAAAGGAACATCGTATCCCCGGCTGTTGAAATGGAGAGAAGGAAGAATCTCACCCCGGTGAAGCAGCCTTAAGGCGCTCCATGAAGCAGCATAAAGACACTTCACAGGGCAAGAATCTCAAATTTCAGATATAACGCCATCGTGTCGAAGGCGGAGAAATCGGCTGGACAAAATGGTTGAGTTCGGCTAAAACAGGGATATAATTTTGACAGGCAGCGAGGAATTGTAAAATGATAAATTTTTAGAATGGATTTATTGATTTAAACCCGGAATTCCCTGAGCCAAAAAATCATCTATTAGGAGATAGTGATGGCCTCATCAAGTAACGTTGACCTCGATGTGAGTAAAATACCGCTTTATCAGCCCAGGCATTTCGTGCCGCCCGATATCGAACTGACAGAGACTGTCGAGGTGAGTGCGCTGTATCAGAAACTTGCGGAGAAGCCCATAAATTCATGGGCAGATATGGAAGCGTTTCTGGCCGATTGGTCGGAGCTGGAAAGCGTGGTCAGTGAGCACGCCGCAGTGCTTTGCATTCGAATGACGTGTCAGACGGATGATTTGGTCCGCAGTGAGGCTTTCAGACATTTCACGCAGCACGTGCTGCCGGCGATTAAGCCGCTGGAAAACCGATTGAAGGCCAAACTCGTTTCATTCTACGATACCACCGCGCCGCCCAATGACCGTTATGTTGTCCTCATCAGAAATACCCGTGCGGATATTGAATTATTCCGCCAGGAAAATGTCCTGCTCCAAAAGCGTGAAGATGCGCTGATTCAGGATTATCAAACGGTATGCGGTGCGATGATGGTAGAGTTTCAGGGTCAGCAGTTCACTATGTCGCAAATGCGTCATAAACTGACCGAGCCGGACAGGGCTTTGCGCGAGGCCGCCTGGCGAGCGGCAACCCAGCGCCGGCAGCAGGATGCCGACCGCCTCGATGATATTTTCGATGAGATGACAGCGTTGCGACACGAAATAGCTCTCAACGCCGGTGAGCCTAATTATCGCGACTATAAATTCAAAGAGTGGCATCGCTTCGACTATACCCCGGACGACTGTAATCGCTACCACAACGCCGTGACAGAAGCAGTCGTTCCAGCGTTCAGCAGGATTTTGCAGCATCGCCAGCAAGTAATGCATCTCGATACAATGCGGCCCTGGGATTTCGACCCGGTGCAGCCTGCCGACCCCTGCGGCCGGGCGCCATTGCGTCCCTTCACGCGGGTCGAAGACCTTGTCAGCGGCATACGAAGCATCGTGCGCCGGCTCCATCCGGATTTTGACCGGCTCATCGCGGATATGGATGCGCTCGGGCTGCTGGATTTGGCCAGCCGAAAGGGTAAAGCACCGGGAGGTTATCAGGAGTCTCTGCAGGAACATCGGCAGCAATTTATCTTTGGCAATGTCGTCGGCAGTAATGATGATGTGTATTTACTGCTGCACGAGGGAGGTCATGCGTTTCATTCGGCAGCCTGTCGTGATGAATCGCTGACAGCATATCGACATGCACCGATTGAGTTTTGTGAGGTAGCGTCGCAGGGGATGGAGATGCTTGGCAGCCGATACTTAGACGAGTTCTACAGCACGGTAGATGCCCGGCGGGCCTGGCGCGAGCGCCTGGAGCACATTGTTTATGTCCTCATCTGGGTCGCCAACGTCGATGCATTTCAGCATTGGATTTACGAACACCCCCGGGAAGACCGCCGATGGCGTCACGAAGCGTGGGTGGAGATTAACCAGCGTTTTTTCGGGCAGTTCTATGACTGGTCGGGGTTGTCAGAGTATCGTGCGACGACGTGGCACAAGCAACTGCATATTTTCCAGGTTCCGTTCTATTACATCGAATACAGCATCGCTCAATTAGGCGCGCTGGGAATTTGGCTGCAGGCGCAGGACAATCTTGACGCGGCCGTTAATCATTACCGTGCAGCCCTGGCGCTGGGCGGCTCCAAACCGCTGCCTGAGCTGTTTGCTGCGGCCGGCCTGAAGTTCGATTTTTCCGTCCGAACGGTCGGCCCGCCGATCGAAGCTGTCATGAACGAGTGGGAAAATGTCCGCAACGCATAAGACACTTGTACGCAGAAGCGAGAGATACCGGCATGGCGGTGAATTTTCTTGCCTAAAGTACAGAACATAAATAAAATCCAACTGCTGCTGTTGGAACAGAATGCGTCGCCGAGCCGGCGCCGGCTAAACGATATTTGAAGGACTTGAATTGCCGGGCTTGGCCGGCGAATAAGGAGAGCAAAAAATGGCAGAGCATGAAGAAATGGTGCAAAGTGCGGATTTTAAGGACAGGAAAGTAAGACTTGTTGTATTCGGAATCCTCCAGATAATCCTCGGCAGCTTATCTGCGCTAACAGTACCTCTTATGATATTCGGCATGATAGCAACGGCTGCCCGTAAAGATGCCGCTGAAAGCGTCAATGTCAGGACGATGATTCCCGGCGTTTTGCTATATACTTTGCTGGGAGTCTGGTTCATCTGGATGGGAATCGGCTCGGTCAAGGTGCGACGATGGGCGAGGGCACTTATACTGGTTTCCTCGTGGATATGGCTTATCTGCGGGACGCTGGGATTTGCTTTTGTGCTGCTGATGATTCCAAATATGTACGATAAGATGGCAGAAAGCGGCAAGATTCCCGGAGCCGTAGAAATTGTAATAATGTGTGTAATGGTGACGTTCATGGTTATGTTTTACGTAATCATACCGGGACTGCTTGTTTTGTTCTATAGCGGCAGGAATGTGAAAGCAACATTTGAATACAGAGACCCGAAGGTTCGCTGGACCGACAAATGTCCCCTGCCGGTTCTGGCCATAAGCCTGATGACTGTGGGGTGGGCAATCTCAATGCTTTGGATGGGGATATACAAATGGACGATTCCGTTCTTCGGAAGTATCCTGAGCGGAACAGCAGGGGCAATCGTAATATTGATTTTGATTTTGCTGCTTATCTATACAGCATACGGCACGTACAAACTTGATATAAAAGCGTGGTGGTGCGCCCTTTTGGTGATTGCCGGCTGGTCTTTATCAACGATTGTTACATTCTCACGTGTGAACATTCAGGATTACTATGACAAAATGGGTTTTTCCGGGCAGCAACTGGAGTCGATGAAACAGTATTGTGCGATATTGGGTTCTAATATGAATTTGTTTTTAGGTTTCTGGGCCATCGCTGTTATAGCGTATCTTATATATATCAGGAGATACTTTACAAAAGTTTTATGATGTCGAACAGGACAACTAAATCTTTCGGCCAGGTTCAAATGATTGCAAAAACCCTGCTTATCATTTGCGGGATTTTTATTGTTGACATAGTTTTAAGAGATTTTATTATTCTGTTACCATCCGTTTTTCCTACATCTGCCAAGGCGTCATTGATCGGCGTTTTATTCTATAGTATTGCAACTATTCTTTTCCTGGCTGCTATCATTGTTTTTATGATATTCAATAATAATTGGCTGGTGAAGAAAATATTACCTGCAGAAGAGACGGTACCGGCAGAATATGAAAAACTGTGGTTTTCGTCGAGCCTGCGAATAGGATTAGTTTTCTGCGGTCTTATCTTCTTTGCCGTCTCGGCTGATGCGTTATTGTATGCAATTAAAACGGTTGTTGATTTGCCTTTTCTCGGCAGACAATTGTTTTCCGATATAATTTATGGCAACCATTTATTTAATGTGAAGGATTCGCATTTTTATGTAAATATATATAGATTTTTAAAGATGGTTTTAGCTATATATCTGATAGCAGGTGCGCCGGGCTTTATCGGCTGGCAGATGAGGCGAACATATACAATTCAAAATCAAAAGGAATAAAAGATGAATAAAATACATGCGCTGGCAAAAGTATTGATTACGATAATAGACATCTATTGGCTGATAAAAGCCTTTGGTTGGCTAATACAATCGTTTGCTTATATTTTTGCTAATACCTCGAATCGCCAGATAGATATTAAAGATATTTTGATGATATCAGCTTCAATAGCCTTTCAGCTTGTGATTATATTATTTTTAATCACAGTTTTATGCAGGCGAGACAAAATTGCCGAAAAAATCGTCGGCAAAACCGAAATATTCTCTGTCCCACAATCTCAGTTAGACTGGATTCCTTTTGCTTATCGTTTGGTTTCTGTAATTGCAGGCTTATATTGTTTCAGCACGGCCATATTTTATCTTGGCAGACTTGCCAACAGTTTTATGTTCAGGATGCGTTCGAGCGGTTCCTTCGCAGTCTTTAATTCTGAAATAATCGAACAATGCATTTCGTTGTTTATAGTATTGGCCGTCGGCATTTATCTATTTTGCGGCGCTCCGCATTTTGTCAGATGGCAGGTCAGGAAAACTATCGAAATGTGCACCGGCAGCAGTGCGGGCAAGAACGAATAACCGCAAAGGTAATGATTCTTTTTGCTTGCTCAAAACGCAAACCCTAAATAGAATCCAACTGTAATTATACACACGGGCAGGTCGGAAATATGGCTAAAGCCGAGTCGGAAAATGTCAGCGATATACTTGTAGGCCGGGCCGCTGTCGATGGCACCGCCTTTGCCCTGCTTTATGACATATATTACGAAAGGATATTCAGCTACTGCGTCGGCAGAATGCGCCTGCGGCAAATTGCAGAGGATTTTACGAGCGCAACCTTCCTTTCGGCCGCCAGGAACATCTTAAAATTTCGGGGTAAAACAAGAATAGAATTTGCCAACTGGCTGTATGCAGTTGCCACCGCGAAAATAAATTCATACCTGAGAAGAAAACAAACTATAGAAAAACTAATGGCGACAGAGGCCGAAATTCAGGCGGCAAAGGCGCAAAGTCCCCAGCCGGAGGCGGTCACCTGGCCGATGCTGCACAATGCTGTTCTGAAACTCAAACTAAAAGAGCAAACTGTTATAACCCTTCGATTTCTTGAAAATCTTGCCATTGACAGAATCGCTGAAATTACAGGAATGATGCCGTATGCCGTCCATATCACAATCACAAAGGCACTTGAAAACATAAAAATGTTCGACACGGGAAGACAATTTGAAGATACCGTCAAGAAGCTCGGTATTGATAATACGCCGGATGCCGGACATAGGGAAAGACTCCGCACAAAAATACTTATGGCCTTCAATGTGCCGGACAGGAACAAATACCGGAGATTTTTATATCTGCCGGCTGGCGCAATAATCTTAATAGCTGCCGGCCTGCTTGTGTGGTTTCATAACTTCGGCAGTATACCGCCTGAGCCGCGAAGAATTGTCAAGCCGTCCAAACGGGCTGCAGAGGTAAATCCACCGCAGACACGGCAGCTCGGCCTCGGGCAGCAGGAAGGAAAAACGCGGCTCGAAAAAATCAAACAACTTGCCGCCGAGAAGAATATTTCGGAACTTTTGAAAATTCTCGAAAGCAATGATATGACCGCAAAAATGCTCGCGGCGAAATACCTCGCAGAACTTACCGATTCCAACGCAACCGACATATTAGGGCTTGTTTCTCCGACGGAGAAACAGGCTGATTTAAACAAACCGACCACACAAAAAATCGAACAGCGAAAAGTACTGCCAATAAAAGCAATTGATAAAAGAACAAGGCTGCCGCTTGCCGGGGTCTCGTTACGGATATATCCCGGCGGCCAAAAAGAGATGGTTGAAGGTGTAACGGATGCCAACGGCCAATACCTGCCATCGCTGCCGGCCGAGGCGTTTAATCAGCTGCAAATAAATGCAGCCATGAAAGGATACGCAGCGATGAAAATACAGCAGTACTCGACGGTAACCAGGCAGGAGACAATTTTGTTTGAGATGACGCCGGTGATGGAAATCGGCGGTTTTGTCGTGGACGAACAGCTTAAGCCGGTGGAAAATGCCGAAGTGAAGGTGCGAGTTGACTGGGATTCCAATTCTGAACTGCCTATGGTCAATACAGACGAAATATTCAGGACCGACGTCAACGGCATCTGGCGATGCGAGGGCTTTCCTCAGGATGTGTGCCAGGTCCGGATTATGGTGACGCATCCTGATTATACACGGCAGGAAAATTACCAATCGGCGATTGCCGAACAGCTCGAAAACTTTTCGTATCTTACTGTTCTCGAAAAAGGCATTGCCGTTGTCGGCAGGGTGCTCGATTGGGAACAGAAACCGCTGCCGGCAACCGTCAGTAAAGGCGCGCACTTTGAAAGCCAAAACTCCGCAACCTGCGATGCCAACGGTGTATTCAGATTCAGCAATGTTTCTTCGGGAACGGAAATTTTTACGGCACAGTGCGTCGGCGCCGCTCCGCAGATACAAAAGGCGGATGTCGGTCCGAATATGCCGCCGATAATTTTTAACCTTGAACCTGCAAAAACCATCCTGGGAAAAGTTGTTGATATTAACAATACGCCGCTGAAAGATGCTGATGTCAGGGTTTCTTCGTGGCAGGGGTTCAGCTCGCTGAACTTTGAGACAAAAACAGACGCGAACGGTTTTTTCCGGTGGACAGATGCGCCAGCGGACGAAGTTCTGTTCGACTTCTATAAACCGGGCTATATGAAAATAAGCAACTTCGGCATGAGAAGCGAAAACGATTACGTAATTACACTTCAGGCCGGGACAGACGAAACATAATAAGTCAGAAATATTTTTAAAATAGCCTTCAACTATCTGTATATAACAACTCCGCAATGCCGGCCGCTGCAAATACAGTCCGGAAATATATCGCTTGAAATACTCCGCTTCGAAACAAAAAAGGCTTAAAAGGAGCTGTTTTTATTTTTATTTATATATCCGCATTTTCAGCCTTGGAAATGGCGATTTGCATTGACAAATTTTGCCTATTTTGCTAAAATTAACATTATAAAGGGATGAGTAGGTTATCCTTGCCAATTCAGAAAAGGGGCATCTGGGGCGATTTTTTCCCGCGAGGAGGTCTTATTTATCCGTCTTTGGGGAACGGAAAGTAACAAAATGAGAAACACGGCTGTTACGAAAGACACGGTCTTTTTACAGCATGATTTCCGGCTGTTTTTATTGCTGGCGGTGATTATCAGCCTGCTGGCGGGACAGATAGTCTATGCCCAGCAGGGGAAACTTTCAGAACAAAGGACGGACTATTTCAAACTCATTTCCACCGTAGAATACACAGCCCATCGCGGCAGCGAGAGCAGGCAATACCGGCACCAGGCCGAACCGTGGTTTATAGTTACAACTATACCCCAGGCGGACGGACAGAGGCATTATCATCTTATAACAAGCGATTTGCGGTTTCAGAATGAACAGTCACAGCAGAAATACGAGAATGCCGACGAGATAAATTACGAACTGAAAGAAAAAAGGTTTATGACAGGCGTTGATGCGGACTTGTCGGCTCTGCAGAAGATGAACAATGAATGTATAAGGACCATCCGCGGCGAAGCCCCGAAAGAAGTCGGAAAAACGTGGACGTGCAGATTCAATCTTGGAATATTAAACCATAATTCACTGCCGAACGAGCTGAAGTTTACCGTAACGTCAATTAAAGTTCCGACAGACAAGCTCGGCGAGCTTGTTGCTGTGCGCGCAATATCAGACCCGTTTCTCGTAAAGGCCGCTGCACAGGCAGGGGGCTATGGTTTTGTCAAATGCAGGATTGCCTGCGTTTATCTTTTTGGCCCTCGGGAAGAAGACGTCTATGTCAGCGCAATGGTTTTTCTGGCCGATACGAAAATGGACGATATGACCCAGCAGTACCGTTATGAGTTCGGGACATACAAGACAGATGCAAACGCAGGGGCAATCGATATGAACGGGCTCGGTCTTGACCTTGAAGGTTTTGTCAAAAAGATTCAGCTGACGCCACAACCCGTTGAGGTCAAAAATCCGTGCTGTCCGCCATTCTGGGTTCAGTCGGAAATCGCAAATGCCGCCCAGCTCGCATCGGCCTGTGCGGCGGTGGCCTGCGAACAGAATATGGTCAATCCTGTTTCGAACATCTATCTTGCCGCTGCAAGAGTTTACCATCTCCAGCAGGAATATCTGCTTGTCCCGACGCCGTCCGAAAGGAGGGTTTGCCAGGGGCTGAAAGGAGACGTCAGGGGAATTCATTCGATGAACATCTGCGGAGAAAGAGAATTTCCGCTGTGGCCGCTGGCTGCGATACCGCTGGCATTTACAACATATCATCACCACGACAAAAGCCCGTATAAACCGTAAAATCAGCTTCAAAGCGAGAAAATCAACAAATTTTCTTAAAAATCAAATTGGCACTCCGACAATTTTTTAAGCGTTTTAGACTCGAAATTCACGTGAAGATGTAACGAAAAGATAAAATAGGGAAAAGGATTGACCGGATTTCGGGTACAAAAATGGTTGTCAGCGACAATTTAAATTGTTTATCGTGCAAGAAAAGCAGGAATTTTCTTGGCAATTATATCATCAGTTGGCAATTATATCATCAGGTAGTTAGAATTTTTGGAGATATCATTTTTATCCGCCTGCGGCGGACAAAGAAAGGGAGATAATTATGCGCTCGCAAATGGTTCGCACGGTATTAGCTGTTATTTTTGTCCTGTCGGCACAAGTTTGTGTTTTGGCAGCAGAGGATGCTAATTCGCTTTATCAGCAGGCTTACGGGCTGGAACGCGAAGGGAAATTCGCGGATGCTATGGCGCTTTATAGCCGGGTATGCACGGAGTTTGCCGGAGATCCTTTTGCCGGGCCTGACAAGGCGGGTTATCGTGTAAAGTATATCGCCTGCAATAGGGCGCTGAAGAATGGCGATATGGCGGCGGCTAAAAAGATCGCCGAGGAGATAAGGGTTCTGCCCTGTTCGGCAGAGCAAAAGCCCTATCAATTATACTGGACAGGACGTTTATTTGAAGGCAAAGGTTTATTTGCGGATGCCCTGGCATTTTATAATCAGGTGATGGCCGAGTATCCAAAAGCATTAGAATCCGGGCCTGACAAGGCGGGTTTTTATGTAAAGTACATCGCCTGTAAGATGGCGCTGAAGAATGGCGATATAGCGGCGGCTAAAAAGATCGCCGAAGAGATAAGGGTTCTGCCCTGTTCGGCAGAGCAAAAGCCCTCTCAATTATACGAGATAGGACGTTTATTTGAAGGCAAAAATTTATTTGCGGATGCCTTGACATTTTATAATCCGGTGATGGCCGAGTATCCAAAAGCATTAGAATCCGGGCCTGACAAGGCGGGTTTTCGTGTGAAGTGTATCGCCTGCAAGATGGCGCTGAAGAATGGCGATATAGCGGCGGCTGAAAAGATCGCCGAGGAGATAAGGGTTCTGCCCTGTTCGGCAGAGCAAAAGCCCCGTCAATTATGCGAGACAGGACGTTTATTTGAAGGCAAAAATTTATTTGCGGATGCCTTGACATTTTATAATCAGGTGATGGCCGAGTATCCAAAAGCATTAGAATCCGGGCCTGACAAGGCGGGTTTTTATGTAAAGTACATCCCCTGCAAGGTAGCGCTGAAGAATGGCGATATAGCGGCGGCTAAAAAGATCGCCGAGGAGATAAGGGTTCTGCCCTGTTCGGCAGAGCAAAAGCCCTCTCAATTATACGAGACAGGACGTTTATTTGAAGAAAAAGCGATGTTGAGCGGTGAGGAGCGTGATAATGCAGGGGAACTGTTCGATGTTTGTGCTCGGTTGTATCGAGAAATTGTAGAATCCGAATATGCATCGGGAAACGGCGGATATTCCAAACTGGTCGAGATCGACAGTAAAGTGATTGAAATATGGAGGTTTATCAGCGTCGGCGATATAGCTGCTGCAGAGACTGCTATCGATAAATTGCGTACGGATTTTTCGACCCATCCCAAATTTTCCAATTTTGCGATCCTTATAGCGGAAAAATGCACTGCGGAAGGACTTAATATAGGCGTTGAACAAGAGGCCGGCAATAAGCTGTTCTGTATTTCGACGGCACTGATGGAGAAAGATGTACTGGGCGGAATTTCCGGCAAAAACAATGAAGGCTGGGCATATTACAATGAAGCCTGGGTATATTACTTTGTTGGCCAGAATTATAATATGCTAACCAATTACCCCAAAGCGGTGCAGTACTTTGCCAGGGCAATGGATATAAATCCCAATTTTAATCGGGCATGGCAATGTCTGCTTACGATGGGGTTGTGTTATGAAAAAATGGCGAAAAATGGAGATATGCCTAAGGTTGATGCGCTGGATGCAGCCAAAAAGAGTTATCAAATGCTGTTGGAAAAGAATCCGGATTGGCCGGTCAAACAATATGCCCTTCGTTGGCTTGAACAGTATGGGAATTAATAAAGAAAGGAATTTTTGTTATGAATAAAAAATTTACAGTTATTTGCAGCAGTTTACTTTTTGCTTTAGGAATATTTGGATTTTGTTTGAATCAGAGTTCAATGGATAATACTCTGAGCAAAATTGTCGGCGGATGCCCTGGCCCGTGTGTGAATGTGGGATCCTGTGGCGCGTTCTACGGAGGTAGCCCTCCTAACCCTTGCAACTTTGACCCGATCTTAGGTTGTTTCGGAGATTGCTCTCAAGAATGTAGCGGAACTACCGGCCATGCTTATTGTTTGTTTACCGCCGGAGACTGCCCATACCATTCTTCTTATTGCGGTCTTGTATATAATAACAACTGTGAGTGCCCTTGTACCAGGGGAGGTCTGGCTGGCGCCTGTTTTACAAATGTTTGCGGATGAAATAAAAGGAAAGGAAACAATTATGTTGAAACAATATACCATTCTTATTTGCTTTTTAATAATATCAGCACCTGTTTATGGTCAAACAGCCAATATAGATTTGCAAACTCTGACCAGTATTTGCGAATCTTACGAAAACTCCATTGCCGATGTAAATGTTGAATACAATTTCGAGGTAACAGATTTGGGGAAGGGAGATGCACAGGCAAATTTTGCCAAATTTGTGGGTTCTCAAAAGGGCAGCCTTATTGCGGCCAAACCGTTTGATCAGCTATACAGGCTCTCGTTAACGATGTTGATGGACGATGGGAAAACTCGTCTCCAGACGTATGTAATCGGAGCCAGCAATGGCAGTGTTTACAAGGAATATCAGAGGACGGGTGAAACTAACGGAACGAACAGGACTTCCGGAGTTATAACTAATGATCGTACTTCTATGTCTGAATATAATGTTACACCATTGGGGTTCACAATATTTCATCGAGTCGATAATGTTAATAACGTAAAATCGTTATTGGATATATTGAAAGGACGCTGCGATTATTATGCTGTCAGCCTGGACCCAAATATATCAAAAGTGAATGATTTTAATGCTGTCGAAGTTGCCTGTGTTTCCAGCAGATTTAAGACTTTGATATTTAAAGGACTGAGTCTTTTCTTTTCCGTGGACCATAACTACACGTTAGTGAAAATAGTCTGGTATAACGGCCCCGGGAGAGTTAGGAGCAGCTATGATATAGCGCAATTAAAAAATATTGGCAATGGTATATGGTTTCCTGGTAAGGCTTATATAAAAAATAACAGTGGCGTAATTGAAAATACTTATACAACAGATAAAGCAGCGATTAATCAAGCTCCTGCCAGTGAAATTTTTGACATAGAATTTCCGCCCGGTACAGAAGTTTTCGATAAAATAACCGGCAAACAATACGTAATTAAGCCGACACAGGAACAGGTTGACCAATCGCTTCCCCAATAATTGGCCGGTTAACGCTTTGAGTGAGATACGAATGAGATTTTTGTTTTTTGCCTTGATTGCATTGTTGGCACTTCCAATATACGCGGAAATATCATCATTAGAAAATGCGTCGTTTAGTCAATGCGGTATTAACTGTCTCTATTTGTGCTTGAAATATCATCACATAGATGAAAAACTCGAGGATGTGTATGCGGCGATTAAGCCGGACGGGGAAAATAACGTCAGCCTTAAGCAATTAACCGATTATGCTCAAAAGAAGGGGTTATATGTCCATCCTGTCATAAAGCCTGTATTTGATGATGTAAAAAAGTTCTTAACTAAAGATAACAGCATAATCCTGCAATACACGATTGATTTGCCGGACAAAACTAAATTCCGGCACATCGTAGCCATTGTCAAACCTGACCAAAAAATTCTTCTTTTGGATTATCCGAGGCTGGCACAGGAAATAGAAACAGAAAAGCTGGCAGCAGTTGTGGCGAACAGTGAAGGTATGTTAGCCTTATCTGGTCAACCTATAACAGGCTTAGTTGAATTTTTTAACGGCAGGTCTCTGAAATCGTGGGGCTTTTATGCGATTTGCACGGGTTTTATATTAGTCGGCTTGCTTGTAGGTGCAAAATCAAAGAAGTCTGACCGGATAAAAAAAACGTGAAAATTATATATCTCATAATGGTACTGCCGTTATCCTCTATCCTTTGGGCAGAAAGTCCATTGTTATGCGAAAATCCGCTTAAAGACTTTGGGGTAATAGATGAGGGGCAAAAAATTTCACATACTTTTGTTGTAAAGAATATATCTACCAAAGCGATATATGTTGACAGAGTAATACCTTCCTGCGGATGTATGATAACATCTAAAAATAAATTTAAACTTGAGCCAAACGAAAGTACGGATATTAAAGTTGAATTTGACTCAAAAGGACTTGGGGGATTGACCATACTAAAAACCATATCAATATGTATTAGTGGTGACAGATATTCGCCGTTAATACTGACGATTAAGGCCGATGTTGAAGGGATTCCACCGGAAAGAAGGATTGTAGTCATACCTCGTGAAAAGACCATTAATGGTGATTCTAAAAAAAGATGCACTTTAAATCTACGGGTACCATCAGACCCCAATATTATGTTTAGTATCGATGGGCCGGAATGGTTGGGCTTTTTGCTGCAAAAGAGCAAATACAATGATTTTGCTGGGATTGTCAACTGGGATATAATTCTGTTTCTGAAAAACAATGAGACCAGAAAACTTAATGGTTGTCTGACGGTAAGTTCAAATGTGCCGCTTTTTGAAAAAATTACAGTGCCAATACAAGTTGTGCCGGAATCTGTGCTTACCATTACTCCATATATGATTAGTTTTAATAATGAGCCAAATCAAATCAGAGATATAGTTGTCAGGCCAAACAAAGGCGTAAAGGGGCTGACCGGCAAAACACTGGAAATCAGACCGTCTCATGAATGTTTGAAAACAAGTTGGGTAATGGACAATAACGAAATTCGTCTCAAAGTGTCCAATAAGTCTTGTGGTGCAGGATTTGGCAAGATTGAAATCCTGGCCGATAATGAATGGATAGGTACTATTCCTGTGGTTTTTAAATAATAGCAAAACTGTAAAAGAGTTTTGCTGTATTTTACTCTTTTTTTCTATGGTATTTTTTATAAATTCCAAAGCCGAGGACTATCAGGAGTATTACTGCGCTGATGTGCTCAAATGGCGTTATACTCATTTCGTGATAATGACCGTGTATCTGACTGCCTAAGTCGCTGAACATTCCATTAAGCAGCAGGCCGGCCGCCAATGCGCAGCCTGCAACGGTAAGTATATAAATAAACGCGGTGCGTCTGCCGAGGATTTTCCAGATTGTTACAAAGCCCGCGGCATTGGTGGCGGGGCCCGTCATAAGAAAGACAATCGCTGCGCCGGGCGAAAGACCTTTTGCGATAAGGGCCGCCGCAATCGGCACAGAGGCTGTCGCACAAACATACAGCGGAATGCCGACCAGCATCATCAAAATCATCTGACTAAAGCCGGAACCGACTTTTTCAGTGAAAAAATCGTCAGGTATGGCAACTGAAATAATCGCGGCAATAATCAAACCCGCCAGCATTGCCGTGCCGATATCGCGAGGCAATATGACGAAGGCATGCCGCAGACCCGTTACAAATTTATTTTTGTTTTCCGAAGAATCGCTTTCATCTTCGGTCTGTATGACTGCAAAGTCTCTGCGGTCGAACAAGTCCACCGCGATGCCGCCGATTATGCCGGTAACCAGCGCGATAATAGGCCGGGCAATCATAAAGACAGGACCCAAAAGAGACAAAGTTACCAAAATGCTGTCAACGCCCGTCTGCGGCGTGCTTAAAAGAAAAGCAACCGTGGCCCCTTTGCTTGCGCCCTGTTTATGAAGCGACATCGATACAGGTATCACGCCGCAACTGCACAGAGGCAGCGGCACGCCAAAGAGGGACGCCCAGAATACCGGCCGGATTCCTTTGCCGCCCAGATGTTTTTCTATGAAGCCGGTCGGAAGCAGGACCTTTAATATTCCCGCGACTGCAAAACCAAATAACAAATAGGGACTCATCCGGCCCACCGTCGCCCAGAAATCAACAGCAATCGATTTTAAAAGCTCAGGCATTTATGCCCTTATCATTGTCAGGAGCATTTTAAATTTTTCTTTAGCCTGCACGGCGTGAGGGACATTGGCGGGCATAATCACAGCTTCGCCCACTTTTGCCGGGACGTCTTTGCCGCCGATGACAAGAACGGCAGAACCTTCGACAATCTGAACGAAGGCATCGTAAGGGGCCTGATGTTCGCTTAAACCCTGGCCGGCGTCAAAGGCGAACAGCGTAATCGTCCCGACAGGTTTATCTATTATTGTTTTGCTTACTATCGAATCGGTTGAATATTCAACCAGCCCGGCAAGGCCGGCGGATTTTGCAACGCAGGCCGCAAGAACGGTATTTTTTTCAGTTTTTTTCATATTGTAAGTCTTTCATTATCAGCCGAGCATCTCGGCAAGGTCTTTTTCAGGCTCGCCAATCGGTTTTATGTTATATTTTTCAACCAGAATTTTTAAAATATTCGGGCTGACGAAAGCCGGCAGTGAAGGACCGAGCCTGATATTCTTTACGCCCAGATAAAGCAGTGTAAGCAGGATTGCAACGGCCTTCTGCTCATACCACGAGACAACAAACGACAGCGGTAAATCATTTACGCCGCATTTGAACGCTTCAGCGAGCGCCAGAGCAATCTTTACCGCCGAATAGCAGTCATTGCACTGGCCGGTATCGACTAATCTTGGTATCCCGTCTATTGTTCCGAACTCGTTATAGTTAAAGCGGTATTTTCCGCAGGCGGCCGTAAGTATTACACAGTCTTTCGGCACGAGTTCCGCAACTCTCGTAAAGTAATTTCGCCCCGGTTTTGCGCCGTCGCAGCCGCCAATGAAGAAGAATCGCCTGATTTTGCCTGCCTTTACTGCCGCGATGATTTTATCGGCAAGGCCGAGCACCGCCGTATAGTGAAAACCGGTGTTCAATGTGCCGGCCTTGTTTTCCTTCAGCGGTGCAGATTTCAGTGTTTTTTGAATTACCCTGCCAAAATCGCGCCCTTTAATATGCTCAACACCCGCCACACCTGCTATGCCGCAGGTAAACATTCTGTCTTTGTAGCTGTCCCTGGGAATCATAACACAGTTGGTTGTAACCAGAATCGCGCCGGAGAATTCGTCAAATTCTTTCCGCTGGTTCTGCCAGGCAGTGCCGTAGTGACCGACGAAGTGTTTGAATTTTCGCAGTTCCGGATAGCCGTGAGCAGGCAGCATTTCGCCGTGCGTGTAAATGTTTATGCCTTTGCCTTCGGTCTGTTTTAAAAGCTCATAGAGGTCGAGCAAATCGTGGCCGGTAACGGCAATGCCGGGCCCGGCTTTTGTGCCTGCATAGACTGCGGCAGGTTTCGGCGCACCGAATTTTTCAACGTGGGCGTTGTTAAGCATCTCCATTGTTTTTAAATTCATCCGGCCTGCCTTGAGCACAAGCTCGAAATATCGTGCCAAGTCGAAATCGACATTGGTCAGGGTGGAAAAAAGGGCCTCGTGCATAAAGGCGTCAATTTCAGGGTCGCTTTTGCCGAGTTCGCGGGAATGATAAGCATAAGCGGCGATGCCCTTAAGGCCGAAGACAAGCAAATCCTGAAGACTTTGAATGTCGGGGTCCTTGCCGCAAACGCCGATATTTGTGCAGCCCGTTCCGCCAGCGGTTTGTTCACACTGATAACAAAACATAATCGTCGCCTTTCAAAAATTTTCCCTTATTATTTCAATTCGTCCAGCGTTATATTTTTCAGATACTCTTCGATATATTTCTGTAAAGCAATAAGCTTTTTCCTTGTTTTGCAACCCCTGCGGGGCTTTCCCCTCTACTTTCAACTGTTCCAATTACTCCGTCTTGCGGCCGGCTATCTCTTCTGGACTGCCCTGCTCAAGTTAAATCCGGGTTGCTAAAGGCACATAAGACTTTCTTTGGCAAGGAGTTGTATAACTTCTGTTCTTAATTGTTTTTGCTTTAAATTTTAGCCTGATTATGGTATAATTTTTTATAGATAAAGTGGACAAAACTCACAGCGCAAAAAAGTTTTGTTTTAAAAAGGAATGGAGAAGAAGTTATGAAAAAGGGAGTAGGAGTTTCAATTTTGTTGGCAATTTTATTACTGCCGGTATGCGCTAAGGCGCTAATTGTGAGGGATTTCAACGATCACGAAGCCGGCATAATCCAGACCGGCGACT
>Ga0315286_10002487_pt1 | contig 17215 bp, 16 predicted proteins | sample YL17G10_0_MG_FD_205038 | JGI IMG/M metagenome (GOLD analysis project Ga0315286, IMG submission 205038) | Sediment microbial communities from Yellowstone Lake, YNP, Wyoming, USA - YL17G10_0 | ecosystem: Environmental > Aquatic > Freshwater > Lake > Sediment | place: USA: Wyoming | collected...
CATGCACCCCGTCTCTACGATCTTGATCTCGTCCTCGAGCCCGAGCCGGGTGAGCTCGCCGGCGAGGGCGTCGCGGATCGACTCCTCCCCCGAGCTGACGCACCCAGCACCCGCGCACAACAGAACATGGCACCTATACACGCTGAATCGCTCCTCTCACGTTGGTATCAACCTGGCGGCCGCCGCTTCGCTTACGCCGTGAGCCGGCGCGCCGCATCATGGTGTAATCACGCCTCCGCCGCCCGGTACTTGCTCAGCAGCTTACCGGCCTTTGCGGGCGGAACGCGGCGATAGACGTCTTCGCCCACCGTCATCACGGGCGACAGGCCGCACGCGCCGATGCAGCGGACGGTCTCGAGGCTGAAGTTGCGGTCCTCGGTGGTGCCGCCGACCTCGATCCCCAGCTCCTTCTGCAACTGGTCGACGATCTTGCGACCGCCGCGCACATAGCACGCGGTGCCGAGGCATACTCGTACCGTGTGCTTGCCGCGAGGCACGCGCGTGAAATAGCTGTAGAAGCTGACGACGCCCTCCACCTCGGCGACCGTCAGCCCCAGCGCGCGCGCGATCCGCGTCTGCGCTTTCCGCGGCAGATAGCCGAACATGTTCTGCGCCCGGTGCAGCACCTGAATCAGCGACCCGGGGTCGCCTTTGTGCTTCGCGAGCAGGACATCGAGCTCGGCGTAGAGCTCCTGTTCCTTCCGTTCACAGGCACAACCGCTGCTTTTCGATCCACTCATCCGCGCACTCCTTGATTCGTTCGTGATTGCTGTATCCTATCGTCCTCGACGGCCGCGCTGGTGCGACCGCGTTGCTCATCATCATCTGAGCCGACCGTTGGCAGCGGCGGCGCCCGCTCCTCGAGCACGCGCGCCGCGCATACCTGGAACGCCTCCCACTCGGCCTCCAGGTGCCGCCGAAGCGCGGCGACGACGACCGGCTCGCTGAGCGGAAGCTCATCGCCAAGCGCGGCCTGAAACTCCGCCGTGTCCATATGAAAGCGGCACTCCCCGGCGCGATGTTCGTAACACAGTTCGATATCAGGATGGAGGGCGACCAGCGTCGTCAGCGTCGTCACGACATCGCCCAGCGGCGGCCGGTCAATGTGAGACAGGCCGAACCGGCATTCCACGCGCGTGCCGCGGCCCGGGGTGGAGTCGAGCCGAAAGTCGCCTTCGCATCGCTCGGCGGCCGCCCGCAGCAGGCTTAGCCCAAGGCCGACCGCGCGGGTGTTCCGCGTCGTGTAGAAGGGATCGGCCGCATGCTCGACCACATCCGCGGACATTCCACGCCCATTGTCCTCGACGCGCAGGGCGAGATGGTCGCGCCCCACGTCCTCAAGCAGCGAGATGGTGATGCGCGTCGCGTGGGCGGCGACGCCGTTTTCGACCAGGTCCATAATGTGCTGACACAGATCACGCATGTCCGTCGGTCACGCCCCCGTCGCGGCGGCGAAGCTGCGACCGGCCCTCAGCTTCAGCGCCAGCCTGAGTTCGGCTATAGTCGGTTCGGCGATCCAGAAATCCGTGCACGCGGCGCCGATCTCGTCGAGGTGGTGCGCGTCCGACGACCGCACCTGGGGATACCGCGCCAGGTCCGCCTGCGCCGGCCCGCTCAAGGGCATCGGCGTCCTCCCCAACGGCCCCAGCTCGAGCGCATCAATGTCGAGGCGGTCCGGGACGAATCCAAGCACCCCAATCACACCGTACGCGCGGCGCGTGACGTGCGCCGGCACAGCCAGAAACCCGCGCTCCCGGCACTCGCGGCATATATCCTCCAACCTGATCTCCGTCGCGTGTAACAGCAGCCTCGTCTCCTTGCGGACCGGGCGGCCCTCGCCATTGGTCAGCCACTGCTCGCCCAGCGCGTCGGGCCGATGCGGCGCCGGCGGCAGGTGTTCCCAGACGAATTCCTGCATCGCCTCGGCCGCCTCGGCGCTGTCGCACAGGCAGACCACATGCACCCCTTCAACGCTCTCGATCTCGAGGCCCGGGAGAACGTGCACCGGCTCCTCAGGACCGCGAGTCGCCATCGCGGCGATCAGCGCTCGTGCGTTGCCCGCCGCATTGTGATCGATGACCCCGACCACATTGACGCCCCGCTGTCGCGCCGCCGCGAGAATCGCGGGCGGCGTCATCGCATCGCTCGCACACGGCGACAGGGCCGTATGCACGTGCAAGTCGGCCCGATAGCGCCGTATCGGCAGCTCCACACTCTCGTGTCGGTTATTGGCCACCTGCCCTTGATCATTCGTACTACGCTTGAAGAGCGTGCATCCTACCGGCGATGCGTGCGCGCATGAACAATGCGCGCCACGTCGGGCGCCCACAGCATGCCGGCTCGGCAGGCGCGCGGAATGCGCGCTACCCCCGGATTATTCACGTCCATCTCAAACATGCGCGGCATGCACAATCACTGCTTGTGCGGCTTCGCCGCGTCCACGAGGCCAGCCATGAATAATCCGCGACTGATCATGGCACCGACTTGTCGGTGCTCCGGAATGCGCCATCGGCGCATGACGCGGCGCGGATGCTACATCCTCCCGCCGCGCGCTCGGTGGCATAAGGAGTGCAAGCTACCGGACCCCGAGTTCATAGAGCCGGCCCGCCACTTCGAACGACGAGGCCGGCGTCGTCAGGACCGGCACGCCCTCCTGCTGCGCCTTCTCCAGGGTCGCCGGCTCGGGCGCGTAGCCGTAGGCGACCACGATGCCGCTCAGGCCAGTCAGAGACGCCACCGCGACAACGTTCGGATGGCACTGCACCGTGATCCAGAGGTTGCCTTTCGACGCCTGGCTCATCACGACACTGAGCAGGTCGCCCACGATCCCGCCGCCGACTTCACCGTCAAGCCCGCTCTCCGCGGAGGTCGTGGACAACCCCAGCTTCTCTGCAATTTCGCGTACGGTCATAATGGTGAGCCTTCCCGATCCTCAGTCCCGACCTCGGCGGAAGCGCATCAGCACCCGCGTCCCGCAGGCCTCCGGGCCAGTCTCGATTGACAGGTCATCACAGCAGCGCGCGATGTTGGGCAGGCCCATCCCGGCGCCGAAGCCCATCGCCCGCGCCGTGGAAGGCGCCGTCGAGTAGCCCGGCCGCATCGCCTGCTCCAGGTCCGGGATCCCCGGGCCGTTGTCCGTAACGCACACCTGGATCTCCATCGGCGTCACGCACAGCGAAACCGACCCCGCAGGAGCATAGATGACGACGTTCATCTCGGCCTCGTAGGTCGCGATACTGACCCGCCGCACGACATCGGCGCTGACGCCCGCCGCCTCCAGCGCATCGCGCACGCGGCGGGAAGCGTATCCCGCCATGAAGTATCCGCCCCCCAGGATCGGAAACACGGCCTCGGCGGTGGATCCCTCACTCGCGGCCGGGCATTCCTCGCTCGCAGCCGGGGCGTCTTCCCTCATCCCGGATAGGCGCGCGCGGCATCCCTCAAGATCGAACGCGGTCGCCAACAGCGGCAGTCCCTCTTGCCGGGCACGATCGACGGCCTCCGGCTCGACCTCGACGCCGCCGCACACCACGACGGCTCGCGCCCCGAGGAGCTCCGCCGCGCCCACCACCTGGGCATTGCCTAGTGGTATCACGAGGGCGCAGCCGGGCCCAGCATCGTGCAGCGCCTCGCTGATGCTCGCCGAGCAGCATACGCTGGCGCATCGCGCGGCAGCCGTTGCAGGTGCAACCACCACCCGCGCCTGCAGGCGCGAAGTCAGATCCTCGAATGATGTGTCCAAGGCGGCGATCCCCGTGATCTCGAGGCGCAACCGAGCTTGACCTGACAGCTCCAAGCTCAGACGGCGCGGCAATGTGACGGCGCCCAATGCGAGCGGATCGCGGCGCTCGATGAGAATGGATCCGTGCTCGCTCACGTGTCCTTCGGCCGTCCGGAACGCGCCTCCACCAGGCGCCGGACTCGCTCCAGCAACTGGCCGGGCGCCACCGGCTTATCAACGAAATCCTGAACCGGCAGGTACTCGAACGGCCCATAGGTGCCGTCGCTCTGCTCGGGGTAGAATCGAAGCGCGCTGCGATCGTGAATGGCGGTGAGCATCAGGACCGGCGTCTCGCGAATTGCCTGATTGGGATCCTGGCGCAGCTCCCAGACGAAGTGGAAGCCTTCTGTGCCCTCCGGCATCATCACGTCGAGGATGATCGCGTCCGGCTGCTCCGAACGCGCCAGCCTCAGGCCATCGTCCTTGTTGTCAGCGACGAGGACGATGTAATCCCCCGATTCGAGGGTGGTGCGGACGATCTCGATGTAGTCCGGGTCATCCTCGACCACGAGCACCCGGGCCTTCGCGCGTGAGGCAATCTCTGCCATGATCTCATCCCTCTCGATGGTGGAACCCAGGAACGGGCGGCCGGGGGCGGCCGTGCGCAGGGCCGTCACCAACTCCTCCGCGGCGTCCTGGGTCCGAAGGTAGCCGCAGGCGCCGGCGCGGAACGCGTGTACGACGTGCTCTCGGTCGGCCGACATGCCGACCATCACGATGCGCAGGGGGTGCTCAGCCGGGCACGTGTGCCGCAAGGTGGTCACGCCCTTGTCGCGGGCGAGGGCGACATCGAGGATGACGACATCGGGCTCGAGGGCGCGGGCGGCCACGGCGGCTTCCTGGAGGTCACGCGCTTCGGCGACGACTTCGAGGTCTGGCTCGCACTCGACGATCTCACGCAAGCTCTGGCGGACCACTGGATGAAGGCCAACCAGCATAACCTTGAGGTTCTGCTCAGCCTGGGAAAGAGCCATGTTCAGCACCTAGACTATAGCTCGGCCATTTTGCCCATCAGGGGCTGATTCAGCGAAATTCGGCGAAATGGTATACAGCATGTTGTGTCTCATCTGGGCGCAGCCCACAAGATATGGTGCGCTTTCAAACATGGCCGAACTATAGCCTAGAAGTCCGGCCGAAAAGCCGTCTTGTGGGCCAAACTGAGGCGCCACCACGCACGACTCGGAGAGGCTGGCAGCCGAAAAGGGGCTTTCCGGCTGCGCCTCTAGCGGGGTTCTTGCATTGCGCGAGGCAACGCCCTTCCCTCATCGAGAGCAAGAACCCCGTCCGGAAGGCGTCTTGGAGCGACGCGGCTTCGGCCCTATGCGGCGCATTGATCGCAGCTCCGATCACACCCACGACTCCACAGTTGGGGCGGTGGGACATCGTGTCCATGCAGTTCTCCCCCGTGCCCGCGAGACGGTTTGTGAAAAGCGGAACTAGCCATATTATACCCGCTCCTGCGAGTTCCGAAAAGTGTGGATAGCCGCATTGTGGTTAACCACAATAGGCGGGCAGTCTTACTCAGTCACGCGATTCAAAACATAGGTTCGCAAACTCTTGGGGGCGAACCGGCGACAACTGATGATCGTGGGGTCATGGTAGGCACGGGTGGTCCGGCTACCGGGCAACACGAGTGGGGCGGAATCAGCAAACGATACGTGGTGGCCGGAGCACCCGTGACTCGGAGATGCGGGGGTACGAGTGCGGTTCGATGGCGAGTAGGACTTCGGGGGAGGCCGGGCGATGGTGGGGCAGGTTCCCAACCTGCCCGACAATCCGGCGGTGGGGCAGATCCCCACTATGACGGGCGGCGGGTTGGGGACCCGCGGTACCGTCTAACCCGACGACTGCGCGACCTACTCGTCCATGGGCACCACGCCTTTGCGCACGGCGTAGCGCACCAGGCTCGCCTGGTCGGTGATATTGAGCTTGCGCATGATGCTCGCGCGGTGGGCCTCGACGGTGCGCACGGCGATGCCGAGGATCAATGCGATCTGCTTATTGGCGCGGCCTTCGGCGACCAGCTGCAGCACCTCGCGCTCGCGCGGGGTCAACGGCTCGTACTCTTCGGCCTCGCGTCCCGCCTGAAGCTCCGCCCGGCGCCGGTGCTCCTCCAGCAACTCCCGGTCAACGGCGGGGCTCAGGAAGGGATTCCCCGGGCGGCCGGTGCGGACCGCGGCGACCAGTTCGGCATCCGCATCCTGCTTGCGCACATATCCCGACGCGCCCGCATCCAACGCATGAAGCACGTGCTCGACATCGGCATACATGCTGAGCATAATCACCCGCGGCGCGTCCGGCCGTGACGTGATCTGCCGCGTCGCCTCGATCCCGTTCAGGCCCGGCATCGCGACGTCCATGACCACCACCGACGGGCGCAAGGTTGTCACCGCCTGCACCGCCTCGCGCCCGTCGCTCACCTCCCCGACGACCTCGAGATCGGGCTCGGCATCGAGGATCGCGCGCAGCCCCTGGCGGACGATGGTGTGGTCGTCGGCGAGCAGTATGGTGAGCGGGTTCATGGCTGCCCTTGCGCCTTCAGCGGCACGGTGACGGTGACGGTGGTGCCCTGCCCCGACGCTGACTCGATGCCAAACTGTCCGCCCAGCTCCTCCGTCCGGCGCTCCATGCTGAGCAATCCGATCCCCTTCAGCGTGCCGTCGGGCTGGGTGACGCTCGCGCTGTCGAAGCCGACGCCATCATCGGCCACGGTCAGCACCACGCGGTCCTCCTCGCGGCCCAGGCGGACGACGGCATGCCGCGCCTGTGCATGTTTCGCGATGTTGGTGAGCGCTTCTTGGCAAATCCGATAGAGCGCGGTTTCGACCTCGAAGGGAAGGCGCGGCTCGAACTCATCGGCCTCGACTGTGACAGCCGCCCCGCGGTCCCTGAAACCCCGGGCATAGGATTCGAGCGCGGCGACGAGGCCGAGGTGGTCGAGGGCCGCTGGGCGCAGGTCGAAGGCGAGGCGGCGCAACTCATCGATGCTTTCATCCGCCATGCGCTGCGCCTTGATGAGATGGTCTCTGGTAGCGGCGGCGTCAGGCTGCACGGTGCGGGCGGCGGCCGCGAGATCGAGCTTGATGGCGGTCAGCGCTTGCCCCAGGCCGTCGTGGAGTTCACGCGCGATGCGTTCGCGCTCCTCCTCCTGCGCACGCGCGACGCGCGCGGACAACGCCTCGAGGCGCTTGCTGCGCGCCTCCATCTCGCGCAGTACAGCAGCGTTGCGCATCAGTTCGTGAAACGCGCGCGCCATGCGCGCCACCTCATCGCGCCCGCTCACTGCGGGTTCGGGCGGCGCGGTTCCGCCCTGTGCGACGGCGTCAATCTGCGCCTGCAGCCGGCCCAAGGGTCGCGTAACGGAGAGCGACAGTGCGAGGCCAAGGCCGAGCGCGACGATACCGATTGAGATGATGAGGATGACGATGAGCGCGGTCGCCCCCCGCCCGTGTTCCAGCGCGCGCGTTTTCTCCTCGAGGGCTTGCTTCTGCGCGCGGGCGATGAGATCGTCGAGGGCGGCTGCGACCGTCGCAGCTTTGCCGCGCATGACCCTGTCAGAGGCCTCAATCCCCTGCGCCTGGCGCATCGCTATGCTTGACTGGAAGGCATCATTCAGCGCCTCCATTCCGCGGTCCACGCGGCGCAAAAGGTCTGCCTCTTCACGCGTGGGTCGCGCCTCATCCAGCTTGCCGCGTGCGGCTCGGACGCGCTGCCTCTCTTTGCCGACCTCCCTGAGATACTGAGCGTCGCCGCGCAGCAGGTAGTTCTTCTGCGCTCGCACCTGCTCCAGCAACGCCGTCTCCAGTTCCAGTCCGACGACCGCGTGATCGCAATATGATGTCAACGCCCTCTGGTAGTGCTCCTCGACACCGCGCAGCCCGCTGAGCGCGATGACACCAATGACAGCCATGAGGCCGACGATGAACAGGAATCCAGCGACCAATCTCGTGCCTATGCGCAGGTTCATCATGTTCTCGCGCAGCCGACCGGCGCTTCCATCAACGGTGAAGTGACTCGCCGACGGCGATGTCGACCCGCTGCGGATGAAATGTCGCGGAGACGAGCCCTGAGCCCGCTCGCGCGACGGGAAATCGCCGCCCTGGTGACAGGACCGATTATCCTCTTCTGCGACCGCCCGGCCCCACCTTCGGAGCCAGAGTCTGCAACGGCCTCTCCGCAACCCATTGTCGCTCCCACATCGCCCAGAGCTTCTTCGGCTGAACCGGCGTGATGGTTCAGACCACCGAGTCGGCGGTGAGGGAGGCGGGGGGGGATGGCTCGCTGGACCGGCCGAGGTCGTTTGCGTGCCTCACGTTCGACTGGCTCCCCTCGACCTTGCTCCCCTCGACTCCGCTCGGGGCAAGCGGGGTGAACGGGGCAGGCATGGTCGCTTCAGTGCGGCGGCCCTCGGAGTCCCTTGGGGGCGCCGCGCCGCGCCGATCCAGGCGGCCCTTCGACGAGCTCCCGTTCGACAAGCTCAAGGCAGGCAAGGTCGCCTCGCTGCGGCGGTCGAGGCGGCCCGCTACGGTCACGATCGGCTGGGTGAAAATGGCTTTGCCGCAGCGCTGATAGACCGACTCGAACACGGTCACGTCGAGCATCCCCGTCTCATCCTCCAGGGTGAAGAACACCACCGTCCGCCCGCTCTTGGTCGGGGGTCGGTGAGGGCGGATGATGACCCCGGCGACTTTCGCCCTACGCCCGCTGGGCGATTTCGCCGCCTGTGCGGCGGTGATGACCCCTTCCCTGCGCAGGCGCTCCCGGATCAAGGCCATGGGGTGCTGCTGCATCGCAATGCCCAGGATGTCGAATTCGTGATGCCACTTCTCCCGGGGGGAGAAATCGGCGACGCTCCTCGCATCGGCGGGCATGGGGGAAGCTATCCCGCAACCCGAGATGGCGGGTCGGCCAGGAGGCCGACCCCTACGGCCGTGAGCGTGAATCGTAGGGGTCGGGTTCCATCCCGACCCGTTCCCTCCCAATTGCGAGACAGCCTCGGGTATGCCTGCCCTATAATCAAGATCCAGCCGCGGGGGGCCGCCCTCCTCCGGCGCCTGCGCCAGCGCCGCGTCGAGTTCCCACAGCGCCTGCCGCCGGTTGGGGCAGAGCGAATCGAACGCCCCGCACAGGATCATGTCCCTGATGAGGTCGCGGTCAACGGCCTTCGCCCTCCGGCAGAAATCCTCCAGCGATCGGAACGGCCCCGCCTTGCGCGCATCGAGGATCGCCTTCAGCGACGTCTCGCCGATGCCGCGAATCTGGATCAGGCCGACGCGGATCGCTCCGTCCTCCACCGTAAACTTCGCCTCGCTGTGATTGACATCCGGCCCCAGGATGCGAATGCCCTTGCGCTTCGCCTCCCAGATCAACGTATTCGGCGGCCAGAAACCCATGGGCTGATTGGAGAGCAGCGCGGCATAGAACGCCGCCGGGTAATGGGCCTTCAGATACGCCGTCTTGTACGCGGTGTCGGCGAAGGCCGCGGCATGGGCCTCGCAAAATCCATAGCCGGCGTAGGCGTGGATGTAGGAGAAGATCTCCCGCGCCACCTCCTCCGCCACCCCGTGCTCGCGGGCGCGCTGGACGAAGTGCTCGCCGATGCGCTCCATGTCCTCCCACGAGCGATGATGGGTCATCGCCCGGCGCAACTTGTCGGCCTCGCCCGGGGTGAAGCCCGCGATCTCGGTCGCGATCTCGATGACCTGCTCCTGGAACAGCACCACGCCGTAGGTCTTGGACAGGATGCGCTCCAGCGCCGGGTGGAGATAGGTCACCGGCTCGCGTCCCGCGCGCCGCTCCAGGAATGGGTCAATCATGTTGGCCAGGATCGGCCCCGGGCGGATGATGGCGACGCTTGCCACCAGATCCTCGAAGGTGCTGGGCTGGAGGCGCGCGTGCAGCGCCCGCTGCGCCGAACTCTCGAGCTGAAAGACCCCCACCGAATCGGTCGCGGCGATGATGCGATACGCCTCCTCGTCATCAGCGGGGATCGCGTCGTAATCGAAACCCGGCTCGTTCGTCTGGATCGAGCGCACGCTGTCCTCCACCGCCGAGAGCATGCGCAGGCAGAGCAGGTCGAGCTTGATCAGCCCGAGATCCTCGACATCGTCCTTGTCGAAGTGCATGACGGGGATGCCTTTGGCCGCCATTTGCAGGGGCGATAGGTCCATGATGGGCTGGCCGGTGATGACGATGCCGCCGAGGTGAGTCGAGAGGTGCCGCGGGAAGGCGGCCACCGCCTTGCAGATCTCCATCAGCGTCCGGTAACGCTCGCGGGGAACGTCGCTGTCGCGCAGCTCGGGGACGTGATCGAAAGCATCGTCGATCGCATCGGCCGGGAGGTAGGGCAGGCGGCTGGAGAGGTAGTCCAGATCCTCCATGGGAAACCCCATCGCCTTGCCCAAGTCGCGCACCGCGCTGCGGGCGCGGAAGGTATTGTAGGTGGCGACGGCGCCGACGTGCTCCTGGCCGTATTTCGATATCACGTAATTGGTGACGTCGTCGCGCCGCTCGGCCTGGAAGTCAAGGTCGATGTCAGGGGGCGCCGCGCGCTCGAGGCTCATGAAGCGCTCGAAGAGCAGGCCGCGAGCGATGGGGTCAACGCTGGTGAGGTCGAGGCAGTAGGCCACCATGCTGTCGGCGGCGGAGCCGCGGCCGGCATAGCGAATGCCCTTGCGGCGCGCGAATCGCGCGAGATCCCACACGGCAAGAAAGTAATCCTGAAAGCCGAGCGCGCGGATAACCGAGAGCTCGTGGCGCATGCGGCGGGCGACCTCGCCCTCGATCTTGCCGTAGCGCCGGCGCGCACCTTCGGCGGTAAGGCGCTTGAGCATATCGTAGGCTGTTTCGCTCTCCGGCACCGGATAGGTCGGGAAGCGGTAATTGCCTGGATGCAGCGCCGGCTCGCACATTGCCGCAACCTGCCCCGCGTTCTCCAGGGCCTGGGGGTACTCGCGGAAGAACTCGTCCATCTCCTGCGCGGAACGGAAGTAGGCCTGGGCGTTGAGGCGGCGCTCGGGGTGCACATCATCGAGCCGGGTCAGGGTGCGGGCGCACGTGAGGACGTCGTGGATGGGAAAATCGGCGGGGCGGCGGTGGTGGATGTTATTAGTAGCGACGAGGCCGAGGCCCAGGCGCGCGGCCAGCTCGGCGAGGCGGGCGTTGAGATCCTTCTCGCCGGGGAGCAAGAGCTGCTGCAGTTCGATGAAGAAGCGGTCGGGGCCGAAGATGTCGCGATAGCGGCGGGCGGCCTGCTCCGCTTCGGCGAAGCGGCGCCGCAAGATGAGGGAGGGGATTTCCCCGCGCATGCATCCCGAGAGGGCGATGATCCTGTCGCCGTGCCGGCGCAGGATGTCGAGCGAAGTCGCGGGCTCGAGGCGCGGCTGGGACAGGTGGGCGTGGGTCAGGATGCGGCAGAGATTGGCGTAGCCGCGGGGGTTCTGGGCGAGGAGGATGAGGTGGTACCTCCCTGTAGGGCGGGGATTCCTATCCCCGCCATTTCCCTCCTCTATATCGAAATCGTCGCATGCCGAAGGGCAATGCGTCACCTCCGCGCCGATGATGGGCTTGATGCCGGCGGCGGTCGCGGCACGATGAAACCGGACCGCGGCGGAGAGGTTGTTATGATCGGTAATGGCCAGGGCCGGCATATCGAAGGAGGCCGCGGCCTCGACCAGGTCTTCGATGGAGCAGGCCCCGTCGAGGAATGAAAACGGCGAATGAACATGGAGATGAACAAACATCATTTTTGTCATCCGCAGATTTCGCCGATTTATCTGTGCAATCTGTGAAATCTGTGGATTGTCTTTAATCCGACCGCGCGAGAGTCTTGATAATCTGCGAAATCTGTGCAATCTGTGGATGATCGTTGATCCGCGTTTATCTGCGGCTAACCCAATCAGTCATACGCCCGGTAGAGCCGCCAGCCCGCGGGCGGCTGATGATGGACCTCGTAGATCGCCCCGCCCGCGCAGCGCACGCAGTACACCCGCCGCGCCTGTTCGCCCCGCCACCAGCAGCCCGCCTCCTCCCATTCCTCGAGAATCTCCTCGACCTCGACCTGCCGCCGGCCGTAGTTGAGGCGCAGCGGCCGGCCCTTCGCGTCTGCGCTCACCGTCGTCTGCCGATCGAGGCGCTTGCTCATCGCCGTTCCGCCATCAGGCACGCCAGCATCCGCTCCCGCCGCGGCGTTTCGACCTCCCGCGCCCAGCGTACGGTGCGCGCGCCGAAGCGCTTCTGCGCCGAAGCCACCACCTCGGTCAGGCGCTCGCGCCGGCGTTCCTGCTCCTCCCGCTCCTTGTCACCCAACAGGTCGAGCTGCACCCCCGCGCAGTGCCGCAGGTCGGCGGCGTGAAGCGCCAGCGCGGCGATCGGCGCCTTCAGTTGAGCCCGTCCCGCAGCCGGCCCCAGCGCTTGCTCGAGGAGCCGTGCGGCGGCGCGAAAGATCTCATCCTCGGTGACCATCGCGATGCTCGCGCGCAGCCAATAAGAGGTGGATCCGCCGTCATCGCTCTCTACCTCCAACCCGAGGTGGCGGCAGCTCCTGGCGCCGCAGGGCGGCGCTCCGGAGTGCGGCAAAACCGCACCTTGTCCGCGGTCCCGCAACTGCTCGGCTATCTTCCGCGCCAGGCGGCGCAGGCCGGCCTCAATCACGATCATATCCTCCGCGCTTTCTGAAAACGACAGGCGCGCCTCGATCACCGACGGCGGATAGCAGGGGCGCACGGGCGAGCGATCGACCCCAATGGCGAGCTCGCCCAACCTGCGCCCCAGGCGCCCGAAGCGCTCGATGAGCTGTCCAGGCGGGGTCTGCTGAAGCAGGCCGATGGTTGTGATGCCAAGCGCTTGCAGGTGCTCAATGGTATTCTCGTCGAGCAGCCAGAGCCGCGAGAGGGGCAGGGGGGCGAGGAACTGCACCTCGCGGCCGTTGGGAACAACGGCAACTACTGGACGCGACTTTCCAGCCAGGACATTCTGGCGGCGGCGAGATTCTTCGTTTCGCTGCTCGCTTCCGCTCGCCGCTTCACTCAGAATGACACACTGATGGATTGTAGGGCGGGGCCGCCCAGCTCCGCCATTTCCCCCCGATGGCTCTGGGCGCAGCGGTGGTGGCGGGCCTGGGCTTGTCCTGAGCGCAGCCGAAGGGCAGGCCCGCCCTACATTTTCGGGATTGCCCTGAAGGGCAACAATCCGCGCCACCAGCTTGCTCGAACCCGCGCCCGCTCGGCAGGTAAAACCGGCTTGTGTCCCCACCGCCTCCGCGATTTCCGCCATGATCTGGAACGGTGTGTCCGCTTTCCCCAGGTCGAGGAAAACCTCGTTCATCGAGAACGGCTCGATTGCCGAAACATATGCGGCGCAGACGTCGAGCGCGCGCCTCTGCGCGGCCCGGTAGAGATCGTCGTCCCACGGAAGGCTTTCGGCGTCCGGGCATATCGCATAGGCCCGGCCCAACGGCATGTCCACGCTCAGGCCTGCTTGCTGGGCCTCGGCGGAGACGGCTTTGACGCGGCCACGGGCATGAATGATTGTAGGCCGGCCAGCTAGGTCCGGGCGCCGCTGCGTTTCGGCCTCGGTATAGAAGTAGGGCAGAATCAAACAGCCGATCATGAGAGGCAATGCCTCGTGTAGAAACGTTTGTTCGCATTATACCATACATCTTTCTCATGTCAACCGACTTAACGGTTGAAAAGGAACGTTCTTGAAAAACAAACGCTTCTGTTGCATCGCCACGATATCAAACATCACAGTCATCATATCGCCATAAGATAGATAATATAAAAAACAACAGCAATACTATTGACAAATCGAAAGAATCGGTTTATAAATATCAGCATGAGCAAGCCAATTCAGGAATGTCCGGCGTGCCATACTCGCCTGGAGGTCCAGGAGCTTGGCTGCCCGGTATGCAGCATCAGCATCAGGGGAAAGTTCGAGGGATGCGAGTTCTGCGCGCTGCCGCAGGAGCAGTTGTCATTCCTGCGGTTGTTCGTCTCGCGCCGCGGCAATCTGCGCGAGGTCGAGCGGGAACTAGGCATATCCTACCCCACCGTGCGCGCCCGTCTCGATGACCTGCTCGAAGCGCTCGGTTATCCCGTCAGCCCGACTCCTCTTGCCGAGCGTCAGCAGCGCCGGCGCCAGGTGATAGAGGAACTTAAGTCAGGCGAGATCTCTCCCGAGGACGCGATTCGCGCCCTCAAGCAATAGCGATGATTCGCTTCATCCATAGTCTGCGCCTCAGGGCGACTCGCGCCGCAGTCGCGCCAGTCGTTCAACCTGGCGTGAACGAGCCAAGGCAGAAGGAGACCAGAATGGAACAGGAAGGGCTGGAAATACTTGAGATGGTGAAAGACGGCCGGGTGTCCCCGGAGCAAGGCGCGCAGTTGCTTGATGCGCTGAAGGCCCCCACGTCGGGAGCGCTGGCGCCGGGGCAATCCAGGCCCCAGTTCATCCGGGTACGGGTGCACGTGCAGGAAGGGGACCGCGAGAAGGTGGTGGTGAACAGCAACATCCCCATCGCACTCGCCGAAGTCGCTCTCAAGATGGCGGAGGGCGCGAAGATCACCCGCGACGGAGAGACCATTGTCCTCAGCGATTTCCTGAAGCAAATGGGGGGCGTGAACCTGGCCGACATCCTTCAGATGGTGCGCGAAGGCGCCGAGGGCAAGCTGGTAGACGTTGACGTGGCCGACGGTGACCAGAAGGTCAAGGTTGAGGTCGTGGTTGATTAGCCGTGAGCACCCCTCGGCCCAAAGCCGCGTTCGACCGGTGCGAGCCCGGGTCCGGGGCTTGGCGGCCGCCACTCCGCTCCCTGCCAGGGAGCGGCGTCCGGAGGTCACCCCCGACACCGGATGAGACGCAATCAAGACCGGTGCGACATCGCGAAAGACAGAGGCAACCATTGCCGGGTCGGCCCAGCTTCTTCATGGTCATCGTGGTACATCACGCCAGGCTGCCCTTCGGGCGTATCTGGCTCGTCATCCCTGCGGCGTTCCTGTTCGCCATTGCGGCAGTGGGGTGGATCGTGTTGCGGTCGTCCCGGCGGTTGGACGCCAAACTCCGCCGGAGCACTCCGTTCGACGCGCGCCACCTGAGCCGCCGCCTCATCCAGTGCTTCGAGGCGCTCCTCTGCTCCGGCAGCTATACGTTAGTGGAAGTCCGCGTGCCGGACGAGGGCGTCAAGGTGATGATCCGAGTTATCTGATCCGCAATCGCGTTGGCGCGGGCAGAAGCTAGACGATGCGAAACCCATAGAGGTCGGCGTCGAACACTTCGAACAACAGGCAGACCTGCTGCCCGCGCAGAGCCGTCAGCGCGCGGCGATCGCGGAACTCGACCGTCTGCTCGACGTGGTTCACGCGTATCGGCGTGCAATCCCCAAGAGACAAGCCCGGCAGCAAATGATCTTCGAGCAAGTGCGGCGCGAAGGACGGCGTCGTTCCGCCGAATGTGAGCACCGGCTCGGCCGCCGCGATGCTCACCCGCACCTGTCCGCGAGCGGCATCCACATTGAGCTGGAGCGAATCCCCCGTCACCGCAAGCGGTCGTGTGATGAGCACCGCTCTCTCGTTGCGCGCAGTAAGGCTCACATAGCGATTGCGTTTCTGCACGTACAGGGCGATCTGGTGCTTCGGCACGCGGTCGTGATAGTAGGGATCTTGCTCCACGTTGTTGCGCGTGATGAGGTGATCGCCGTCGATGACCTCGACGTAGAACCAGTCTTCCTCCCCGATGCGCAGCGGCGGCAGCGCGCCGATCACCAACCGGTCATGACTATCCTCTTCGGTGCCGTGGGGAATCCATGCCTCCCGACTTGAGGTCCGGTCCCAAGTGAGCCCTCCGTCGCGGCTCACGGTGATGCGCATCTCGCACGTGCCTTTGCGGCACCACGGCCAGACGTGCGGGTGCTCGGGCGAAGCGACCAGGTTCGGACCGCCTTCGGGATGCGTGCGATCGGAGTGGAACCAGCTCAGCAGGCCGAATACGACTCCCTCGGCGCAGTACGGCGTCAGCGACATCGGCTCATCGTACCGCCAAGGAGCATGCGGATCGGCGGTATCGGGATACAGCGCCGCCGACGAGGTCCAGTTCATCAGGTCCTTCGATGCGAAGCGTGCAATCTCGCGCGATGGCAGCCAGTGCCCGATGACTCCTTGCTCCATCGCCGCCCATTCCTCGCGCCCCTCATCCCGGAAATGCAGGAGGTGGCGCCGCGGGTCAAAGCACCCGCCGGAGTCCGTGAGCTTACCGCGCCAATCGGGATCGTTCAGGAAGTCAGGCAGCTCGCTGGCGAAGTAGCCGCGAGGCGCCTGCGTCCACGACGCGCCCACTCCCTGGGGCTGGAAGGGGTCCGGCGCCAGCCGAAGGGCATACCGCTTCGCCGGATCGGACACATTGCCCGATCGCCCGAGGTCGGCGACGATAATAAACGGCACGCCGAGGTTGTTGTCCGTGCTGCAACCGTGCGGCGACGGAAACGGCGCGTGCCGCTGCTGATCGACCGCTGCGGGGGCTTGGGCGAGGCCGAGGGCTGGCTTGCTCCAGTGAACCCCATCCTCGCTCGTCGCGTATGCGATGCCGTGAAAGATGTGATGCGCGCGGTCTTGCCTGAACCCGTCGGGCAGGGTGTCCGCTTGGTCGAGATCCCACCACATGGCCGTGTAGTAGGCGAAGAACGAGCCGTCCTCGCGCCGGTCGACCAGTATGGGGGCCACGCCCGCAGTCTCCCAGGGGCGATCGGCCGAGATAACGACACCCAGCGGGCGCGGATGATGGATGACGCGGTCGCAGCCGGTCGTCCGCGCCAGCACGTGGTCGTCCACGAACAACTGCCAGTGACGGGCGTCGATCACGGTTTCGGGTGCGGGGGACATAACTCTGCCTCCAGGACGCGGGTTTGGCACTGTAACGGGGCGGTTTCAGTGCTTCGCCGGCTTGGCTGTGAGTTCCCGCTCGATGACGATAGTGGCGCAGCTCACGCGGAGGCGGTGCTCTCCGTCGCGTTTGTCGAGGCGGAAGCGTAGGACGCTGTTGCCTGGTGGAGGCAGGTGGCGCAGGCGGATCTCCTGGAAGTAGGTGCCGCCGCGCAGGGGATACGAGTCATTACCAACGAGCAGCGTCACTCGATCCCCGGGCGCGCTGCCAAGGGTTCCGACGCGGACGCGAGCTTCCCGCGCGCCCCGCAGCACCTCGGCGGGGACGGTCACCGGAATCGCCGCTTCCGTCCCTACCGCCGCGAACTCGTTCATCACGCTTCGCCCAAAGTACTCCTCGCGCTCGCGCGCCCGCTTCAGCGGCAGGCCTGGCGGAACTGAGACCCACGCCGCGGCGAGACTTCGCGCCGGCAGCCGGATACGTTGCCCTCGCCCGCTCTCACGCACGACCTTCCTTGTCTGCGTATCGAGGAATAGCCGCTCCCATCGTACCAGTGTTGCA
>Ga0315286_10002488_pt1 | contig 17207 bp, 13 predicted proteins | sample YL17G10_0_MG_FD_205038 | JGI IMG/M metagenome (GOLD analysis project Ga0315286, IMG submission 205038) | Sediment microbial communities from Yellowstone Lake, YNP, Wyoming, USA - YL17G10_0 | ecosystem: Environmental > Aquatic > Freshwater > Lake > Sediment | place: USA: Wyoming | collected...
TCTTCTTCGAAGCCGGCGTTTCCAATGAGGTTCGCCGTCGAGTCCTTGAAGCATCAGAGCGAGCGCCGCTCGACTGGCACCCTGGCGCGATCCGCTCCGCCTACGCCAGCGACGACGAGGACTGGAAACTCACCGCCGTCTTCTGCATGCAGTACGTGCCGGGGTTCAACGAGCAGATCCTCGAATCCCTGGACAGCAAGAACCCGGACATTCATGTCGAGGCGGTTCGCGCCGCGGGGTCGTGGGCGATCGGCACCGCCTGGCCGCATGTCGTCAGCCTCGTCTCCGCGGAGAGCATCGAGAAGCGCCTCCTGCTGGCCGCCATCTCCGCCGTGGGCGGCATACGCCCACAGGAGGCCCCAGACGTGCTCGATCATCTGATGGATTCAGACGACCCGGAGGTCGCTGAAGCCGCACTCGAAGCCACGTCGATGAATGGCGGAGAGTGGGACGAGGACGACGAGGACTCCGACGAAGACGACTAAGACGACTCCGACGACGACGACGACGACGACGCCTAGCGTATGGCCCCCGCCGCCGACAACGCGCTCATCGTCCAGAGCGACAGCTCAGTACTCCTGGAAGTACACGCGCCACGAGCCGGGGCGGCGCGCGAGGCTCTCGCGCCTTTCGCCGAGCTCGTCAAGAGCCCTGAACACGTACACACCTATCGACTGACGCCGCTCTCGATCTGGAATGCGCGGTCGTCGGGGCTCTCGGGTGCCGCGATGGTCGCCGCCCTGCGCGAGCACGCGAAGTACCCCGTGCCCGACAACGTCGTGACCGAGGTCGGCGAGCTCGCCGCGCGCTACGGCCGCGTAGTGCTCACCAAGGACGGCGACGCGCTGGTGTGCACCTGCCTCGACCAGCCCACCGCGGAGCTCCTGGCCCGTCGCCGGCTGGGGCTGACGGCCACGCTTGTGCGGGAGGACGGCCGCGAGGGCGACGTATTCGCCCTCATCGGCCCCAAGCGCTATGACGTCCCCTGGCGTGATCTGGAGCAACGCGCCTGGATCGCCACGGCGGTCCGCACCGAGGTGCGCGTGCCGATGTCCGACGAGCGGCGCATGGAGTACGCGCTCGCCGAGCGCCGCGCACAATTCCGCGTCGCCGCCGAGAATCCAGAGAAGACCACCCAGGTCCGGAGCATCCTCGCCCGCTGTCCGGAAGGCCGCGTGCTCATCATCGGCGAGTACATCACGCAGCTCGAATGGCTCGCGCGGGAACTGTCGGCTCCGCTCGTCACCGGCAAGACGCCGCAGATCGAGCGTGAGCAGCTCTACGACCCGTTCCTGCCGTTGCTCGACCCCGAGGGGCCCGCGGTGGTCACCAACGCCGCGCTCCTGGAGACCCAGGACCTCGCGCAGCTGCTCGAGCTCAGCCGCGATCCGCGAGTTGGCCGGTACCTGCTCGCGCGGCTCTCGGACACGGTGGCGCTGGTCGACCCGGGGGCCGAGGCACTCCTCATCAAGGCCCTGCGCGCGGCGGGGCACACGCCCAGGACGGTGAAAGGGGTTGAACCGTGACAGGGACCGACCTTCGGTTCGTCCTTGCCGGCAAGCCGGACGGGCGCGCCGTGTCTGTTCATACTCGAGGCGCCGCGCTACGCGATCGGCGTGTGTTTCACTGTCACCCGCCCCGGGATTCCTGTCGCTCCCACGACCGTGTGAGCCGCAGGTTTTCCTATGCTCAACAAGCGGGTTATGGTACTCTTCGCCTTCACAGTGGAGCGATCGGCTTCGGCATCGATTTGTCATTGTGTCCGTCGGGCGGGACGTCGCTGGCCTCGGTTCGAGGGGCCGTCTGAACGTCTGTCTGCAGCCGGCGTGAGAGAGTCCTCGGCGGGCGAACGGGCGCCTGTCAGGCGGGAGGTGGTGGCAGCGATGCGCCCCAGGTTTCTGTTCGTCCTTGTCGCGCTCCTCGTGGTCACGACTGCCCTCGCCGGCTGTGACGGCGGCAAGTACGCGTCCGACTTCTCGGTGATCGTCATCAACAAGGCGACCAACGCCATTGAGGTGCAGGTCAACGGCAGCGCCGTCGGGCAGGTGGCGGCCGGCCAGCAGGGGAATTTCACGCTCAACCTGACCGAGACCAGCGGGAACACGTTCACCAACGGCGTGGCTCCAACCCCGCAGGCCGAGGTGATCTTCATCGCCAAAGATGTGAAGACCGGCGTGCTTTCGTCTGCGAAGAGCATGACGCTTTCCAAGGGCGCGACCGCGTCGCTGACCTTCGACGCCTCGGACTTCCAGGTGACCGTCCAGACCCTCGCGCGCTTCACCTCCTCGCCGACCACACCGGCCGTCAACGAAGACGTGTCCTTCAGCGCGGCGTCATCGACGGTCACCGGCACGGGCTCCTTCCGCTGGGATTTCGGTGACGGCGCCACGGGGACCGGCGTCATGGTCGCCCACAAGTACGCGCGCGAAGGGTCGTTCACCGTCACGCTCGTCGCCACCAGCGACAACGGATCGGCGTCGACGGCCTCGAGGGCCATCACGATCTCGGCGTCGCTGCCGCCGTCGTCGACGAACTTCACGTTCTCGCCGTCCGCGCCAGCCGTGAACCAGGACGTGTTCTTCAACGCCTCGACCTCGGGCATCAGCAACGGGACGTACGCCTGGGACTTCGGCGACGGCGGCACGGCGACCGGCGTCTCGGTGTCGCACCGGTTCGCACGGGCGGGCACCTTTACGGTGACCCTGAAGGTGACGAACAGCGTCGGCCAGAGCGGGTCCGTGTCGAAGTCGGTGACCGCCTCCAATACGTCCCCCACGGTCGTGGCGAGCTTCGTCTACTCGCCGTCGAGCCCGAGCATCAACCAGAAGGTGTTCTTCAATGCGTCGGCATCGACACCGAAGAACGCCACCTACCGGTGGGATTTCGGTGACGGTACGGCGGATACGGGCGTCACGCCGGACCACGACTACGAACTGGGCGGCACCTACACCGTCACGCTGACCGTCACGAACGATGTCGGCCAGTCCGCCACGGTGTCGCGGACCATCGTGGTGTCGTCGACGTCCACGCAGGTGACGGCCAGCTTCGTCTTCTCGCCGACGACGCCGGCGGTCAACCAGGACATCTACTTCGACGCGGCGGCGTCGCGGCCGAGCGACGGGACGTTCACCTGGGACTTCGGTGACGGCGCCACCGGCACCGGCCTGACGCCGAGCCACCAGTACCGTCAGGCCGGGACGTACGCCGTCACGCTGACGAACCGGAGTCCTCTGGGCCAGTCGGCGACGGTGTCGAGGACCGTGACCGTGTCGGCGACCTCGACATCGGTGACGGCCAACTTCGTGTTCTCGCCGACGTCGCCGGCGGTCAACCAGGACATCTACTTCGACGCGGCGGCGTCGCGGCCGACCGACGGGACATTCGCGTGGGATTTCGGCGACGGCGCCACCGGGACCGGGATGACGCCGACTCACCCATATGGCGTCGCCGGCACGTACACCGTCACCCTGACCGTCCGGAACTCCCTGGGCCAGTCGGCGTCGCTGTCGAGAACCGTCACCGTGACGGCCACCTCGTCGTCGGTGTCCGCGAGTTTCGTGTTCTCGCCGACATCGCCGGCGCTGAACCAGGACATCTACTTCGACGCGGCGGTATCGCGGCCGACCGATGCGACGTTCCGCTGGAACTTCGGTGACGGCTCCGCCGCCGGCAGCGGCGTCGCGCCGACCCATCGATACGCGCAGGCCGGGACGTACACGGTGACGCTGACCGTCAGCAACAGCTTCGGACAGACGGCCACGACGTCGAGGACCATCACCGTCACCGCTACGTCGCCCGGCGTGACCGCGAGCTTCACCTTCTCGCCCGTGAACCCTGCGGTCAACCAGGACGTGTACTTCAATGCCTCGGCGTCCCGGCCGACCGACGCCACGTTCAGCTGGTCGTACGGCGACGGCTCGCCCCAGGAGACAGGCGTGATGCCGCCGCATCGGTACGCCCAGGCCGGGACGTACACGGTGACGCTGACCGTCACCAACACCCTCGGGCAGTCGTCCACGGCGTCGAGGACGATCACCGTCACCGCGACGTCGCCCGGCGTGACCGCGAGCTTCACGTTTTCGCCGACGGCGCCGGCCATCAACCAGGTCGTGTACTTCAACGCGTCGGCCTCGACGCCCGCCTCCGCGACGTACGCGTGGAACTTCGGCGATGGGACCCCGGCCGGATCGGGGGTCACGCCGACCCACCAGTTCGCGGTGGCGGGGACGTACACCGTCACCCTGACAGTGACCAACAGCACGTCACAATCCGCCACGGCGACGAGGACCGTCACGGTCACGTCCACGTCGGCCGGCGTCACGGCCAGCTTCGTGTTCTCGCCGACCTCGCCCGCGATCGGCCAGGATGTGTTCTTCAACGCGTCGGCCTCGACGCCCAGCACCGCGACCTTTGCGTGGGACTACGGCGACGGGGCCCGCGGCACCGGCGTGACGCCGACCCATCAGTTCGCGCTGGCGGGAACGTTCACGGTGACGCTGACCGTCACGGGAGACTCAGGGCAGACGGCCACGACGTCGAGGACGATTACGGTGACGCCCACGACCATCTCGGCGGATTTCACGTTCTCGCCGACGACCCCCAGCATCGCGAACGGGACGAATAACGTCATCTTCGACTCGACGCCCTCGAGTGCCACCGTGACAGTCTGGGCGTGGGACTTCGGCGACGGCGGAAGCTCGACGGTGGCCAGACCGACGCACACCTTCACGCGATCCGGGACGTGGGTGGTCCGGCTGACGGTCGGCGATGCGAACGGGCGGACCGCGACCATCACGAAGAACGTGACCGTCACGCCGTGACGGAGGGGCCTCGCGGCCTCAGCGAATCTGGGCCGGCAGGCGGAGTCCCTTCAGGCGCGACTGGGCGGGCGCCCAGCCGGGATTCGCGTCCAGCGCTTCCGTGTAGCACCGGCGGGCTTCCTGGGTGTTGCCCGTCGCTTCCGCAATGAGCCCCAGGTGGTATGCGACCCGCCACTTCGGCGCGCCTAGTTCTGCCGCCGCCACCAGCTCGCGCGCGGCATCGGTCATCTGATGATCGAGATAGTGGACGGCTCCGAGTACCTCGTGCAGGCCGGCGTGATCCGGTGTCAGCCTGATCTGCTGCGTGAGGAGCCGGCGCGCGTACGTCAGGTTCCCCTCTTCGATGGCAATCCGGGCCCTGAGCACGGCGGCATCCGGATAGGCGGGCGTCATGGCCAGGACCTCGTCGAGATAGGACTGTGCCACTTCGCGCCGGTGCCCCTCGTAGGCAATGACCGCGTTGGCCATGAGTGTGGGCACATGGCCTGGACAGACAATCGCGAGCCGCTCGATCTCCCGCTTGAGCGCTTCGCAGTCGGACGTGGCGACGCACCCCTTCTGCTGCTGGGCTTCCAGCGGCTTCAGCACCGCGGACAGGCGCCCATCGGGGTCGTAGCACTGCTGCCGCACCAGCGGGGAAGTGGTCGCGCACGCGGTCGCCAGGACGAGAGCCGCTACACCCGCACAGAACCGACCGGTCACAGTCATCGCCACGTCTCCGGTTGAAATCACGTCAACGGCCGCCGGACCCCAGCACACTGTTCGCCATGAGAATCATCTGGTAGATCACCGGCGCCAGCGTCGACACGAAAATGCCGGGCAGGAAGCAGATGACCAGCGGAAACACCAGCTTGACCGGCAGCGCCTGCGCCAGGAGCAGCGCGTCCTCGCGCCGCCGCTGGCGCAGGTCCTCGGCCTGGTGTCCGAGCGTCTCGGCCACGCTCGCGCCGACCAGCTCGGCCTGGATGAGTGCCGACGTCAGGCGCGTCAGCGCCGGGACGTCGACCCGGTGCGCGAGTTGGCGCAACCCCAGCACCCGCGGGACCCCGGCCAGCATGTCGAGCTGGAAGTTGACGAGTTCGGTCGTCAACGCCCGTCCCCGGCCACGCGTGCGCACGATGTTCCCGAGCGCGGCATCGAAACCGAGTCCGGCCTCGGCCATGGTCGCAAAGAGTTCCAGCGTCAGCGGCAGATCCTGTTCGACTTCGCGTACGCGGGTCCGCCGCGCGGTGCGGACGACCATGAACGGGACGAGGCTCATGAAGCCGAACGTGATCCAGCCGCCGCTCCGGAGCACCGCGCCGAGCATCTCCGCCGTTCCGCCGGGCGCACTCACGACGATGCCGGCGAGCATCGGCAGGAGGGCGATGCGGTACACCTGCGACAGCAGCAGCCCGGCCACGGCGAAGAGGCCGGACGCGGCGACGAACACGGTCGGCGCGTTCGCGTGCCGGTACCCCGCCATGGCCAGCCAGTGGCTCAGGCGGGTTTCCGACCCGATGCTCACCGCCTGCGCCAGGCGTTCGCCGGCGTCGTCGCGGCTCAGCAGGCGCAGGGCGCTCGCCCGCAGGCGCCAACTGCGCGCTGCAACGTAGGCGGCGACCATGACCACCGCGACAATCAGGAATCCGAGTGTGTTCATCGCGACGTCACCGTCAGAACCGGCTCCGGCTCAGCCTCGACATCCACAGCAGGCCGATGGCCTGGAGGAAGACCGACGCCGCGACGAGCGTCGTGCCGACGCTCGTCTTGACGAATCCTTCGAGCCGGTCCGGATTCGTACGCCACATCAGGAACCCGAGGACGTACGCAATCACGAGGACGACGGCCACCGAGGCGTTCGACTCGACGCCCTGCGCACGGACCCGCCGAGAAATCTCGATCCGATCGCGCACCGTCACGCCGACCTTGGAGAGCGTGGTGGCCAGACTGCCGCCGACCTCCCAGTGGATCGCCATGGACGTGGCGAAGAGGCGGAACGTCTCGAGCGGCACGCGCACCTGCAGGTCGTGGACGGCGTGGCGCGGGTCGTCGCCGAGGCGGATGCGCCCCGCCACCTCCTGGAGGTAGGGCCGGATCGGATCGCCCGCTTCGTCGAGCGCCGACTCGAATGCCGCGAGCAGGCTGGCGCCGGCCCGCATCGACCCGCTCAGCAGGTCGATGGCCGCGGCCAGTTGCACTTCAATCGTGCCGGCGCGCTGGTCGGCGACATAGTCTTCGATGAGGTATGCCAGGACGCCGAGGAGCGAGCCGCCCGCGAAGGCCACCACGACGGGCAGGTCCAGGCCCAGCCACAGGACTCCCGCTGCCGCACCTCCTGCCGCCGGGCCCGCGTAGAGGTATCTCGGCGGGAACGACTTGAACCGGTCCGGGTCCTCGGCGCGCCGGGCTTTGTCGTGGGCGGCCGCCAGCATGGTCTCCAGCCGCGTGGCCGCCCGCCGCTGCGCCCGCGCGACGTGCCACGCCCGGAACGCGCCCGCGGCACACGCCAGCAGCAGGATGGCAGCGAGGACATTCACGACGTCGACTCTCCCGAACGCTGAAACAGGGCCGTCGAAATCTGCACGCCCTGTTCCCGCAACTCATCGACCATGTGGGGCACGACGCCGGTTGCGCTGAAGTGCCCGAGCACGCGGCGGCCCTGACGGCCGCGCCGGTGGAACACGAAGATGTCCTGCATCAGCGGCGTCAGCCCTTCGAGCCCCGTGATCTCGGCGATCGACTCGATCCGGCGCACCCCATCCTCGAACCGCCTCACGTGGACCACCAGGTGGAGGGCCGAGACGATCTGTTCGCGCACCGCCCGCGACGGCAATTCCGTGCCCGCCATCAGCACCATCGTTTCAAGCCTCGCCAGCGCGTCGCGCGGCGAGTTCGCGTGGACGGTACACATGCCGCCGTCGTGGCCGGTGTTCATCGCCTGGAGCATGTCGAGCGCTTCCCCGCCGCGGACCTCGCCGACGATGATGCGGTCCGGGCGCATGCGCAGCGCGTTGATCACCAGGTCGCGCGCGTCGATCCGGCCGCGGCCTTCGACGTTCGCCGGCCGCGTCTCCATCCGGACGATGTGCTCCTGGTCCAGGATCAGTTCCGCCGTGTCCTCGATCGTGATGACGCGCTCCGTGTGCGGAATCGCTTCCGCGAGCACCCCGAGGAGCGTCGACTTGCCCGCGCCCGTGCCGCCCGAGATGAGGACATTCTTGCGCGACCGCACGGCCAGCATCAGGAATTCCATGAGTTCGGGCGACACCGTGCCGTTGGCCAGGAGATCGTCCCGGCGGAGCCGGCGGCGTCCGAAGCGCCGGATTGAAATCGTCGGACCGTCCAGCGTCACCGGCGGCAGCGTGGCGTTCACGCGGCTGCCGTCCGGCAACCGCAGGTCGGCCATCGGCCAGGCGGTGTCGATGCGGCGTCCGATTCGTGCCGCGATGCGTTCGATGACCCGCACCACGTGATCCGCGTCGCGGAACCGGATGCTGGTGAGTTCGAGTCGTCCGAATCGCTCCACGTAGACCTGGTCCGGGCCGTTGACCAGGATGTCGCTGATGGCCGGGTCCGCCAGCAGCGGCGCGAGCGGGCCCAGCCCGATCGTCTCGTCTGTCAGTTCCTCGGCGAGGCGCACGCGCTCCGTTTCGTTCAGGGGCACGTCCTCCGACGCAATCGCCCGCGCGGCGAATTCCCGGACGGCCGTCGTGAGATCGGTGCCCTCCGAGTCGAGCAGCCGGCGTTCGCCGATCTCGTCCAGCAGCCGCTCGTGCAGGGCGGCCTTCACCGCGAGGTAGTCCATGCGGCCCGAGTACTTGGGCTTCGTGCCGGGTTCAGGTTCGTCCTTGTCCGGGCGGTGCCCGGCTTTGCCGGCCATCGACTTCAGTCGCGCCGCCGCCTCGTGCGACACCGGCCGAATCAGCCGGCGGCGATCGAACCCGCTGCCGCGAGACGTCTGGTCGTCAGGCCGGCCGCTCACGGCTGTCTCCTCGACGCGGCGCGGCCGTTCTCGGGTGGCGCGGCGAGCGGGAGGTCCGCCAGCGGCCCCCGGTCCGACCCGCTCGCCGGGCCGATGCTCCGCACGCCCTCGACGGCGACCCTCTCGAGATCGTCGACGATCTGGTTGATCGCCCGCCCGAAGCGGTGCCACGGCTTCGCACGCAGGATCTGGGGACTGCCCGTGTTCATCGACACGAGCACCCGCTGGTCGTACGGCACGACGTAGTCGATCGTCCGCTGCAGGCGATCCGCGATGTCCGAGGGCCGCAGATCGCCGAGGAACGATCGGTAATTGTGGTTCAGCACCAGGCGCTGGCGTGCGGCGGTCACCCCGAGGCCGTCGAGCACCGGCAGCAGCCGGGCCATGCCTGCGATCGCCGGCGCCGTGCCCTGTGTCACGACGTACGCCAGATCCGCGAGGTCGAGGATCGTCATCAGCACGCTGTCGATCGCCGGGAACGTGTCCACAACGACGTACTGGAACGAGCGGCGCGCCAGGTTGATGATGCGCCCGATCGCCTCGTCGTCCACGTCGGCGCCGTCGAGGGCGTCGGCCGGCGCCGCGAGTACGCGCAGCCCGCTGGCGTGCTTCAGCGACAGATGGCGGAGCAGCGTCCGGTCGAGCCGGTCCCGCTCGCGCACCGCGTCGGCGAGGCTCGTGACGGGCTTCAGATCCAGCATGAAGGCGCACGCGCCGACCTGCAGCGACGTGTCGATGAGCAGCACCTCTTCCGGATGGTGCAGGGCGAGGCCGCAGGCGACATTGACGGCCAGCACCGACTTGCCCACGCCGCCCTTGTTGCTCAGGAACGCCGCGACCCGACCCTGCCCGGCGGCGGGAGCCGCCGCGAGGCGCGAGAACAGCCGGTCAACGACCGCGCGCAACTCGGTGCCCGACACCGGCCGGCGGATGAAGTCGCGCATCTGCACGCGCAGGAGCGCGATGATCGTGGCACCATCCGAGCGGCTCGAGTCTCCGCGGTCGAGCTTGAACGCGCCGACCACAACCGTCCCGGGCACGAGTTCCTGGAGGTCGCGGGTCAGGGCCGCGACCTCGCCGATGTCGCCGTCGATGTCGATCAGCACGAAGTCCGGCTGCCGGCGCCGCGCGGCATCGATCGCGTCGCGGTGCGTGTCCGCGAACGTCACCACGGCCTGCCGATCGGGCACGCTGAGCAGCGCGCTGTTGAACTCGTCCTCCAGCACGGAATCGGTTCCGACGATCAGGACCCGCAGGCTTTTGTCGGTGGTGTCTTGTTTGGCAGGGCTCATGGTGCAGTCCGCAAATCACCGCGCCACGACGGGAACCAGCAGCGGCCCGTAGTTCACTCGCCCGTTCCGCGACAGGTGTTTATCCAGCAGTTCGGCCAGTTCCGCCGTGGTCGCCGTGGCCGGCAGCGGGATCCCGTCGTACAGGAGCGCCGTGGCATTCGCCGGGGCCACCATCGACGGACCACGCACGATTCGCGCCGTGAACGGCGCGCCGGCCGCCGGGCACACGCCCGTTCGAGTCAGTTGAATCGGCGCGAACCCGATGACGCGATTCACGGCGGACGCGGCGATGCCCGAGGACACCGGGCCGTACCCGGTCAGTGTCGTCACGCGTGCGCACGCGACGGCCACCGGCGCCGGCCGTGGCAGGCCGATGGTGCTCACCAGGGCCCATCGCGTGCGGGCCGGATCGGTCAGCGCATCGACGAACCGTCCGACGCCGGCCCCGGCGACCGGGCAGCGGGCGGCGCCGCCGGCCGCCGCGGAGAACGACCCGTCGACATTGACGATCACCGGGCATCCCGCCGGCACCAGGGCCGAATCAATCGCCTGGACAAAGGTGTCGGCCAGCGTCATCGGAAGGACGCCCGGCAGCGGCGGGGTGGCCTGCGGCTGCGGCAGGCCGACGTGCTGGGCCGGCCGCGTGTCGGCGATCGCCGTCGCGCGCACCGTCAGGCCGTCGCGGCGGACGGAGTACGCCGAATCCGGGCTGTCGCCCCGGATCATCGTGCCCTTCCCGAACACCAGCGGCAGCGACGGGCCGCTCGACGCGATATCCGGCTCGACCTGCCCGTCGGCGCCGCGGAACTCCGTCGACCGGCGCAGGCGCACCAGGAACGCCGAGTCGTCCACGCCGGGATTGAAGTCGTTCCGCGCATACGGCCCGCCCGCGGTCTGCGAACTGCCGCACACCTCCACCCCGGGCACGCCGTACGCGGCATCTTCCGACACGTAGGGACTGGACTCGTAGCAGAACCGTCCGCTCACCTGATCGCCGTAGGCCTCGTTCGGCTGATTGAGCTGCAGGACGGGCTTGTAGACGTGCGTGTCGGGCACGCTCGTCGTCTGGTACCCGTGCAGCCCCTCGCTGCCGCCCGTGAGATCGATGACCGGGCCTGCGCCGAACTGGTAGTCGGGATCGCCGTTCTCTGGCGTCAGGTCGTCGTCGAACGTCCACTGCACCATGCGGCCTGCGGCCGAGCGCCGCTCGAGATCGTTCGCCGCGGGATCGGCGCTCATGTTACGCAGGCGCAGCCCTTCGAGGGCCGCCGCGTCCGCGGCGGTCTGCATCTGGGCCTGCGTCAGCCTCGCGTAGCCGATGTCGACGACGAGCGACAGCGCCGCAAGCACTGCGAGCACGATGAGGGCAACTTGTACGAGCACCCTAGCGCCTTGGGACCGCGGTCAGTTCACGCTTCTGGCCCATGATGGTCTCGACCATGCTGAACGACTCGTCCGCGCCACCCGCCGGCGGCTCGAATCCCGTCGACGCGCCCGCGGCCCGGCGGCGGAACGGGCTCACCGGATACAGATCCGGCGTGCGGCTGTCGACCACATCGTCGGGACGGCCCGACCGCGGAACCGCCGTGATCTTCGCGTCGACGGCCAGCGCTTCCGTCAGTCGCGCCACCTCGTCCGGCTCGATCGCAATGACGGCCTCCTGGACCGGCCGCATCCGCGTCACGCCGCCGTCGGTCAGCGAACTCTGGAACATCGGCACGCCGCGCAGGCTCATCGGTTCGACGATGATCGCGTTCTGGACCATGACGCGAACCGTGGCCTGCTTCTGCCAGTTCGAGAGCCGCGCCTCCAGGGCGATCTCCTGTCCGTGCACGCCGCCGACATTCAACGCCGGGCCGCCGGCGCCGCGATTCGCGTCGATCGGCAGCGTGGCCAGCAGGTCGAATCGATCGCCGGGATTCAGGCCGTGCAGGCCGTCGATCTTGTCGCCCGAGACCCGCACCGCGCGCTTGCCGGCCGGGATGCCGCCCACCAGGCCTTCACGCGTGCCCTTCGGCAGGAAGTCGTCGCCCGTGAACACGTATCCCGGGGCCTTCTCGTGATTGAGCACCCGGCCGAGCACGTCCGACAGCCGGACGAGCATTTCCTTCGTCACGGCTTGCGGCGGCAGGTACACGACGGAGAGGCGCTGGGCTCTCGCATCCCAGAGGTGATCGCGCGTGACGCGCGCGTAGGCCGGGATCTTCCGGGCTGGCGTCGGCACGGCCACCAGGCCCGCGGTCGACGGTTCGCGGCTGCCCAGTTTCGACAGGTCGATGATGCCCAACCCCCACAGCAGGCCGAACACCACCACGGCGACGGCTATGACGACGATGGCGACAGGCGGACCCGACAGCAGCGTCGACATGCTGCCCGGACGGCGCGGAGCAATGGGACTCACTGGAACACCTCGCGACGAAAAACGGCCTGCGCCGAGATGAGCTTCCCGAACGGCCGCAGCGTCTGGCCCGCCAGCGCGTAGTGCCGGCCCAGCCCGTACGGGCCGGCGTATGGGCCGATCGTGGTCCCGTCGTCAACAGGGCCGCCCGGCGCCGCATTATTTTCCTGCAGGGGGGCACCGTCGGCCAAGATCGGCGTCCCGACGTTGGGCGGGATCGGGTCGTCGGCCGTCGCCACCGGTCGTCGATAGCCGCTGAGCATGGCCGCCTGGTACGGATAGTTGATGCGCACCGCCGCCAGGCCGCGTGACGGGGCCGGGTCGGCGTCCAGGGGGCCGCACGCGTCCTGCGCCGCCAGGTACACGAGACTGAACGGACCCCGTTCGGGACAGGCCGCATCCTGTGCCGCCCGGATTTCCTGCACGACCGGCACCCACGTGATGGACTCAGCACCGCCGGGGCCGCCCTGCGACTCGACCATCGGAATGCCCACCGTATAGCCGGTGGCGGCCGCCTGCCCGTTCGGCCCGACGGCGCTGCACGCCGCCGCGACACCGTCGACCAGCAGCGCGCCCGGATAGCGCAGCAGGTTCGGCCGCTCGGGCTCCGTGATCATCAGGGTTCGCATCGTCCGGTTGACCACCGGCATGGCGGCAAAGTACCCATCCGGGTCGGCGGACACCGCGGGATCCGACAGGTCGACGACGAGGCAGGCGGGGTCGTACACGCGTCGCCTCAGGTCCACCAGGCACGCCGGATCCGCGGCCGGATCGCACGAGATGGCGTAGTCGAACGTCACGCCGGCGCCGACGGGCGCGACCGACAGCTCGCGTGCCGTCATGCGCGCGACGTCCTGCAGGGCGTTGGCGGCGATCATGATTCGCCCGAATTCGACCGTGCCCGCGAGGAGCAGGTACAGGACGAACGACGTGAGTGCAAACTCGATCAGTGCGGCCCCGCGTTCGTCACGCGGGCCGCTATCCGGACGGCGCGCCTGGCGCATCACTGCATCCCTCGCATGGCGGAACACGGGCTCCGGCTCCGCCGCCGGAGGCGACGGTGCGAACGCCTCAGGGCCCGATGCGCGGACGGCTACTTGTTCGGCTCGAGGACGAGGGACGAAACCTGGCCATCGCCGCCGACGGCGTTCGACAGCCGGGCCTTGCCGGATCCCTGCGTGATCGCGTTGACGTCGAGCCCGATGCCGTTCTGCGAATTGCCGCCCTCGTCGGTTCCCTGCGCGTTCGGCGACGTCTCGATGAGCTTGCCGCTCACGATCGGCGCGTTGTCCTGCGCGTGAGCGCCAGGGAGGACGGCAGCCGTTGTCGCGAGCATGTCGGTGACCTTCCGGCCGAAGATCGAAATCGCGACGGCGCCGATGAGCGCGACTCCCGCGACGATCAGCGCGTACTCGACCATCGCCGCACCATGCTTTCTTCTCAACACTCGCCCGATCAACCTGAGCATACTCCCTCCTGTTAACTCTCGCCGCTTGACGTGAGCGCCAATCGTCGACGTGTTCGTGTACGAGACGCGCCCGGCCCGACCCGGCCGCGTCTATTGTTTCGCTGCTGTTGCCGGATCCTTCGCGGCGCCTGCCGGGTCTTTGATGAGCGACCGCAGCAGTTCGCTTCGCTCCGGAAACATCCACATGGCGGCGTCGGCAATCGGGGTCCGCAGGACCACCGGATTGACGACGATCACCAGCTCGGTCGATTGATCGTTACGGTTGAAGCCCTCGAAGAACCGGCCGATGATCGGTATCCGGGAGACGCCAGGAGTCCCCGTCGCGTTGGCCGAGGTATTGTTCGTGATGAGCCCGCCGATGACGAGGGCCTGGCCGTCCAGCAGCCGCGAACTTGTCCGCAGCGCGCGCGTCTGGAACGCCGTCGTCGGAACCGCAGCGCCGGTGGAGCGGCGAATCGCATCCGTGAGGACGGCGTCGGGCTCCACAATCTGCGGCTGAACGTCCAGCGTGATCGTGTCGTCCTCACCCACGAGCGGGCGGATCTGGAGCTGCACGCCGAAGGGTACGAACTGCACCGAACTGAAGACTCCCGGCGTCGCCGGGGTGGTGCCGCCGCCGGTGGAACCGCCGGTCCCGAACGCCGGAGCGAAGGCGACCGGGATGGGAACTTCTCCCCCGACCTGCACCTGCGCCATCTCGCCCGACAGCACAGTGAGAGACGGCGACGACAGGCTCTGCGCGATCCCCTGGCGCTCGAGCAGCGAGAGGGCTGCGTCGATCGCGAAGTGCGCCCCGGCGTATTGGAGCTGGTTCAGCAGGGACCCGTTCAGGAAGGACAGGACGTTCTGGATGGCCGGCCCCGAACTGCCGACGCGGGCCGCCTGATCGCCCTGGGCCGCGATGGCCGACTGCGCGGGGTTGAGGGACGGCTGCCGGAAGTCGGAGGTCGCGACGACCGTGTTGGGGTTGAACGCGCGCAGTTTCGTGCGGTTCACTTCCACGAGGCGGATGTTGACCCGGACCTGCGGGAGGTCTGTCACCTCGATGAACGAGAGGATCCGCCCGCCGGCGGCTTCGATGACCTTGGCGCGTCCGAGGTTGGCCTGGATCTGGTTCGCCAGCTGGGCCCCCCGATTGCCGCCGAACAGCGACGAGCTCGCCCCGCCGCCCAGCGACTGGGACTGGTTGTTCTGTGATCCGCCTTGCTGGGCCTGTGCGGTGAGGCCGCCGGCCTCGTCGGCGACGACGCGAATGTCCTGCGAGGTGATCGACTGGCCGACGAACAGCTGCGCCGTCAGCGCGAGCACCCGGACCAGCGCCACCTGCGTCGGCACCTTGCCCTCGAGCACCAGCGTGTCCGTGCTGTCGTCGCGAACGGTGCCGTGCAGCACGCGCCTGACCCTGACGTTCGCGCCGCCGATCATCTTGATGGCTTCCTGGACCTGTTCTTCCGGCAACAGTGGAAGCGCGTCGAGCTCGATCAGGTTGATGACCGTGCCCGATGACTGGACCGCGCCCAGCAGCTGCGCCGTCGGAGGGGTGGCCGCGGCTGGCGTACCCGGCGCGGTCGCCGCGGTCGCGCCGGCGTTCTGCTCCGGCGTCCCGGGCGATGCGGCCAGCAGCGCGTCGGCCCCGCCCCGCCGGTTGCTGCCGGCGTCGAGGTAGTTGCGCGCGATGGCTTCGGCGGCCTGGGACGTCGACACGTCCGGGACGCGGCCGGTGAGCACGAGCGCATCACGGTCGGGTGCGCTCTCGACGTGAATGGTCGGGTTCACCAGCGTCAGGGCGTGCTCGAGGACCGACAGGTCACGCTCGACCGACACCACGAGTTCCTTCTGCGTGCCGTTGGCGAACCAGACGATGAGCGTGGTGCGCCCGGTCTGCCGGCCGAGCGCCAGCACTTCGCGGCTCGTGATGAGCTCGGCGACCAGGATGTCCGCGTCGCCCACCGCGAGGCGCTTGATGTCCTGAGCGAACGTCAGGCGCTTGTGCTGCGACTTGATGATGACGGTGAGCTCACGAACGGCCGCGGCCTCGACCTGGGGCCCGTCGGGCGAACCACCACGCTGCGCCTGAGAGGCGAAGGCCGGCTCCGGACGAGGCGATAGGACAACGACCAGTGCAAGCAGGCTGGTCGCCCACTGCGGTGCCGTGTTTCTCATGGAGTCAGGGCTACGCCAATAAGAGGGCCGTAGCAGAGGCGGCTATTATACTGTATCGTCTTGTGTTGTCATGACTTTATTGATGCCCGCCGTCCCGCTCGGCGACGGTGTGTTGCGCGGTGTGATGATGGGGCGTTCCAGGCTTTCGGTACGGGACGTGCCACGGTGGCTCGGAGCCGTGACGGACCCGCCGGTCACGGGACTTTCCCTCGTCGCCGTCCTGGGCCTGGCGACCCTGCTCGGCCAGTCCGTGCCCATGGCGTTTCCGGCGAGCGGGGCTCGCGTGGCTTCCGCCGGCGCTTGTGGCGCGACGGTTCTGTTCCAGGCCGATGACGTGTCCGCGTGGTGCCTCGAACGCAACGATACCCTCATCATTCCCGACCGCCTGCTGGCGCATCCGCGGCCGATGCCGGCCCGCTTTCGCCAGGCCGGCGTTCCCGGCCGCTCGGCGGCGAACCTCAACGCCAATCCGCTGAACATCAAGCTCGGATCGGAAACCCGGTGGCACGTCGCGACGGGCGTCGCCACCATCAGCGCGATCGTGCCCCTGGATGGCGGCCGGTTCCTGAAGTTCGATTCACCCGAGTCGGGATTCAGGGCCGCAGTCGCCCTGCTGGCGGCGCCGGGCTACTGTGAACTGGGCGTGGACCAGGCGCTGCGGAAGTGGAGCAACAACGGGTACGGCGCCGAAATTGTCCAGGGCACGCTGCTGAGTGCACGCAAGGTCGTCGCCGATCTCACCGACCGCGATCTCAAGGTCCTGCTCGCGGCGATGGCGATTGCCGAAGGCTATCGCTCCGCGACACTCGGCACGGAAATCCAGCAGGCGCTGGGGACCTGACCCGGGTGGAGGCGACTGCGGATGGCGGCACAGGACTCTGCCCAGCCGAAGCGATGGGAGGAAGGCGAACACGCCGAACCATCGCGAAGGGTGGTGCGCCCGACACCCCTCGACAGGCTCGGGGTGCCCTGAGCCTGTCGAAGGGCAGGATTCGAACCTGTGGCCTTCGGCTCCGGAGGCCAATCCCGTCAGCCCGCTACCTGCGATTGCAGCGCGTTGGTCCCTGAAGAACGGCGGGAATTCCAGCACGATCCGCGCGGC
>Ga0315286_10002489_pt1 | contig 17197 bp, 17 predicted proteins | sample YL17G10_0_MG_FD_205038 | JGI IMG/M metagenome (GOLD analysis project Ga0315286, IMG submission 205038) | Sediment microbial communities from Yellowstone Lake, YNP, Wyoming, USA - YL17G10_0 | ecosystem: Environmental > Aquatic > Freshwater > Lake > Sediment | place: USA: Wyoming | collected...
GATCGCGAATTTCGAAAAGGCAACGACGATCAAGCCCGATTACGCCGATCTGCAGTGCTACCTCGGGGCGACCTACTTCTATCTCGGCGAGCTCGACAGGGCGCGAAACGCCCTCGAGAAATCGCTTACCCTTTCGCCGGCGTACTCGAAGGCGCGTTACTACTACGGGCTTCTGCTCTATGCGCTCGGCGACCGGAAACGCGCCATCGAGTATCTCTCCGACGCATCGAAGCATGAAGAGAGAAAGGGCGCCGTCGATCTCAGCTTCGCCCTCGTGCATCTGCGCGAGGGGAATCTCGAGGAGGCGATGATCGTTCTCAAGGACATTCTCGATGCGGGAGGGGAGAGCGCCGACGTGCTCTATTTCCTCGGCGAATGCTACCTGCGCATGGAGAAGCTCGCTGACGCGGAGCGGTTTTTCCGGCACGCGCTCGAGATCAATCCGCGGTTCCTGCGCGCGAAGGAGAAGCTCGCCCACCTCATGATAGCTAAGGGTGACTACGAAGGCGCGGAGAGGATTCTCGATCCGCCTCAGACCGATTTCGCCGATCTCTTCAAGATTCTCGGCGATATCAAGTTCTATCGCGGGGATCTCGAGGCCGCGGAGCGTTTCTACCGGAAGAGCCTCGGCGTGAACTCCGAGTACAGCGAGGCGAACCTCTCGCTCGCCCTGACGCTCCGGAACGAGGGACGCGAGGCGGAGGCGGAGGCGCTTCTCAAGAAACTCATCGAGCACGATCCCGAGAACGTCCTCGCGCGCAATCTCTTCGGGCGCGGTCCCCTCGACTTCGAGGCACGCTGAGCCGGGGGTCGGTTTGCATCAAGCTCGCCGGAACAATCCTCGTGAAAAAATCCTCGAAAAAGAAACAATCATCGAGCGATTCCCCATCCCCGGGCGAGTGGCGCAATTCCTTGTCGCGGCCTATCCCGCACCCTACCGGACGGGCATCTCGAACCTCGGCTTTCACTTCCTTTGCAGGGGCCTGCGGCAATCTTATAACTTACGTGTTGATAGAGCATTTTCTGATACATCTCCAGTAACACTTGAGACCGGATCGAGCCTTTCCTCTGCGCCGGTAATCCTCTTTTCGATCTCGTATGAGGAAGACTTTATCAACGTGGTGCGAATGCTCCACGAGGCGGGTGTGCCCGCGCTGCGGGAGAGGCGCGGCGGGCGTCCTATCGTCATCGCCGGCGGCCCCGCCGTGAGCGCGAATCCGATGCCCCTCGTCGAGATTGTCGATGCAATGGCTCTCGGCGAGGGGGAGGAGACGCTCGGGGAAGTCATTCGTCTGCTGGAGGAGTCGGGCAGGGAAGAAGCCGAACGTCGGCGCCCCGCCGAGCCGGGCACGCTCCTTCAAGCCCTCGCGAGAATACCCGGGATGCTCGTGCCGGGATTCTCCCGGGTGGGAGTGAGCTTCAGGGAGCCCGTGGCACCCTCGCACTTCCCCCGGTCCATCATCATCACGCCCGAGAGCGTCTTCCCCGATACGATGCTCGTCGAGTCGGGCCGCGGCTGCCCCGGCGCCTGCGCGTTCTGCCTCGCGACCGCTCTGTATCGGCCCTTCCGCTTCATGCCGCTCGCCGCGTTCGAGGAGCTCGTCGAAGAGCTTCACCCGGCCGTGAAGAAGATCGGCCTCGTGAGCACGGCGGTCGCCGCGAACCCCGACTTCGTCCCGATCGTGAAGCTGCTCGCATCGAGGGGTATTGCCGTGTCGTTCAGCTCGCTCCGCGCCGAGGACCTCGACGACGAGAAGGCGGCCCTCGTGGGGAGGATCGGCACGGCGAGCGTGAGTCTTGCGCCCGAGTCGGGGAGCGAGCGCGTGCGCTTCGCCCTCGGGAAGCGCGTGCCGGACGAGGTCTATTTCAATGCCGCGGCGTCGCTCCGCGCGGCCGGCGTTGTCCATTTCACACTGTATCTCCTCATCGGCTGCCCCGGGGATGACGAGGCCGCCCTGGCCGAGACGGAGGTCTTTATGGAGCGGTTCCGAAAGGCGATCGGGGGGAGGGGCTTTTCAGTGCACGTGAATCCCCTCGTTCCGAAGCCGTGGACGCCTCTTCAGTTCTGGGCGATGCCCGGGGAGCGCGAGATCGCCGAGCGCCAGCGGGCCGTCGAAAAGACGCTGCGGCGGCTCGGGCTCCGCGTCCAGATTAAATCCGTCCGCTCCGCTCTCCGGCAAGCGCTCTTCTCGACGGGGGACGAGCACGTTGGCCGGGCGATCGTTCATCACGTCGAAGGCGGATTATCGTGGAAGCGCGCGCTCGAAGAGGCCGGAGTGAACGCGGATTTTCCGCACGAAAAGAAGGGACCCGAAACTGCATTCCCGTGGGATGCGATCTCGGGTCCCGTGCGTCGAGGAACACTTTTTAAACGCTTCGAGGCGATGGAGCGGAATGGATCCGCAGGGGTTCCGTGAGAGAGCGAGCGCTAAACCTTCTTGACTCCGCCCTTGATACAGCGCGTGCAAACGTACGCTCTCTGCGCGGTTCCGTCGATCTCGACGCGTATCTTTTGAAGATTTGGAAGCCACCGGCGCTTGGTCAGGTTATGGGCGTGACTGACGGTGTGTCCGACGCCCGGCTTTTTCCCGCATATGGCACAAACTTTCGACATCTGGTATCCTCCTGATAACCGAAAAGCTCGATTAATGTATATTAAAGTGAAGGGTTTGGCAAGCTAATAATGGAGAACCGGGAGAGACGAATCGGGCTGCTGGATGAAAGCAGCCAATTCATCAAGGGAGTGGGGCCCGCCAGGCAGGTGCTCCTCGAGCGCCTCGGCATCAGAACCGTCGAAGACCTCATATCGCATTTTCCCCGCGCCTATTACGACAGGCGCGACCTCGTCCCCGTCGGGAAATTGCCCCTCGGCGCCGGCGCCACCTTCATCGCCACCATTCTCGCGATCTCGATGCGAAGGGCCCGCCGGGGTCAAAAGATCTTCACGGTCGCGGTCGGCGACGAGACGGGTGTCGTGAACCTCGTGTTCTTCAATCAGCCCTACCTCGAGAAATATTTCAAGCAGGGGGAGCGCGTCGTCGTGAGCGGGGAGCTCGCCCTGTACCGCGACCAGCGTCAGATTGTCTCTCCCGAATACGAGATCATCGGGGGAGAGCTCACCGAATCGCTTCTCCACGCGGGGAGAATCGTCCCCGTCTACCCGCTCACCGCGGGCATATCCCAGCGCATGATGCGGAAGATCGTAGCCGCGGCGTTCGAGAAATGCGCCGGCCACGTTCGAGAGAATCTGTCGGATTCACTGCTCCGATCGTTCGACGTGCCTCCGCGTGAGGAGGCGTTTCGCCAGGCGCATTACCCCGATACGTACGAGACTCTCGAGCGCGCGCGCCGTCGATTCAAGATCGAGGAGGTTTTCTTCCTGCACCTCCTCATCAAGGAGAGGCGGAAAAATCTCACGCGGAAGAGGCAGCGGCCGCCCGTCGCGGCGCCGCACCCGCTCCTCGAGCGTTTCCTCGCCGCGCTCCCGTTCGAGCTCACCGGGGCGCAGAAGCGAGTGCTCGACGAGATACGCATCGACGTCGAGAAGGGGGGGCTCAACAGGCTCCTCCAGGGAGAGGTCGGCTCGGGGAAGACGGTGGTCGCCCTCGCCGCGACGATGCTCGCCCTCGGCAAGGGCTACCAGGCGGCGTTCATGGCGCCCACCGAGATACTCGCCCTCCAGCATCACGAGCGCTCGCGCGAGCTGTGCGAGGGGCTCGGGATCCGCATGGAGCTTCTCATCGGCTCGACGGCGAAGGCCGACAAGAAGCGCATTCACGAGCAGGTGAACGCCGGAGAGATCGACCTCGTGATCGGGACGCACGCGCTCATCCAGGAAGGAATCTCGTTCAAGCAGCTCGGGCTCGCCGTCATCGACGAGCAGCACAGGTTCGGCGTCAAGCAGCGGGCGAAATTCGGGCAGGGGGATATGCTCCCGCATTTTCTCGTCATGACCGCGACCCCGATACCGCGGAGTCTCGCCCAGACGGTCTACGGCGATCTCGATCTGTCGATCATCGACGAGCTCCCCGGCGGGAGGCGAATCGTGCGGACGGGGATCGTCTCCGCCGACGGCCGCGAGCGGATCTACGAAGAGCTTCGCGCCGCGTTCAGGGCGGGACGGCAGGCGTTCTTCCTCTATCCGCTCGTCGAGGAGAGCGAGGGGAGCGATTTTCTCGCGGCGACGGAGGAGTTCGAGCGGCTTCAACGGGAGGAGTTCGCCGACTTCCCGCTCGGTCTCCTCCACGGGCGCATGAGCTTCGAGGAGAAGGGGAAGGCGATCGGTCTCTTCAGGCGGGGCGAGATACTCGGTCTCGTGACGACGACCGTCATCGAGGTCGGGGTCGACATCCCGAACGCGTCGATCCTCCTCGTGAACAATCCGGAGCGGTTCGGCCTCGCGCAGCTCCACCAGCTCCGCGGGAGGGTCGGCCGCGGCGGAAACGAGGGCTCATGCTACCTGCTTCTGAGCGGGGAGGTCGGCGCCGCCGCCCGCGCGCGGCTTTCGTTCTTCGCCTCGAACGACGACGGATTCAAGATCGCCGAAGAGGACCTCAGGCTCCGCGGGCCGGGCGAGATCTGGGGTCATCGGCAGTCGGGCTACCCGCAGTTCAAGCTCATCAATCCGCTGAGCGATCACGACATCGTGCAGCTCTCGTGGGACGAAAGCGAACGGCTGCTCGAGAGGGATCCCGGGCTCTCGCATTTCGAGAACAGGGCGCTCGCGGACTATTTCCGGGAGTCTTACAAACCGAAGATGGAGCTGGCCGAGATCGGATAAGAAGGAGGCGACCGATGCTTTCGAGGCAGGAAGCGCTGGATCTCGTGAACGCCAATCTCACGAAGAGGAATCTCGTCAAGCATACGCTCGCCGTCGAGGCGATCATGCGCGCGATGGCCGCACGATTCGGCGAGAGCGAGGATCTCTGGGGGCTCGCCGGGCTCTTGCACGACCTCGATTACGAGCGAACGACGAATTCTCCCGAGCGCCACGGCCACCTCACGGTCGAGATGATCGAGGGTCTGGACGTTCCCGCGGAGGCGAAGAATGCGATCCTCGCCCACGCGGGGCACCAAGCGCGCAACTCCCTCATGGACAAGGCGATATGCTGCATCGATCCGGTAACTGGCTTAATAGTTGCATCAGCCCTCATGCATCCTTCGAAGAGCATCGCGGGTATCGACCCGGACTTCGTGGGAAAACGATTCAGGGAAAAGCGGTTCGCGGCAGGCGCAAACCGCGAGGCGATTGCAGGTTGTAGCGAGCTGGGTCTCGATTTGCACGAGTTCCTCACCGTTTCGATCGAGGCGATGAGCGGCATCTCCAGGGAACTGGAGCTGTAGAGGCGGGGCCCGGCAGGGGAATTCATCCGGAGGATCAGAACGATGATCGTCACATGCGATGGATGCAACACCAAATATCTTCTCAGCGACGAGAAGGTGCCCGCGAAGGGTATCCGCGTACGGTGTCCGAAATGCCGGTTCGTCTGGCGGCTCCAGCCGGCGGTCGACAAGTCGATGTTCGAGATCTCCTCGGGCACGTTCACGGACGAGGCGCCGGTCGCCGAGCAGCAGAAGGGCGAATGGGATTCGCTCGAGCGCTCTCTCTCGGCTCTCGCCGGGCGCATGTCCGCGCAGATGGAAGAGGATACCGTCATCGAGGAAAAGCCGGCGGCCGCGGCGGAGCGGGTCGTCGAGGACCCCGATGCGCGGAAGAAGAAAGAGCGCTCAAAGAGATTGGCGCGAGTCTTCGTCAGTGATATTCTCGTCTACAACAAGGACAAGAGGGACAAGGGTCTCGCGAGCGGCGAGCTCATGACGGTCCTCGGTCCCGAGATCAAGAAAGCGTGGGAGGCTTACAAGGAAAAGATCGGTCCCCACGTCGTCGAGTCGACCGATTACTTTCGCGAGGCGCTGAACGAGATTCTGGCCGACGGGCAGAAGGTTTTCTGAGTGTGAGCGTGGAAGGAATCTCTCTCGATATCCTGAATCTGCAGCCCCAGCTGCGCGACGAGTTTTTCGCCGGGGCGAAGCTGCCCGACGGCGTTTCCGTCAAGGAATACGATACCTTCGCGCGGTTTCTGAAGGGCGTCAAGGCCGATCCCGACGAGCGTCCCAACCTGCTCATCTTCCTTCCCAAGAGGAAGTTCGATTCCAAGAAGACCCGGCTCGTGCGCCTCGCGCGCCTCGAAGCGCCCCTCTACGTCGTCGCGAGGGAATGCAGCGAGAAGGACTATCTCACATACCTCGCCATAGGCGTCAACGCGGTGATCCAGCCCCCGTTCGGCAAGGGGGACGTTCAGCAGGTCTTGAACGGCCGCTGCCATGACCAGATTCCGTTCCCGCGAAGCGCCGACGTCATCAGGGAGGGGCAGGCGCGCCTCGACTTTCTCATGCCGAGCAAGCTTTCCCGCATTCTCGGCGTGAACCGGCTCGTCTCGTTTCTCGCGGACGAATTCGGTTTTCCCCCCGAGGACAGCAGGGTCAATCTGCCGCTCGTCATGGATGAAGCCCTGAGCAACGCGATTGTGCACGGAAACAAGAACCGCGAGGATCGCAAGGTCCACGTACGCATCTACGTCAGCTCGCACCGGTTCTTCGTCCAGGTGGAGGACGAGGGGGAAGGCTTTCAGCCGGATGAGACGGTGGACCCGAAGCTGGGGGAAAACCTGGTCAAGCCGTCGGGTCGCGGGATCTACCTCATGCGGGAGCTCATGGACCGGGTCGCCTTCAAGGAAGGCGGTCGCCTCCTCGAGATGGAAAAGACCAATCCCTTCTGCAGCGCCTAGCTCTGGGCGTCTCCCCATTTCTCACGGGCGATCTTGTCGAGCAGCTTGTCGATATGGCCGCGGACGCGCTCGTCCTGGTCGGGTTCGAAGAGAACCTTTCTGACCCTGCCGTGCTCGTCCTTCTGAACGTAGCGGAGCGCCTTGAGGTGTTCGAGCGGAATAAGAATGTCCTTGCTCACGCGCGCGTCGATGAGCGCTCCGTCGAGGTTCTTGTCGGGGTGGTTGAACGGATGCATCCCGACGCCCCAGCCGTGCACGAGCATGCTGCAGACGATCGCGCGGAAGGTGTTCTGTTTCTGCACGGTGTCGAGCTCGAAGGTGCCCTGGAATTTCTCCATCATCCCGTCGACCACCAGCGTGAGCTTCTTGACGACCTCGTCCTTGGGCTCGGTGTTGAGCAGGCGGTTGAAGACTTCTCTCAAGATTTTTTCGGTGATCTGCATCCTGAACCCCCGATCATGGTTATCCAAAGAATCCCTGCACATGCAAGAAAAAGACCAAGGATGAGCAAGAGCGCGCTTTTGCCCGTGAATCCCGCGAGCCAGGAGAAGAGGAAGGAGGAGGAGATGAAGAAGCTCTTCGTGACGATCTCGCGAAACGCGAAAACCCGGCCGCGGACCGACTCTTGGATGTCCCTCTGGAGCTCCGACTCCGCAATGACGAGGAGGGGGGCGGCCGCCGCGCCGCCGAGAAACGCCCCGGCGATGATCGCGCCGAGGCCGTGGCCCAGGGAGATCGCCAGCGTCGCCGGGACGAGGAGCGCGAAGAACGCCGCCTCGAAGCGCTCCTTCGATCTCGTGCCGAGTTTGAGCCGGCTCGAGACGAGCGAGCCGACTCCCATCCCCACGCCGAGCGAAAGCCCCGCGGCGCTGAGCGGGAGCGAGCTTCCCGGGCGGGAGACCTCCTTGATCATGGGGAGAGCGAGCACCGAAAAGCCTCCTCCCGCGACGTAGAGCAGGCTTTGGACGCCGAGCGGCCGGAGCATGAGAGGCGTGTTGCGGATCGCGCGCACGCCTTCGAGCAGCGCCTTGGGAAGCTCGGGATGGTAGGTTTTCTCGCGCGGTCCGGGAGCCCGGTTTCTCATTCCGTGGACGGCGATGCCAAGGAGGAGCGACGCCGAGATGAGGTAGCTCGCCCCGTCGAGATAGAAGCACGAGGACCACGAGAAGAAATCGTAGATGATCCCGCCGCCGAGGAAGCCTCCGATGACTCCGGCGATCCCGGCGGCCCAGAGGATCGAGTTCACCCGGAGCAGCTGTTCGCGGGAGACGAGCTCCGGGATGAGCGCGGACTTTGCGGGGAGGAAGAAGAGGTTGCCCGTCGAGATGAGGAACACGACCGCCATGACGGGGAAGAAATCGCCCGTCCGCGAGAAGAGAAAGGGGATCGCGCACGCGAGGGCGCCCCTGCAGAGGTCGGTCACGACGAGGATCCACCGCTTGTTGAGACGGTCGACGAGAGCCCCGATGATGGGCGCCAGCAGAAAGAGCGGCAGCGTCATCGCGAGATAGAACTTCGAGAGGGTCATCGAGGGATCGTCGGAGAAGTTGTTGATGATCGCCATCATCGAGAAGTTGTTGAGCCGGTCGCCGAAGAGGGAGACGGCCTGGGCTGCCCAGAACATCGTGAAGAATACGATGGGAAGCTCTCTGCGCGTCGTTTCGTTCACGGGCACGCTCGCGTGAGGCAGATCGTTTCCGGATCGCTCCCGGCTTCACGGCCTTCGAGAGCTCCGCGGTACACCGATTCGAGCCGGCGCACGACGACCGGCCAATCATACCGAAGAGCCTGCCTCCGGCCGGCCTCTCCGAGCTCGCGCCGCAGGGAACCGTCGCGCGCGAGAGAGACGATGGCCCGCGCAAGCTCCCCGGGATCCCGCGGCGGAACGAGGATTCCCTCGCGGGCCGGATTCAGAATCGTGCGGTAGCCGGGGATGTCGGACGCCGCGATCGGCACGCCGGAAGCCATCGCCTCGAGGAGCACTATCCCGAAGCTCTCCTGTCCCGTCGCCGGAGAGCAGAATATATCGGCGGTCGCATAGTAACGCGGCAGATCTTCGGGGGACACGCGCCCGATCCATTCCAGCTTCGCGCCGCGAAGATCGGACGGGCGGGGGCAGAGACGGGCGCGGAGCCCTTTCTCGCCGACGATCATGAAGCGCACGTTTCCGCCGAGCTCGCGCCCGATCAGCGGCATCGCCTTGCAGAGATAGGGGACCCCCTTGCGCGGATCCATTCTTCCGACGAAGAGCACGTTGATGCGGCCGTCCCGGTATCGCGCCAGAGGTTCGATGCCGGGCCGGAAGCGTGTGCAGTCTATCCCGTTCGGAACGATCTCGTAATCTCCGGGGAAGTATTTGCTCACAAAATCCCGGGCCGCTTCGGACACGGCCATGCGTCGGTCGAGCCGGCGCGCTCTCTTTTCGAGAAAGCGCCGGAAAAACCAGTAGAAGAAATTGCTGTCGGCGGCGGCGTGAAAGGTCCCGACCACTTTCTGCCGGGGAAGAGCGGTCTCGAGCGAGAGGAGGGGCAGGGTCGGGACGAGCGGGCAGTGCGCGTGCACGACGTCGAACCGCTCGCGCTCGAAGATGCGCCGGAGCTCGCCGCGGAGCCCGGCGCCGACCGTCATGTTGACCCAGGCGCCGTTCACGGGGACGAGCACGTTGCGCCCGATCCGTACGACACCCGGCTCTTCACGCTCCGATCCCGTATAGTGCGTCGTGATGATCGTGACGTCGTGGCCGAGCTTCCGGAGCTCTCTCGCGGAAAAATGGGCCACCTCCGTCACGCCCCCGGGCCGGGGGTAGTACGATTGCGTCACGATGCCGATCTTCACGAATCACGCTCCCCAGAGGCGTCTGAACATGCACCATTGATCGGCGTTCCGAGCGATGAAGCGCTCGACCGCCCCGTATATTCTCGCGAGCGCATCCCGCTCCGGGAGCGATTCGATTTCCCGGGCGTTCATGATATGCTCGATGTGCAGCGTATGCTCTTCATTTCCCCTGCGTCTGCAATAACACCCGAGGACGGGCGCTCCCGAGGTCCGCGAGAGTCTCGCGGGGCCGTCGGGCAGCCGCGTCGCCTTTCCGAAGAACGGCAGATCCACTCCTCCCGTGAAGATATTGCCGTCGACGAGAAGTATGACGACGCCGTTCGAAGCGAGCGCCTTGAGGAGCTTACGGTACGAGTCGTCCGGACCGATCACCGCGATGCCCCGCTTTTCTTTCGCCTCCCTGACCGCGCCCGTGAGGAGCCGGTTCATCTGGACTCCGGCGACCACGTGGAGGCTGTAGCCGAGCGCTTGCAGACAGCGGGCTCCGAGCTCCCAGCTCCCCGTATGCACCGAGACAAGAATGACGCCTTTTCCTCCGGCGAGCGCGCGGTCGAGCTCGTCGCGTCCTTCGAGCTCCCACCATCCGAGAATGGTATCGTTCTCCCAGACGCTCGACGCGAACATCTCGACGAGGTTCGTCGCGTGAAGCTTGAAAATGCCGAAGACCCTGCCGGGCGTCGGGGGGAGGCCCGCCGCGGCGATATTCTCCGCGACATTTCTTCTTTTCGCGCCGGAGATGGCATAATCGATACTGGCGCACACCCCGACGACGCCGCTCCTCATGGGGACGGGAGCCGCGTTCGTCAAAGCTGCAATGAACCTAAAGGTTATCTTTCCAATGTCTTCCACGATTTCTGCCAGCATAAAGCCCCCGGAATGCCGATGTCAAGCTCCATGAGACGGCGGACGGCCATGTCCTTATGCTCTCGAGCGTCATGGCACGGTTCTGGCTCATTCCCGCATCGGCGTCTCAAAGGGGGATTTGTATTGCAACTTTCGAATGAAACTACCTTGTTCATGCAAAAAGCGATCTATTACGTGAGCAAGCCGATCGCGGCGCGCGGAATGCTCGAGCTCACCGATAGATGTCTCTATTTTCAAGTATTTCCGTTCGATGCGTCGTTCGGGATCAAGAACATCACGATCGGCGTCGACGCGATCACCGACGTGACCATCGAGAAGGGGGACCTGCACCCGAAGATCTCCATTTTCGCGGAGCGCAGGTACGAGTTCGTGCTTTCGAAAGGGCAGCAGCTCTACGATCGTTTGAAGGAGCTGCGGCGAAATCCTCTTCAGCAGGGGCGGAACGACGAGATCCCGGACAAGCTCGACTGCCCCTGCGGCAGGAAGGTCGAAAACATATTCCATTTCTGCCCCTGGTGCGGCACAAAGCTCTAGCCCCCGCGACGTATTTTTCCATTGTGAAGCCGCCCCGCATTTGTTAGATTCCATCAGGAATTGAGCCGATCCCTGTGGCATGTGATTGAAGGAGATATCAGAGGAGGTATCGATGTTCCGGGTCGGTGCTTTTGTATTGATAGCGCTGGTTCTTTCTCTGGCCTTCGGCTGCAGCGAAAAGACGTCGGAAGCCCAGGTGACCGGCGTCGAGCTCAGCTTCAGCAGCTGCCTCACGTTCAATGCGATGGTATTCATCGATGATACGTATATGGGATCATTTTCGAGCGAGCGACCGGCGTTCATCTCCGTCGCCACGGGCAGCCACGCTCTCTACGTGAAGGGCAACATCGTCGTGGTCGCGGGGGACTCGACCTTCTGCTGGACGAAGAGCTTCAGCGTCGCCGACGGCCAGACAACGACTCTCGACCTCAATTGCAGCACCGGCGGATGTCCTGCGAGCGAGTGAGGAGCGTCCGTCGAGGACGGTGAGGAACGGGATTCGCGCGAGCCTGCATTGCACTTTTCATGCGCCCTTTCTCAATACGGGAGAGGGCGTCTTTCTATCCGCCTTCCAGACGTTATGAAAACGTCCCAGCTTCTTGTGGTGTAATACTTTAGAAAACGCCGGCAACTGAAAGCCGTGGCATGGTACTTGCGGTCATTTTGAATTGCCGGGGTGGGCGCTTTTCTATGTCAAAGCGGGTTTCAGCACTCCGGCGTCGATTGAAAGGGAGGGGTATGGCAGTCTTCAATTATGCCGGCGGAGAGATAAACGCGAAGATCGTCTACTACGGTCCCGGTCTCAGCGGCAAAACGACGAACCTCGAATTCATCTATTCGAAACTCCCGCGCGAGAACAAGGGCAAGATGGTCTCGATGAAAACGCGGACCGATCGGACCCTCTTTTTCGATTTTCTGCCGATCGATATCGGCGAGATAAACGGGATGAAGGTGCGTTTCCTGCTGTACACGGTGCCCGGCCAGGTCTATTACAACGCGACCCGGAAGCTCGTTCTCAAGGGCGTGGACGCCGTCGTATTCGTCGCGGATTCCGCCCCTGACCGCATGCAGGAGAACAGGGAAGCGATCCAGAATCTCGAAGACAACCTGAACGATCTCGGATTGACCCTGAAGACAATTCCATGGGTCATCCAGTACAACAAGCGCGATCTTCCGAATCGTCTCGAGCGCGAGATCATGGATAAGGAACTCAACCCCGACGCCGTTCCGAGCTTTGAAGCGGTCGCGAGCAAGGGCGGAGGCGTGTACGAGACCTTCGCGGGCATCGCGAAGCTCGTTTTCAAGAACATGCAGGAGGAGCTGAAGGATCCCGACAGGAAGCGCGAGTGTCGCGAGCCGCGCAGGCAGGAGCACCTCAATATCGAGGTCGTCGCGAAGGGATCACGGAAGAGCAACTCGGAGACAGATGAGAGCGACTATAGAAGCAGCGCGGAGAAGAGAGAAGAGGAGCCCAAGTCTGTCTCTGAGTTCGTCGATAACGTCCTCAAGGACAAGGACCGTTCCCCGGGGATCGACCTCGGCGCGACGCGCGAGGGATATGAGGATTACGGTCATCTCGTCGATCTGAACGGCGAGGAGGCGCAGGAAAAAAATGCTCCGGCGGATCGAATGAAGCCGGGGGATATCGTCTCCGATTCCGTCGAGAAGCTCAAAGCGAAGATCGCGGTGCAGGACGCCGTCGAGCGCCCGAAGGCGGAGACGCGGCCGCGCCTCGAGGTGGTCGAGGAAAAGGTGATCCGCGTTCCGGTGCGCCTTTCGAAGGAAGAGGCGTCGAAGGAGATCCAGCTCAACATCATCATCGATATCGCCGTCGATTGAGTCCGGGGGACGCGCAAAAAGACTTGACCCGATTCGCGAGAGAATGTGAGAATCTATACCGGAGTCCTAGGCAGGCTCCGGTTTTTCGATTATATTATATAGCATAGGGGGAATGGCCATGACGAAGATATTGATCGTCGATGACGAAGTGAACGTGCGGAAGCTCTACAGCGAGGAGCTTCAAAGCGAAGGGTACCTTACGGTATCGGCGTCCAACGTCAAGGAGGCGCTCGAAACGGTCGAGAAGGAGGAACCCGATCTCGTCATTCTCGACATCAAGCTCGGCGAGGAGAGCGGCATCGATGCGCTCATGAAGATCGCCAAGCAGCGGAAGCGCTTGCCGGTGATCCTGAACTCGGCGTATTCGATATACCGGGACAACTTCCAGACGTGGGCGGCGGACGCGTATATCGTGAAATCGGTCGATCTCGCGCCGCTGAAAGAGAAGATCAGGGATCTCTTAGCGACGCGGAGTGTGACGGTGTGATGATGAAAAAGGCTCTTGTACTGTCGATGATTCTCGCGTTCGGTTCCGTCGCCTCGTTCGCCCAAACGGGCGGCGAGCTGGCGCGTCCGAGCGTATTCTCGAATTATCTGAATCCCCAGACGGGGGCGTCGTTTCTTCGCGTGCCCGGTCTGAGCTTTTCGAGTTCGGCGGGATTCTCGTATTTTTCCGGCGGCGGCGGGGAATCGATCGGGATGGGATACTACATGGGGCACTTCGGCCTCAAGCTCTCGAGCTCCGCCAGCCTCAACTGGGACGTCGGCGTCGGTTCGCTCATGAGGGGCACGAGCGATTACAGCCAGCCGCAGTTCTTCATTCCGAACATGGATTTCACGTACCGGCCGAGCGACAACTTCATGCTGAAGTTCGAGTATCATCAGAGCCCGTACTCCGGCTATCGCGGCGCTTTCGGGCGATGACGATCGCCGGGTTCGCGGGTCTCGCGCGGCGGGTGCCCGTGGCCACTACATGCTGGGGCGATAAAATCTTGACATCCAAGATATAGTGCTTTAGCCTTGTGGAAAAGCTGCATCGATTGGCGTTTCCATACCGGAGGTTTGCGGTGCTTCGTTGGGATAGATTGATCGATCTGGCACGCGGCGAGGGGGCTGAGGAGAATCGGGACATCGCGCGGCTGACGAGAAGATTCGAAGGCGGCGATGCCAGGCCCGAAGAAATCCTCGAGCTCGCCGGGCACCTTCTCAAGAGCAGGAATCCGAAGAAGGGGGAGAAGGTGATCATGGAGCTCATCGAGACGCCGGAGCTCGACGAGCAGCTTCTCGAAGAGGCGTGTGAGCTTCTCGAGCAGGTCGGAAGCTACGAGCTCGCGCTCGAGGGCTACGGCAAGGCGCGCTCGCTGAATCCCCGCAAGGCGCTTCCGATCTACCGCATGGGGAGGCTTCTCGAGATGCAGGGAAGGCTCGACGAGGCGATCGAGCTCCACCGGCAGGCGATCGCGCTCGAGAGAGACAATCCCGAGTGCTACTATCGTCTCGGCGTCGCCCACACCAAGAATCACCAGTACGACGAGGCGGAGGCGCAGTATCGCAAGGCGATCGACATCGATCCGACTCACTCGAAGTCGTACACGAACCTCGGCTATATCCTCGATCTCCAGGGGAAACGCGAGTCGGCGCTGCTCCAGTTCCGGAAGGCCGTGCAGCACAACCCGAAGAGCGCGGAGGCGCACTTCAATCTCGGCGCGCTGTACGGCGAGGAGGGGGATCGCGATCAGGCGATCAAGGAGTTCCGTATCGGGCTCGAGATAGACACGGCGAGCATCGAGGGGCATTACAACCTCGGACTCGCCTTGATGAACGAAGGGCGTCTCGACGACGCCGAAGAGGAGTTCAAGCGCATCCTCAAGATGGAGCACGACAACGTGAACGCGCTCTTCTATCTCGGATTCCTCTACTACCGGAAGGGGGTCTACGGGAAGGCGCTCAAGTACCTCCAGCACGCCTCGCGCCTCAACCCCGGAAACTCCACGATCCTCTACTACGTCGGCGAATGCTTCAACAAGCTCGAGCAGCCGTCGAAGGCGCTCGAATATTACAAGAAGGTCACGGAGATCAATCCGGCCGATTCGAAGGTCTACTTCAGCCTCGGCGTGATATACGAGAAACAGGACGACAAGCGGAAGGCCCGCGAGTACTACAAGCTCGCGGCGCTCAAGGCGCAGGACGAAACGCCGGGAGGATCGCGGGTCGTCGAATGAAGTTCCATGGATCGAAGATTTGCGCGGCGGCCATTCTCGCTGGCGTGCTCCTCATGGCGCCGGCCGCTCGCGCTGAAACGGTCCCCCCCGGCAATTGGGCGTACGAGGCGCTCCGGGCTTTCGAGGTGCGCGGGCTCGTGAGACTCGAGCCGACGCTTCCCTACACCTATTCACAATGCGAGGCATACACCCGCGAGATCGTCGCGAACGTCGAGGCGCGGGGCGTCGCGCTCGGGCCGCGGCACGCGTTTCTCCTCGACCGCCTCGCGAAGCAGTTCGTCGGAATGCGCGATCGGCCCGAGGACCGGTGGAGCAAGCCGGTGTACACGGTGCGCGAGGAGGAGCGGTTCGCCGCCCTCGATGCGAGCGTCGGAGGGTCGGTGGAGAGAAACCCCGATAGCGATGCATGGGAGGCGCACGGTCTCGCCGTGCCGGGCATCCTCGTCGGATTGGGGCACGGCGTCACGATGGAGACGAGCTATCGGCTGGTGATGGGGCCGGAGCAGGGAAGCAACGCGCACCTGGAAAAGCCCAGCGCGCGGTTGAGGAGCTACCACGGCCTGACGGGGGAGTTCGAGCGGGGGCTCATCGACGCGAGCGGAGACTGGTGGCAGGCGCGCGCGGGCAGGGAGTACATGCATTGGGGAAGCAGCCTGCGCGAGGGTCTCACGCTCTCGAGCGGCGCGGGATCTCTCGACCACGTCGGCGCGCGCTTCAAGCTCGGGCGTTTCGCGCTCAGCACCTTCCAGGCGGTTCTCAGCTCGGAATGGGAGAGGCGTTTCGCCGGGCATCGCCTCACCGCGGCTTTGCCGAAAGGCATCGATATCGGCATCGGGGAGACGGTGGTCTATGCGGGGAATCTGGATTGGAAGTATCTGACGCCCCTCGGTTTCTATTACGCGCATCAGTACAACGAGGGAACCAATATGGACAACATCCTCTGGACGCTCGATTGCAAGGTGCCGCTTCGGCGGGGCCTGCTGCTCTATGGGGAGCTTCTCATCGACGATTTTCAGTACGAGCGCGACGAGAACGCCGGCCCGGACCGGCTTGGCCTCACCGTCGCGGCGGATGCGCTCTTCATGGTGGCGGGGAGAGAGCTCGAGATTACCGGGGGATACACGTGCATCGACGCGTACACGTACGGTCATTCATGGGGATCGCAGCACGTCGCCGGCAGCGGCGACACGGAGATGAATCCGCTCCTCGGCTCTTCGATGGGGCCCGACGCGGACCGGGGCTTCCTCAAGGGGACGCTCGGCCTGAGCGCGCGAACCGCGCTCGCGATCGAGGGGGGCAGCACGAGATACGGCGCGTTGAGCACGCTGTTCCACGGGGCTCTGCCCGATTGGGCCCCCGGCATGGACAGCGATCCTCCGTTCCCGAGCCCGCCGGTCCTGTACGTGAAGTACATCCTGGCGAGCCTTCGCTATGATCTCAATCGCGGATCGTACGTCTCGGCCGGCGCGTGGATGCGGCAGCGCGATCGCGACGCCGACGATGTCCACACGAACGGGAGCTACGGCTGGCTCGAGGTCGTTCTGGATCTCTGATGCGGAAAATCCTGAGCATCATAATCGTCATGCGGCCGCACAACGTCGCGGCGGCGGTGCTCTCCGTCGCGGTCGGCTTCGCCATGACCGGCTCGACTCGCTGGCCGTGGCTCGTTTTCGCGGCGGCCGCATTCGCCACTGCTGCGGGCAACACGATCAACGACATCTACGACGTCGATATCGACCGGGTCAACAAGCCCCGGCGGCCTCTCGCCGCGGGGGTTCTGAGCACGAACGCCGCGATCGGGCTCTATGCCTTCTTCTTCGCGGCGGCGGTCTTTCTTATGCTCTTTCTTCCGGGGCACGCCGCCGTATGGATCGGCGTCTGGATCATGCTTCTCCATATCTACAGCTGGCGGCTCAAGCGAATGTATCTCGCGGGGAACATTCTCGTCTCCGCCGTGGCGGGGTCCGGGTTTCTGCTCGGGTCCTACGTCGGGGGGAACGTCATGGCGGGCGCTGTGCCGGCGGTATTCACCTTCTTCTTCGTCATGGGACGGGAGATCGTGAAGGACACGGACGACATCGAGGGGGACAGGCAGTGCAGGGCGAGGACTTTTCC
>Ga0315286_10002490_pt1 | contig 17193 bp, 14 predicted proteins | sample YL17G10_0_MG_FD_205038 | JGI IMG/M metagenome (GOLD analysis project Ga0315286, IMG submission 205038) | Sediment microbial communities from Yellowstone Lake, YNP, Wyoming, USA - YL17G10_0 | ecosystem: Environmental > Aquatic > Freshwater > Lake > Sediment | place: USA: Wyoming | collected...
CTGTCTGACCAGATGAATTCCTTTTTCAATAATTCTTTTATAACCGCTTTTATCTTTTCTCCAGAAATTCTTGTGAGTAGGATAAGCCGCGAAAACCGAATCCAAACCCGGGTTCTCCGAAAATTCCTTGATAACTTCATCGATTATTCCCTTCCTTCTGAAAATATCGGTAGACTGAAGATAAACTATGATATCTGGATAGTATTTTTCTTTTTTTTCTAACTGTTCTACCGCATCTTTTAAAACCGGAGCGGTAATAATATAGTCTCCAGCCAACTCCATCGGCCTATTAATAATTTCTGCTCCGTATTTTTTGGAAACTTCCGCAATTTCTGAATCTTCTGTCGAAACAAAAACTCTGTCTACCAGTTTAGCGTTTTTAGCGGCTAAGATCGTATAAGCGATCAAAGGCTTCCCCGCGAGAATTTTAACGTTCTTCCGCGGCAATCCTTTTGACCCTCCCCGGGCAGGGATAATAGCGATTACTTTTTTGTCTTTGATCATATTTTTAATTTATTATATTTATTAACTAATTTTTGTAATTCAGAATCGAACCTTGGCGTATTAACTTCGCAACGACTACAAACGGGGATTTCGTTGAATTTTCCTTCGGAATGAATTTTTCTTATTTCACTTATTTTTTTTCCATGCCAGATTTCATGAAGAGCCATTTTTTTAACATTACCTAAATTAATCTCTCCGTACCAATCACCGCAGCACATCCTCGCTTCCCCATCCCAGCAGATCATCAGTCTTTGCCAAATTTGAGGACAAGCGAAATGCTCAATCTTCTTTTTTGTTCCCAACGGTTTTCTTTCCGTACTCACGTTGACTCGATTAGCAATCGGCAGCCACATTTTAATAAAATCTTCGACCTCTTTTTCGTTTTCTGACATTTTAACCATTTGTACTCTCATAAGAGGCCTTTTTAATTTCTTTCCGTTGCGAATCTTTACTAAATTTTTGATATTATTTATTACTTTCTCGTAATCTGAACCTTTTCTGATTTTTTCATAGGTTTTCTTATTTGCGGCATCGAAAGAAAAAATAATTCTGTCCAAACCGGCATCAATCAGTTTTTCTGCTTTTTCTTCAGTTAATAAAACTCCGTTGGTGTTGAACTGAACTTCTAAGATTCCTTTTTCTTTGGCGTATTTAACCATCTTAGCAATGTCAGGATGAAGCAAGGGCTCGCCGCGATAATTAAGTTTTATTGAAGGAAGATAATATTTAGTCGCTTCGTCGATGATTTTTTTAAAAAGTCCCCAATCAATATAACCAATTTTTTCTTTCATCCAATTCCGGCCGCACATCGGACATCTCAAATTGCAAGCATTGGTTGATTCTATGTCTAAATGAAGGGGGAAATCTCCTACAGTTTGATTCTGCGGATTTTCTTGCCATTTTTTCCGATAGGCAAAATATTCCTTACTGAAAGATTTTTCTCCGTCTTCAAGTTTATCGGTTCCTAAAAATTGATAATGACCGCTATTAATTTTTGTATTTATTTTTTTATTCATAGAGAATGAGCCGAAATCTTAATTGAAAAACTCTTATCCGGAATTTCAGACGGATAAATACCGTCTTTTTTCTTAAAATTCCCTTCAATGTAAACAGCGCAGATTGTATCTGAAACGCAATAAAGATTCTGTATTTTCTCTTTAGGACACCCCTCTAAAATACCGGCGAAGACTTCCCATAGAATATTCCCAGAATTATGCCTATAATCGTGCCAAACAATCACAGAAGAACTATTACGAAGAATCTTAAAGGCGTTTTCAGTATCTTTTTTAACTGATCGATAACTATGGTCTCCATCTATAAAAATTAAGTCAAACTTTCCTCCTAAAGTTGAAAAATCAAAGGTCTGGGAACTGTGTAAAATATGCTTAACATTCTTAAGATTCTTAGAAAAAAAACCAGGACCTTCTTCAAAAAATTTATCCGACCTTTTCATTTTTTCTCTCATTTCAGCCGGAGGAAGGTCAATAGTGACACACTCATCAGCAATTGTAGCAACGTTAGCTGCGCTTTCTCCGCACAGAGTACCGATTTCAAGGTATTTGCAAGCATCATATCTTCTAGCTAATGCTTTCAGTAGGGCTAAATCAATAGGCCGAATACTACCACCTTTTACAAAACTGAATGGGTCTACGGTTTCTTCAAATTCAGGAAATAAGTCCAATATATCAACCACCGGAAGACCTTCATTAAATCCTTTCCATTTTTTCGAGATGAAAATCTTATAATATTCCTCGGAATTAAAAACTCTGCTGATATTTTTGGGATTATTTATAATCGCTTTTAAAATATTGATTGGTCTATTCATATATTAAATGAAATCTAATGGTCTTTTTTCATCCTCAATAAAAGGCTCCATAAGATTAGTGTATCTTATCCAGCGGCAATCAACCTTATTGCATTCTTCAATTTTTATATTTTTCATTACCTCCCGGTGTCTTTCACTAAACCAAATATCCCTTATCGGTTGTTCAGAAGTACTGCCAAGTTTGACGTCCTTCTTCCTGTTTAAATAATGGCAGCAAAGATACATGTCCCCATAAGCATCAATAAAAATATGATTAATATTCATGAAGCACCGACATTTCAGTTTCAAATCGTAGAAACCGAAAAAGATATCAATTTTTCCTTTATATTTTTCTTTTAATTCAGTAAGCTGTTGAGAAATCCTCTCAATGGGAAATTCATTGCCATTAACCTTTAACTCTTCACGCAAGTAAACTTTTTTAAATTGGACGTTATTTACTCCTAATTTGATCGCTCCTTTAACAAAATCTTCTATTTTGTCATAATTCAATTTACTGATTACCATCTTTACGCCAATGCTTATTTTTGAACCGGTTTTTTTCTTTAGGTCTACCAGTTTCTTTAAGTTGCTTTCTACCTGGAAAAAAGAAGAATTGTCAGTTTTTGGTCTTCTAATTTCGTTATATTTAACCGAGTCAAAACTATCTACCGTTGCCCTTAAATAAGAACAAGTATTAATGATGATTTTTAAAAGTTCGTCGTTTTTTACGGAAAAATTACTGATTATCCCGACAACAATCTCCTTTTCTTTACAATAATTCAATATCTTGATTATATCGGGGTGGATTAAAGGCTCTCCGCCACCGGAAAATTCTATCGCCGTAACTCCGAGACTGGCTAACTGTTCTATTATATTCAAAACTTTTTCTGTCGACAGAAAACCTCCCTTATTTTCCTCAACGTACTCGCAATATTGACAATTCTGATTACAAAAATTTGAGATATATAAAATAGCAAAACGAGGGTTAGGCATTATTCCTTTTTTAAAAATCTTGGCTCTTTCATAGTCAACAAGTATTCTGTTTTTCAGCATATCGCCGAAATCTTTGCTCATATTCTTATTAAACCCTTTGGTTGCTTGTATTTTTAATTACTACCAGATTTGTTAATTTTTTATACGTCCCAAAGCAGATTAAATACGTCGCAACTCCAATCAAAATGGTTAATATAAAATTAAGGGAATGAATTAAGGGTAAAGAGATTACAAAATACATTATAATACTGGAAACGATGGCGCCAATTAAACTTAGAATAATTTTTAAATTTAGAGGTTTAATCGTGGTAAATTTTAAGGTAAAAATTACCAATAAAAAGAAAATTAAAAGATGAGTCATCACCGTGGCAATTGCGGCTCCATAAAGACTGTATTTGGGTATTAAAAGCAGATTCAAAGTAACGTTAGTTATTACTCCAAAAAGAGCGGCCCAGAAAATCTTTTTTTGCTGGTCGACAGCCATTAATAGTTTTTCAAAACTATCGTAAAGAAAAATAATTCCTACCATCATTAATAATATCTGAAAGGTCAGAATAGACGGACCGAAACTCTGACCGTAAAAAGATTCAATAATTTTTGGAGCTAAAACGATTCCCCCTATTACCAAAGGAAAAGCCAATATAATCATAAATTCCATCTGATAACTCCAAACTTTCTGCAATCTTTCTTTTGATTCTTTAAAAGACTTGCTCAAAACGGGAAAAAAGGTCTGAGAAATTAAACCCATTGGGATTAGAGTAGCTCCAATAATCCCAAAGGCGGCATTGTACCAACCAGTCTGGGTCATTTGACCGAAATATCCCATCATTACCGAATCAATCTGGTTATAAATCTCATCAAGAACCATCACCAAAGCCAAGGGCCAAGATAATGTCAGGAACTCCTTCCAAATCTTTTTGTTCCAGCTAAGAGAAATCGGCTGAATCTTAAAATGCAAGATAGACAAGGCTGCGATAAAAGATATCAATACACCGAACACATAGCTGTATCCTAAGTTCCTGACAGAGGGAAAATTGAAAACCATAAAAAGCCCTATGCCGGTTATTAATATACTTTCTATAATTTTTGACCAAGCGAGATATTCCATTTTCTGCCTAGCCTTGAAAAAACAGAAAACTTCACAGCATAATTGTTCGATTAAAGAGAATATGGATAAAATCCAAATTAATTTCTGAATTGCAGGGTCTTTGGTAATAAAGAAAGAACAAATCCAAATAATAATTATAGTTATTACGCCTAAAACAATATTCAGGGAAAGGATATCTGAAAATTCTTTTTCTCTACTTTTATCTTTAGCAAATTCTCTGATGACGATTGCGCCGGTACCAAGAGTAAAAAGAACGGTAAACAAGGCAACGAAAGCCAAGCTGAAGGTAAATTTTCCATATTCGGTAGCTCCTAAAATTCGAGCAACATAAATAAGTAAAATTAATCTCAAAAACTTATCTGCTCCCTGAGTTACTCCTAGCCAAAAAGTGTTTTTAAAGATCGTCTGTTTGACTGTTAAATTGTTAAAAAGAATGTTTTTGACATCGGCAAAATTTCTAATTTTCATCTTAAGATTTTTTCTTAGATTTGTATTTCAGAATTAAATCCAAAGCCTCGCTTTTGTAATACCTCTTTAATATTTCAGCGTTTTGACAAACGCAATGTCCACCTATGCCATTTTTAGGCGGATAAAGAACCGGCCGGATGACATATGACATTCCTAATTTCTTATATCCTTCATTGTAGGTTTTATTAAAATCAGTTACTGTTTCCTCAAAATTAACTTTTTCTTTATTGCAAATTTTATTCATTTCGCCATGCCAAGCAATGCATAGGCCATAGTAAGTCGTATCAAGAAGTTTTCCTAACTCGGTAGTTTTCGAAGACTGAAAGACTTTGGTTTTTATACCTAAACTTCTTAGATGTTTTTCAGCCATTTCTCCGGCTTTTTTATTATCAGCGCCGATATATTTTACGAATGTTTTAATCCCTCCATAAAGATTGGGGTGAACTCCCCGGACAGGACTATGAACAACCGTTTCGCCTAATCCTTTCGGCAAGTCCAGAGTAAGTTTCTTTGTCGTTCCGGGAACAACGGTGGAATGAATGATGGTTAATTTCGGCTTAATTCTTTTTATTTCTTCGGTTACTATTTTAACAAAATTTTCGCTCCAGGGGATACAAATATGCAAAATTTCCACTCCTTCCAGGCCATCATCTCTTTTCAAGTCTTTGATTTTTGCCTGTGACGAGTAAAACTTGGCCATTGCCTGTCCTACCTCTCCGAATCCAAGTATTCCTATTTTTATTTTATTTTTAGAAGTCATAGTAATATAATTTATTTTTTATTCTTGCCCGGTAGTGAAACTTGACTATATTTATTTGCGTAGCAAGTAAAATTTCTACTACTGGGTTATTTCCACTCTTTTAAAGCCTTCTCGTAACGTTCGAAAGTTCCGCAATCCATCCATTTTCCATTGAATTTAAAGCCGCCGAGTTTTCTTTCTTTGGCCAGTTTCGGGAAAAGATCGGCTTCAACCATGCTGAATTTTAAGCCAGGATGGTATTTGAAAATTTCCGGTGAAAAAAGATAAAGCCCCGAAGAAACGTATCTTGAGGGCGGATTTTTTGGTTTTTCAAGATATTCCTGAACAACGCCGTTTTTACAAATAACAACACCGTAATCCTGAGGGTTAGAAACCTTGACTAAAGCTATTGTTCCCAAAACAGGAAGTTTATTATGGAATTGAACCATTTTGGCCAAATCTATTTTCTTTAATTCGTCGCCGTTGGTAAAAAAGAAATTGTTATCGGAAAGCCAATCTTTTAAAATCCATAGGCCTCCAAAAGTTCCCAAGCGTTCTTTCTCTTCTTGAATTAAAATTTTTTGTTTCGGATAGTATCTTTTTTTCCACCAATCAAACTCATCCTTGAATTCTTTATTAACTAAAACTGCAAGCTCTGTTGTCCCTTGTTTTAAGAAAAGGTCAACTAAATGGTTTATGATTGGTTTCTTTTTTACCGGAAGTAAAGGCTTCGGAATCTCGTAAGTAATCGGATAAAGTCGAGTTCCTTTTCCTCCGGCTAAGATTACTGCTTTATATTCTTTCACCCCGTTAGAAGTCTGTCTTATATAGCATATAGCTAATTTTAGGCAGACTTTTGTTCTTTGACTATACCCCCGTTATTACTGAACCCCGTTTAGAAATCAAGGATTTCTAACGGGGCTAAGACTTCTAACGGGGTTCATATAATTTTTAAATCAAACAGGAGAAATTCTCCTGTTTGATTCTTCGACCAAAGCTGCGGTTACTAAATTACCAATCTTCAATAGTCTCTTTAGTTTTTTCTCTAACTTTTTTATAAATTTTGTAAACTTTTGATTCCATTTCTGGCGAGACTAATCTTAAAATCTCGCTGCCCCAGATTCGATATCTGCCTCCTACTTTATAGGCTTTGATAACTTCTTTTTTCAGAAGTCTTTTAATGGTGCTTTCGCTCACTTTTAGAAAATCTTGAGCCTCTTCGGTAGTATAAATTTCGTTAGGTTTTATCTCTGACATTCTTTTGGAGATAGGGAATAAATGTCTATCTATTTAAATGATAGACTACTCATCAATGGGTGTCAATAGGTGTCAATGGGTATCAAAAGACAAAAATACAGGTGAAAACAAGGAGTTTTCCACAGAAACTAAACAACCCTCCCCTTTGCAAGCGAGGGTTGGTTTAATTAGATTCTATCTTTCTTCTATTTTCCTAACAAAGAGTTCAGTTTGTTTATAGTCGCCTTACCAACAATTCCTGTTCCTTGTGCTAATCCTAATGGAGTTAATATCTCAGAAGCATATTTATTTTGGAACTTAATAACCGCAGCTTTGGTCAAAGCACCAAAAATATTTGTTTCATTGCCTGACGAACCAACTCCTGAATTAGCTACCTTGGTATCAGAATTAGAATTCAAAACAAGTTGCAAATATTTCACTTCAGGTAAAACCATTCCGGACTTTAAGGTGGTCTTAAAAGTAAAGCTACTTGGAATTCCTGTAATTTGAGTTCCTCCACTGATTGTTCCAGCCAATTGAGATTGAAGTTGAACGATTAAGGCTGTGATTCTGACAATTTCGGCCTGCAATTCTGCGTTATTCATTTGGGAGATAGGTTTGCTGACCGTTTCCGCTACTTGACCTGAAGGTAATGTGGTAAAAACTCTATCAGTATAAGAACCTTCGTTTCCTGTGCTGTCTTTTGACTTAATCCGATAAAAATAAGTGGTTCCCGGTAAAAGGTTCCTTAGAGTTATCGAATGGGAAGCAACGTAAGATGTTGTTTTTTCTTCAAGGCCAAAACTAGATGAAATACCATATAAAATCCAGGACAAAGAAGATTCGTTAGTCTCCCAGGCAATTATATTCTGAGTATCACTGATCGTGTCTGTTACATTGCTTATCGATGGAGCAGTTGTATCTGCCGCCGGCGTTGTTGCCCCTCCTCCGCTTGATCCGCTTACTACGCCACTACCTCCTTCAACGTGATATCGATCTACTGTAAACGTTGTATTCTCAAGCCCTCCGATATGATTATGGGTTAACAAACCGTTTGCATCTGAATTAGTAATCTCGTAGTCGGTACCGCCTTGTATTCTGTAACTGGAGTTAGCTTCGCCCACGGTCACCTTAAAAATAGCGGTAGCGGAAGAATCAGTAGTACTAGCTATCCATTGAGCAACACGACTGCCACTATAATTAACGGTATTAAAAACCAAAGTAACTGATCCACCAGAAGGGGTCATTTCTAAAACATGAGAACTTGCCGTTTTTAAGATGAAGGTACTGGCTGACGGGACAATAATATTTGCGGTGGCACCCGAAACAACTAAAGAATCGCATTCTGAACCGGAACTGGCATAAACAGCCGGTGAGGCACCGGTTAAAACAAGCTCGGTGTCGGCGTTAAAGGTAACGTTAGCTGCCTGAATCTGACCAGCAATCAAGAGAAACATCATTCCTACTAAAACATAAAATAAGTTTTTGACTGTTTTTGGCATTTTATTATTTTTTGTTATCTATTTTTATTTAATCAAGATCTAGACAATCTGCACAAATAGATTAAGTTTTCAGACTACGTAGAGTAAATAGTCAAAACTTAATTACCAAAAAACATTATTGCATCAACAGCAGCTTCAGTGGTCCTGACAAACTTTATTAACAATTTTCCGCCACCTGTAAGTGTAGAAGAAGCACTAGACGACGCCGATGTCCAAACCGTTGATATACCCGTGCTTGCCGCCCAATAAGTGGACGAAGCAATGTTTGCGCTCGTATTGCGAATATAGAGATCTTTGTAAGCACCGACGGTTGTCAAACAATCAGCGATTAAAGCCGCGGCCGTGGGAGTATAACTTACCAATGACGTAGTAGTTGTCGGAGCAACCTCAATTATCGAATTATCACAAACATTAGCAGCGGTAAGATATACAATGTTTCCAGATTTGGAAGTCGTGGCGGTTGTTCCAAATTTTAAACCGTCAAGAGTTGTCAAACCCGTAGCACTGAGATCAACGGTAGTGATATTTGCTCCAATAGTGGTTCCATTGACTAGATAAACCCAACCTAAAGTAACCATCAAAACGCATGAAATAACTGTCAAGCCAACATGTAAAAATCTTGTGTTTTTCATAAGACCTAATTAAAAAAATTTTAGTTCTTTCGACCTTTAATCCTTATCTTGTATTATACAATAAAAACGTACAAATCTAAAAAAACAACACCTGTGGAAAACTAAGATACATACTTATAGACCCTGATCAGGTGATTATGGTGACGAAAAATCAACAAATGTATAGGATTGGAAGGAATTTTAGTTTCCTTAACCAACTGATAACCCATAGGAATCGGGTAATCGTCCATTATCAAATCTGTCGGGTCTTTTTTCCAGTTCCTACTGACTATAAACAGATAATTGGGTTTAAGCCGGGCAATTTCATTAAAATAATATTCTAAATTCTCCCGGGTCATATGACAGAAACTCATCGTGCTTACAAAAAGATCTATTTTTGCGTCTAATTTTGGTAAATCCCAAGGAGTAATATAATTCACCTCTTTTCCTTTGTTCTTTAGATACCAGTAAGCTAAAGGTATTATTTCGGGAAAGTCTACAAAATAATAATTTTTGAAATTTAATGCTGCGCATAACCCGCCAAACCCGCCTCCGATTTCTAAGATATTTTCTCTGTCTGGAATTTCTTTTTCAATATACTTTTTAAAAAATTTATACCTTCCCGGATGCCCTAAGATTGACGATTCTTCAATCTTAAAAACTCCTTTCTGAAAATAGTCGGCATATTTTTTTATTAATCCCTGACAAACCGGGGAGTGCCTCCATTGCTCACCTTTTTGTTCTTTTATTAATTTGTAATAAAGATTTTTTGCTTCTTCTTCAAACATAATCAAATCAGCGAACCTACCAATTAATTAGCTTATTTACGACTTGACGAGTAAGAGAACCGAAAAAACCGGTCCCCATTTCCAGATTTAGAGGCGCTAAAATTTCTGCTTTATATTTTTCCTGAAAACGAACTACCGCCTCTTTAGTTAAAGAAAGAAAATTTCCGGTTATTAAACCTTCGGGATAAATATCCGAGCCCTGGGATTTTAAAAATTCCTGAAGGCATTTTACCTGAGAGTCATTTCTTATCCCGAAATAGAGGTCCCGATCGAATTGTTGACAAGTAATGACGGTCGGTTCTTCTTTCGGCTCCCCCATCTTGGATAATTGCGCATTAAGTTGATTAAGCAATTCATTAATCTCAGAAACTTTGGCTAGAATTTCTTCTTTGGTCATTTCCAAAATTGGTTTATCCAAATATTTTGAGCTTGAACTTTCTTTCGGTTCCTCTGTCTCAATTACGGTTGAAACCTCCCAGAAAAAGGGAATACTTGGCTCGGGATTTAAAAAACCCGAAATCTTGGCCTGGACTGAAGGAATAATAGTTGCCGAATTAATGTCTTTTCCAAAATTAGGAATCGAAATTTCTCCCCTTTGGTACTGGTCAAGGCTGAAGAAACCAAGAGAATACTTTCCCGAAGTATCTTTTAAGAGATAAGGGATTTTAAATAAATTATCGGGACTACCGATAAATTCAATTTTAAGCGTTCCTTTTCCGCCAAAAAATTTGAACCAATTGCCTGACCAATTTTTAGCAGACTGATTAACTCCTAAAGTAGTTTTCCCCTGTAAGGGTAAAAAATTAATGGAGGGAACTACTTGGATGCTTTTTAAGTTTTTGTTTTTATAACAATATTTTTCTCCTAAAGAACAATCATTGGCCAGAACCGCAACCGTCCAGTCGGTAAAAATTTGGGAAAAATCCTGGCTGAAACCATTGTTCTTTAGGGCTTCATTTAAACTTTCTATTCCGGTTTTTCCTGATTTTAAAGAATCGGCCAGAATTTTAGTTCCGTATTTTTCAACTAAATATTGGGTAAATAAATTCAAAGCGCCATAATCAGCCGAGGTGCCTTGCCATTCCGTAATTGAATCGGACGGTTCTTCTGAAAAAATTCTGACCCTTTCCTGCAGATAGCTTCCTTCGTATTGTTCATCGTAACCGACTAGAGTTGGCGCTGATTCTGCCCTGGTTTCATTCAACCAGACCTCTTCTTTTATTCCGTATTTTTTTTCTTTCTGATTAAAGGTAATCAAATGAATAAACTCATGAGCTAAAAAACTTTTAGCCAAAGGACTGGCAATATAATCCGCATTCAAATAAACCATCTCTCTTTCATTGGAAAAAGGAGACTGGGCCTTGGGATATTCATCGGCATCTTGGAAATAACCCCGGGCTTCTTTTTTCATCGGATGAATCAAAACGGTAATATTAAAATCGTTGTCAATTCCCGGTCGCCATTCGGAATCAAAAACAGAAGTTAAGTTTGGATAAATCCGGTAATAAAATTCATCGCCCAAAAAGATTAGAGATTTTTCCACTTCCTGTTTCTTTTGTTCCTCCAAAGAACTCCACCATTCATTATCAATATAAAAATAAAGCTTTGAAGTTGCCAATCTTAAAGTGGCTGAAATTTCTTTTCTTTTGGAAAAATCGTAATCTGAATTGACGAAAAAATTTCTTTGCTGGCCCGAAGAATCAGCCCAAACAAAAAAAGGCAGAAAAATAAAAACCGTTCCAATAAAAATTAATTTAAAAATCTTTCCCATCAAATCTATTTTAACAAATAATTTTTTTTTGACAAGATTTGTTTCTTTTCTTTAACAAAAAGAAACAAAAAACACTCCCACTTATTTTTATTAAGTGGGAGTGTAAGTTCGTCCCTCGCGCCGTCACAAGGAAACGTGAGGGTCTGTTACTAACTAAGCTAGAAGCCTAATAAGTTACCCTGAATCATGTTAGAGAAAGTTCTACTGGTTTCAATGCTAGAAGACAGTCCGTCATCCCAGTTGAAGTTAGTACCGGTATTAATGTAGAACTGAACATGAGTCGCCGTACTACTTGAGGTCTCAGGAGCACCATCTCGGACATCACCCTTAAGCTTGAAAGTCTTGGTAGTCTTAGGAGGAATAGCTTTCTCGCTATTTAACTCTATCTTCAAGACAGCTGCGTTATAAGCAGAAGTTGAAGGATGAGTAGTTGAACCTAAGGCAGTGTTGTCAATATCATAGATAGTGAAAACTCTCTGATTGCTTGGAGTGGCATGACCCATTCCCTGGTCCCAATAAATAGTAGTAGTAACTCCTTTAAAGTAAGCTGTGTAGTCACCTAAGTTAGTTACATCAAACCAGAATAAGTCATCTTCGGCAACGTCATAGACTTTGCCCGAAGGACTGTTCACGTTCTTAACAACGCTTACAAGAGTCTTGTAGGTGTACATTGCATTACCGGCGTAACCGGCGCTGCTTGTTGCCACGGTTCCGCTTACTGATCCTTTCCAACAAATACCAGTTTCTGCACATTGATAGTCACTGCTAGAAGCATGGAAAGCAATAGGCGCGCCTGAAGAGGCGTTAACAGTGTCAACGATAGGTACTCTAGCCTTTAGCATTAAAGACTTGGTCTGACCAGCCGGGATTATCCAACTGATATTCTTGAATACAGCTGCTCCAGTGCTAGCATTTAAGCCAGATTGAGCAGTACCAATTTGAGTAGTGCCGTCCCACAAACTAATATCATAAACTGTACTAGTTGGGGCACCGCCTGCTCCTCTGGTAACGGCGTAAATAATATCAGTAACTTTTATATCTTCCGCGGCTCCAGCTGAGAACTTGGTCTGAGTGAAAGAAACAAGGTCACCGCTTCCGCCTCTGATATTGGCTGATAGAGGAGTATCGTCTCCTACCGCAAGAGTTAAAGTGCCAGCGTCAGAAATGAACAATTGCTGAAGGGTTACATTGCCGGCTGTTCCAACTGAACCGCTGGTAATTTTTCCCGTTGCATCAACTTGGTCTACCACCATGTTACCAAGGTTAGTAGTCGTGGTTGAAGTCTTTAAATCAGCATAGATGTAGAATTTCTCTTGTGCGCTAGCCGCTACACTAATGTAAGGAGATGGATAGAAGGTATAAGTAGTGGCTGTAGTAAGAGATGACTGAGTGGTACCAATTTGAGTACCGGTAGTCTTTAATCCCTTGTAAACTTCCAAATTCTGTAAGTTTACGAAAGTACCGCCAGCATCCACAATCTTAATTGCAGTAACATCAGCTCCTTCTGAGGCTCCAGCTGTTATGGTGAAAGAACCAACTACAGTTCCATTCTGGCCAATTACACCCGTAGGTATAGTGGATGACCAGTTAGCTATTGCCGAGTTTAAGGCAACAGTTAATACTCCACTGCTGATGGTTAATTGATTAGCAGCAGATGAAACAGAACTTACTGTCTGCAAGGAACTTCTTCCTTCAGCAGTGATGGCTCTAACCTTAGGAGTTAAAGTTTCGCCTCCATTGAAAGAGGTTGCGCGTTCTGACTTAATATCAGATATAATTTCTAAGATTTTGGTTTCACCTTTTTTAATAACAAAGGTGTTACCGAAGGTTATTACTGGAGTAATGTTGGCGTCAGTGGCAGAAGTAGAAGCAGCGGTAGCAGTAGTTCCTTTCTGGGCTCCGTCATAATAGATCTTAACGTTATATAAACCATTAGTACCTATACTTCCGTAAAGTCCTAATGTCATATCGGTAATTTTTACATCTTCTCCCAATGCTTTCAAATCGTATTTAGCTAAGGTAATAGACGTCGCATCTTTGGCAAGATTGCCGCTGGGCGAATCTGTCCTTCTGCTAAGGACTAATTGTCCTTTATTAATCGTAGACAAACCAGTTGATTGAACTACCCAAGCACTGGCATTCGGCTTAATATAAATACCATATTCGGTATCATAAGCCTGAATGTCTGTCTGGTTTCGAATAGAAAGCTGGAATGTTCGATTAACACCTCCGATAATGTCTGCTTTTAAGTGCATCTGCTTGACTACTCCTTTGTTAATCTCAAAAGGAGTGCTGCCAAAATCAAAGGTAATAGTTTTATCAGAAGCCATATTGGCTATCGTGCTTAATAACTGAGTTCCTCCATCGTAAAGTTTCCAGTTCTGTAAATCAGAAGCATCGGTAGAACCAATATTGGTAAAGGTTATTCTTTTAACCTGTATCTTCTGGTCGTTATCTGTAAGTGTAAAGTTGTACACTTCTAATCCTTCCGAAGGATCAACAGTAGCTCCGGCAGCTGTAGTGGTGGCAATAGTTAACTTGCCTAAATCAGCAGCAGTAGCTGTTGTCAGAAAGTTTCCGTCTAATGGGAAGACTCCTTTTACTGCGGTGGCGTCAGAAGAAACGTCTGTGACGGCCAAAACGCTGAATTTGATAGTCTTACCGGAAGCAGTTCCATTGGTAAGGTCAAATTTAAAGGTAATTGTCTTCGAACTTCCCTTTGGTACGGTAAATAGACCGCTAGAATTGGTAAAGGTCAAAATACCGCTTGAGAAAGAGTTGTATTCAACTAACTTGGTGTCTCCCTCAAAAAGATAAGCCTGAGAGAGATCAGAGTCAGATGAAATTCCTGTTCTCTTGAATTTCAGGGAAGTAACTTTCACGTCAGCACCAGTGCCGTTAGTGAATTTTATCTTTAAGGCCGGAATCAAAGCTTGGCCTCCATCGTTGGTTGTAGTGTCGGCAACAATGGTTCCTGCGATTGGATTATCGGAAGATAAAGCCACTGAAAAATCTGTTCCTGTTATCACTTCTGTAGGTGTCCCTGGTGTTCCTGGTGTTACAACGCCGCTCAAAAGTGTATTCAATTTAGCCCTGGTAGTTGAACCGGCATAGCCAGTTCCATTAGTTAAACCCCAAGAGGCTAAAATATCAGCAGCGTATTTGTTCTGGAATTTAACAACCGCAGCTTTGGTCAAAGCACCAAAATAGGTCGTTTCGTTACCAGAAGAACCAACACCGGAATCAGCCACTTTGGTATCAGAAGCAGAGTTCAAAACTATTTGTAAGCATTTGACATCGTCTCCTGTCATACCTTGGCTGAGGTTACGGGAAAAGCTGGTTATTGTGCAACCAGTGACAGTCCCTGTTCCGCCCACTGTACCTAATTGAGCTTGTAAGGTCGCCAGTGTGGCTAGCAAGGTGTCAATTTGAGCCTGAAGTTCTGCCGTAGTGAGAGCGTTAGCGCTAGGAGCTATCGCCCAGAGCGAAATAGATATCGCTAAAAGTAACGTAAATATTTTTTTAGTCATAATTTTTCGATTTTTACTTTTTACTTATTATCCGCATCGACCTTTTTGTCTTGTCTTTTTTATCCCGACTTAACGAGAGAAAAAAGGCAGTTAGTTTATTCGCGGTCAAAGCTTTAGGACCACGAAATCACGGATTTTTGTTTTTTTTCGTTTACTCTAATTTACTCTTATTTTTTTGTTCGACCTTTTATTTGCGATTCCCTTCTTTTTAAAAAGAGGGGACCGAAATTTTTAATTTATTAACAGAAAATAATCCTAAAATCTTTCTTTAGTTTCAATATTTACTTTTTTATTTTTAATCGGGATAACTTAGCAATAAGATTTTTTCTAAGGCTTGGGAATAATTTCCCTTTCCATAATCCGCCCTTACTTCTTCTAAAACTTTCACCTGGGTTTCTGAAAGGGACATTCCTTCCAAGTCCTTGATTTGTTCTTCTACTATCTTGGCTAAAGCATTGTCGAATTCTTCAGTTTCACCGACTATCACTCCCAAAGCTTCAATTTGCTGCTTGCTTTCTTCTATTTCTTTTGCTTTCTGAGCAACTTTTTTTACATCCGGCTTCTTAATCTGATTCAAAGTTTTAGCCGCTTCTGAAACATTATTTTGATATTCTTCGATAATGGGAGTAATTTTTTCTGCTCCATTGTTTTGAACAATCCTGGCTATGCTCTGCAATTTTTCATTGGCATACTCCAAATGGAGAACTGATTTTTCCTGTTCGGGAACAAAAGAAAGCTTGGTTTTCTCTACTATCTTTTTAAAAGCATAAAGGGAATCACCGGGCATTGCATTCTGGGCAAGACCGAAAGTTCCTATCATGATACCGAATACCGCTAAAGTGGCAACGGCCGTCCTGTATTGAAGAATCAATTTTGGGAAATTCCAAAAACTCAGCGTAGATTCCTGAGAAAGAATATTTCTCTCTTTTAAAATCTGGTTTTTAGTCAAAACAACCCAATCTTTTCTGGGTTTAATGCCTTTGAGTCCTTGAATTTTATTGATAAGTTCGCTATCGGGTCTCATTATAGTTATGACGTAAAAATAGCCTGTTTATTACACTTAAAATACCTTATTTTTCCTAAAAACAATATCGGATAAAATATACCCGATAACCGATACGATATTTCCAGGGTGGCTTCCTGGACAAGTTAGATTAGATGGGTTTTCTGCTTTAGTTGGGTTTTCAGTGATTTTAAAGCCCGATGAAGGGTAACCCGGGTAGTTTTCTCGGATTTCCCCAAAAGTTTAGCCACTTCCTGAATGGGTAAATCGTCCAGATAATGCCAGATAACTACGTTTTGGTAGTCGTCCTTGAGGGTAAATAAGGCCTGACGGATAACTCCCATATCGGAGTCTAATTTGGCTTTTTCTTCAATGCTTGGCCGGGGATCTTCAATCTGAACTCTTTCAGCGGATATTGATGGCATGTTTTTTTTGTCCCGGTAGAAATCAGCCAACAAATTTCTGGCAACCTGATACAAGAAAGCCTGGGGATTCTCAATAGAATCAGAATCTTTCTCAAAAGCCTTCCAACTCCGTAAAAAGGTCTCGGAAGCCAAATCTTCGGCAATTTCAGACGAGCCTACCTTCAAAGATATAAAACGATATATCTTCTCCACGTAACAATCGTATATTTCGCCGAATTTCTTTTTGGGATTATCCATAAGTCTGTAATCATTATGTAGGACAAATGATTAGATGTCCTACCTATAACGCATTGTCCTACTATATATTACTACAATTTATGTCCTAATGATTTGTCCTATTGTTTATTTGATAAAAAGTGTTATTTTTTTCTCCTATTCGCTCTACTACTTTCCGGGCTAATAAACTTCTAAAATCCCTTCTTATGGTTCTTTTGCTGACTTCCGGAAAAACTTGTTTGAAGTCACCAACCTGAGCTTTTCCTTTTTCTTTAAGAAATTCTAAAATCTTGTTTTGACGTTCTAGTATCGATTCTTTGGAAAGGGACTTTTCCACAGGTTCTTCTTCCGTTTCATTTTCCTCTGTTTTCAAAGATTTAGACTCCAAATGGGAAAGTTCAATTCCATCGTCTTCGTCCTCTATTGTTTCTTCTGTTTTTTCTGATTCTGTTTCTAAAAAAGTCTTCTGCTGGGATAATTGTCTGCTTCCGAATT
>Ga0315286_10002491_pt1 | contig 17190 bp, 15 predicted proteins | sample YL17G10_0_MG_FD_205038 | JGI IMG/M metagenome (GOLD analysis project Ga0315286, IMG submission 205038) | Sediment microbial communities from Yellowstone Lake, YNP, Wyoming, USA - YL17G10_0 | ecosystem: Environmental > Aquatic > Freshwater > Lake > Sediment | place: USA: Wyoming | collected...
GGGCGGCTCACCAGCGCGCAGGCGTGCCCGCGGGACTCGAGAAGATCGACCACATCGTGTTCATCGTGCAGGAGAACCGGTCCTTCGATCACTACTTCGGCACCTACCCCGGCGCCGACGGCATCCCCAAGACGACGAGCGGCGCCTTCGCCGCGTCAACCTGCAACTACCACCCCGTGTTGAAGAAGTGCCTGAAGCCCTATCACGCGACCAGCGACATCCAGACCGGCGGTCCCCACGCGCACCGGTCATCCGTCATCGATCGCGCGAGCGGCTCGATGAACGGCTTCATCAAGGGCGCGGCCTCGAGCCCGCTGACGAAGAAGTGCGTGCTGCAACCTCTGCTGAGCTCCTGCCAACCCTTCGAAGGGCCGGCCCACCAGCCGGACGTCATGTCCTACCGTACCCGCGCGGATATCCCCAACTACTGGGCACTCGCCGACTGGGGGGTTCTTCAGGACCATCTCTTCGCATCGGTCGACTCCTTCAGCCTCCCGTCGCATACGTTCATATTCAGCGGCTGGGCGGCCAACTGCTCCGGAGGTCCGATGACCTGCAAGGGCACCTACGCGCCGGACATCACCAAGACCTTCAATTGGACGCCGATCCCATATCTGCTCGACGCGGAAGGTGTCTCCTGGGCCTGGTACGTGGGCGAGGACACGGTCGTGAACGAGACCTGCTACCCGGATTGCCCAGAGAGCGGCAGTCTCTTCACGCCGGCGAACTGGAACCCGCCCCCCGGGTTCAAGTACATCAAGGATGCTTCCTACACCGTGGCGAGCCACGTCAAGTCCGTGGACTATTTCCGTCAGGCCTTGACGAGCTGCGCCAGCGCTAGCTGCACCGACGTCCCGGCGGTGTCCTGGGTGATCCCGGGTGAGAAGGTGAGCGAACATCCCGGCAAGGGTTCGATGAAGCCCGGCTACAACTACGTGAGCAAGCTGATAGACGACATCGGATCCAGTCCCGTGTGGGGCTCGACCGCGGTCTTCCTCTACTGGGACGACTGGGGCGGCTTCTACGACCACGTTTCGCCCGTGAAGGTCGATGGCCTGGGCTACGGCATCCGCGTTCCCGGCATCATGATCAGCCCCTATGCCAAGCAAGGGTTCATCGACCACCAGGTCCTCTCACCCGACGCCATGCTGAAGCTGGTCGAGGACCGTTTCCTCGACGGCAAGAGGTTGGATCCGTCGCAGTCCTACATGCCGGCGGACAACCGCCCGGTCGTCCGCGAGGACGTGGCGAAACTCGGAGATCTATACGCCGAGTTCGACTTCAACCAGGCGCCACGCCCGGCCCCGGTTCTCCCGGGCTAGCGGGCCGGCGGTTCCCGAACCGGAGCAGCTGCAGCCGACTAGATCTTGGAGAGCTTCCAGATGGACGTCGCGTCGCTGAAGTAGATGGTCCCGCCCGGCGCGGCCTCCATGGATACGATCCCGTTCGAGTGCAGGTAGAAGTTGCTGGAACCGGCGATGGAGCGTCGGGTGGAGTTGAGGCGCAGGCTGACGATCCGACCGGTTTCCCATTCACCGAATAGCAGCCTTCGCTCGGTCGTGGAGCCCAGGCCGCAGCCGTTGCAGAAGACCGCGCCGGTCGGAGCGACGGTCGGCGTGAAGTACTTCAGCGGCATCACTGGCGTGGGCCCGTCCCGATTCGTATTCCTCGGAGCACGCGGGGGACGTGAGCACGTCTCGCTGGGCCCCCAACCATAGTTGCGTCCCGCGATGATGCGATTGATCTCGTCGTTGCATTCCGGGCCGTTCTCGGTTTCCCAGAGACGCCCGGTCACAGGGTCGAAGTCGAAGCCGAACGAGTTGCGCAGACCGTAGCTCCACATCAGCTTGGAGGCGAAGGGATTGTCGGCGGGCGCGGTTCCGTCTGGGTTCATGCGCAGCACCTTCCCGGCGTCGTTGGTCAAGTTCTGCGCGTTGGCCGACGAGTGGGCCTCTCCCACCACCGCGTAGAGCTTGCCGTCGGGACCGAACATGATGCGACCGCCGTCGTGGTACGAGCCCGAGACCGTGGCGGAAGACCAGATGATCTGCATGGCGACTCCGGTGCCGGCCGTATCGGTGATGCGGATGATCTGGTTGCGTTCCTGGCCGCTCACCAGCCGTGTCGCGTAGGCGAAGACGTGTGGCGTCGTGGGGTAGTTCGGATCGAGCGCGATGCCGAGCAACCCCTGCTCACCGTTGGACACCACGTCCGGGATGGTGAAGAAGAGCGAGTCTGTGAACCCGTCGGCCGACAGGATGTGGATCTCGCCGGTGGGCCGCTCACCGTAGAAGAGCCGCCCGTCGGGGGCGAAGGTGAATCCGGCCGGATCGTTCAGGCCGCTCGCGAAGGCGGTGGCCGTGATCGCCGCTTGGGCCGATACCGGCGCGAGCATGAGTGAGAGGGCGAGCGCGAGAGCCGCGGCGAGCAGAACCGATGTGATCTTCTTCATCTGACGGTGCCTCCAAGGTGAGGGTTCTCCAGTCGATACTCCCGCCTAACCCGGGTTTTGACTAGGCTCCCAGCATGCCAGACGGGTCGGTTAAGCGTTCGGAGGATGCGCGCTTCCTCGCGGGCGCGGGGAGATATGTCGAGAACGTCCTCGTGGGGGGCGCCCTGCGTGCTGTGTTCGTCAGGTCGATGATGCCGCACGCCCTGATCCGAAGCGTGGACGCGAGTGCGGCTCGCGCGATGCAGGGTGTCGTCGGTGTGTTCATGGCTGCCGACGTAGACATCCCACCCCAGCCGGTTTCGGGGCTGGTGCCCGACGCTATGAATAGACCGGTGCTGGCCTCCGATGTGGCTCGTTTCGCAGGTGAGCAGATCGCGGTCGTGGTTGCCGAGACCGAGGCCCAGGCGGCCGACGCGGCTGAAGCTGTGGTGGTGGACTTCGAACCCTTGCAAGCCGTGACCGATCCCGAGGAAGCCCTGCGCCCAGCCGCGCCGATCCTGTTTCCCGAACACGGTTCGAACCTCGCACACTCCTTCGAGGAGCACATGGATGACGATGTGCTCGCCGCGGCCGAGGTCGTAGTCAGCGGGAGGTTCATCAACCAGAGACTCGTGCCCGTTCCCCTCGAGACGAACGCGTGCACCGCGGTGCCAGGCGAGGACGACGCGACGACCTTGTGGGTCTCGACACAGATCCCGTTCGATGTGCGCGGCGACGTTTCGGACGCTTTGGGTGTCGCTCCCGCGAAGGTTCGGGTGATCGCGCCCGATGTGGGAGGCGCCTTCGGCGCGAAACTCAGCGTCTATCCCGAATACCTTGTCGTCGCCGCGCTCGCACGGCGCCTGGGCAGACCGGTGCGCTGGTCCGAGTCGCGTTCGGAGAGCATGCTCGCGCTCACACACGGTCGCGGTCAGGTTCAGTACGTGGAACTCGGGGCCAAGCGCGACGGCACGCTCGTCGGCCTGCGGGCGGATGTGGTCGCAGACATGGGGGCCTACCCGGTCGGCGCATTCCTGCCGTCGCTGACACACGAGATGTCCAGCGGGCAGTACGCGATACCTCGCATAGCCTTCAGAGCACGTTGTGCCGTAACGAATACCACTCCTATCGCGCCCTACAGGGGCGCGGGCCGTCCGGAAGCCGCTGCGCTGATCGAGCGCGCAATGGACATGCTCGCGGCAGAACTGCGGATGGATCCGGCCGAGATCCGGAGGCGCAACTTCATACGTGAGTTCCCCCACGAAACAGCCACCGGCCAGAAGTACGACTCTGGCAACTACGGGCGCGCTTTGGAGGAAGTGCTGCGCATGGTCGAGTACGACGCCCTTCGTGTGGAGCAGGCCGCGCGGCGTGGGCGAGGCGACGTGAAGCAACTCGGCATCGGCCTGGGCACATACGTTGAGATGACGTCGATCGGGGGCGGGACCGAGTTCGCATCGGTCGAGATGCATGAAGACGGCCACGCCACGGTTAAGAGCGGATTGTCACCCAGTGGCCAGGGACACGAGACCTCGCTCGCCCAAGTGGCCTCGCGGGCGCTCGGTATCCCTTTCGAACACGTGCGGGTCGTGCATTCGGACACCGGTGTCGTCTCGCGAGGAGAGGGAACGTGGGGTTCGCGTTCGCTTCAGATCGGAGGCTCGGCGGTCCTCGCGGCGTGCGAGAAGCTGAAGGCCGAAGGAGGCACGTACGCGGAGGTGGATTTCACGCAGACGGATTCGACATTCCCGTTCGGCGCGCATGTGGCGGTGGTCGAAGTGGACACCGAAACGGGGGGCGCTGAACTCGTGAAGATGGTGGCGGTGGACGACGCCGGCGTCGCGTTGAACCCGATGATGATGCAGGGTCAGATCCACGGTGGAGTCGCGCAGGGCATAGCCCAAGCCCTATTCGAGGAGATGACCTACGACGAAGACGGCAACCCCATGAATGCCAACCTTGCCACCTATGCGATCCCGAGCGCAGCCGATCTGCCTTCCTTCGAAACGGTCATCACGCAAACGCCGACAGACCGTAACCCGTTGGGGGCAAAGGGTATCGGCGAGTCCGGAACCATCGGTGCGACCCCCGCGGTTCAGAACGCGGTCGTCGACGCCGTGAGCTATCTCGGGGTCACTCACATCGATATGCCGCTCGTGCCCGAGCGCGTGTGGCGGGCCATCCAGGACGCGCGCGCTACTCGGTGATCGGCTGCTTCCCTTGCGCAAGTCGCCAGATGAGGTCGGCGGCCTTGTGTGTTCCCGGATCCGCCTGCAGGCGCTGGGCGATCGCGGCCAGCCGCTCGTTCAGAGACGCATCCGACAACAACATGTCGAGAGCGGTGTAGAACTCCAGCTCGCTGAACTGGTAAGTAGACAGGTGAACGCCGAAATGCGTCTCTTCGACCCGCTGCGCGTTGTCGTGTTGGTCCCAGAACAGCGGAAGCACGAGCATCGGTTTGCCGAAGTGCATCGACTCGGTCACCGTGTTGTTGCCACCGTGGGTGATGACTAGGTCTACGAGCGGCAGGATGTTCGTCTGCGGAAGGAACTCAGAGCCGTACATATTGTCAGCCAATGCGATCGACTCATGCTGCGGGCCCTTGCTGACGATCACCCGGTGCTGCGTCTTGCTGAGCAGCGCGATCAGCCGCTGCATCAGCTCGATGTCGGCGGAACCGAGAGAGCCGAGCGACAGATAGATGAGCTTCCCCTCACCCGAGCGCATGGACTCGGGGAGCTCGAATGGCTCGTCCGTCGCACGCACGCACGATTCGATCCGGTGCCACGTTGGGTTCAACGGCGCAGAGCGCGCGTAGTCCAGTTCCCGTGGATAGACGTACAGGTTGAGGTACGGAGACTCCAACATGAACTCGGGCTCCGGCAGCGGAAGGCCGCACTCCTGTCGGCAGTAGCTGCTGAAGTCGTGTTGCAGCGCCCGATGGAGCTCGCGATATCGCGTCCGGAACGGCACCCACCCGGAGCGGTCCTCCGTCGCGAGACCGGAGAACGTGGGCGGAAGGTTGGGGTCGCGAAGCTCGAGAGGATTGCACGAGACGATGCGAGCCCATGGCGCGCGCGATGCCGGGACTGCGGGGAAGGCCACGACGTTGTCCTCGACGATCGCGTCGGGCTTCAATGTTTCGAAGATCTCGGTCAGGCGCGGGTTCACGTACTTCGCGCCGTCGATGAGCTCCTCCCAGACCGGCTTGATGAATCCCTCCAGCTGGGTGAAGGTCGACTCGCGGAAGGCCGGCGCGGTCTCCTTGACGAAGTCCTTCCAGAACTGACCGGGCTCCTCAGGGACCTCCGGCGGAGGCTTCAGTCGCATCAGAGCCTCCTCGAAGCCCTTCGCCTCGAGGGTCCCTTCGAACGACTCCTCGATCACGAAGACGACCCTGGCTCCGCGCTCCCTGAGCACGTTTCCTATGCCCACGCAGTTGTTCGTGGGTCCGAATGCGCCTTCCGGAAAGAAGACGACCGTGGGGTTCTCGATGGTCACGGTGCCAGACTGACGGTGTAGCTCAGAAGGGTCAAGCCGCGCAACACCCCGGCGTGCTAGCTTGCTGGGCGTGAACGGAGCCGAGCAGGACTGGGAACTGCGCTTCCGCGCCCCTTACTTCTCCTTGCCCTGCTGGTCCCGCACCACCCCCGATCGGGTGGTGCTCACGTCGAACGAGGGCGAGTCGTTCCAGGCCTACGCCTGGGACCTTGCCACGGGCGACCGGCGCCGCGTATCCGACGAGCCCATCGGCATCCAGATCGAGGCCGGGATCGACGCTTCTCCGACGGCGGACGGAACCGGCGTTGTCTGGTTCCGGGACACGACCGGCGACGAGTCGGGCCTGTGGGTGGTCGCGCCGTGGGAAGGGGGAGAGGCCGTTCCGCTCCTGCCCGGCGTTCCCGTTGGCTGGCCGGCCGCGGTCGCGCTGGGTCGACACGTCGTGGCCATCTCGCTCTCGACGACAGATGGCTACCAGGTCTGGGCGTCAGCCGATGGCGCGCCCCCGAAGATGCTGCATTCACACCCTGAACTCGTGGACGTCCCGTGGCAGATGTGGGGTGGATACAACGTCGGAGGCCTGTCCGCGGACGAGACGGCGTTGATGCTTCAACACGCCGAGAACGGGAACTACTACTTCCTGGAACTGCGCGCGATCGACCCGCGTTCCGGCGAGACGATAGGCGAGCTGTCGGACGGCATCGGCAACTGCATCAGGGGACAGGCCTGGTCCCCGCTCCCCGGCGATCAGAGATTCGCGTTCAGGGCGAACCGAACGGGATGGGAGCGCCCGGGCATCTGGAATCCGGTCACGGGCGATCGCGCGGACTTCGACTTCCCGGGCATGGACGGCGACTTCGAGGTGTTCGACTGGTGGCCGGACGCGCGTGCGCTTCTGGTGACCCGGTGCTTCGAGGGTCGCGACCAGCTCTACCGACTCGACGTTCACAGCGGTGAGCTCGACCTGGTCCCTCACCCGGAAGGGGTCATCATGGGCGCGCAGGTGCGTCCCGATGGCGAGGTTTGGATGCGCAACGAACACAGCACCTCCATCTCGCGCATAGTCGACGGAAGCGGCGAGGTGGTCATCGCGCCCGATGGAGTCCGCGCTCCCGCTGGCCGCCCGTTCCGCCCCATCCACTTCAAGAACCCGAGCGGTGACGACATCCATGGCTTCGTCGTGACTCCGGAAGGCGATGGTCCGTTCCCGCTCGCGCTCGACGTGCACGGCGGGCCTGAGTGGTGGTGGGCTGACCAGTGGCATCCGAAGATCCAGGCTCTGGTGGATCTCGGACTGGCAGTGGCGCTCGTCAACTACCGCGGTTCCATCGGCTACGGCCGCGACTGGAAGGACAGCTTGATACGCAACGTGGGGTTCTTCGAACTGGAGGACGAACTGGCGGGGCTGGATCACCTGATCGCCGAAGGGATCGCGGACCCCCTTCGCGTGGTGTTGATGGGACGGTCGTGGGGAGGCTACATCACGCTGCTCGGCCTGGGGATGCACCCGAACAGGTTCCTTTGCGGGGCGGCAGGAGTCCCTGTGGGCGACTATGTCGAGGCTTATGTTGACTCCGCGCCCTCGCTCCAGGCCATGGACAGAGCCCTGCTCGGAGGTGCGGCACCCGATGTGGTCGACTTCATCACGCCGCGCTCACCGATCACATATGTCGGCAAGGTCGAGGCGCCGGTCCACATCCAGTACGGCGAGAACGACACGCGCTGCCCGCCCCGTCAGGTGCGCCTGTACATCGACGCTCTGCGCGCTGCAGGCGGCGACGTGGAAGTGGACGTCTACGGAACCGGGCACGGCTCGTTCATCGTCGACGAAGAGGTGCGTCAGTGGGCTGTGGTGCTCGACTACCTGGCCAGGAAAGTGCCAGGGCTGCGGCAACCGTAGGCGGCCGCAGCCCTGAAGGCGCTGCTGCGACTACTTGATGGCGTCTTTGCCTCGCTCGCCCGTCCGCGTGCGAACGGCGTCGTCGACCGGCGTGACGAATATCTTGCCGTCACCGACCTGGTGGCGCTTGAGCGATGTTTGGATCGCCTGGATGATGCGCTCGACGTCCTCCTCGAGCACGACCATCTCCACCTTCATCTTCGGGTGGAAGATGTACCAGTCTGGTTTCGGCTCCTCGCCCCTGCGGAAGCCCTTCTGCACCCCGAAGCCCTTCGCTTCGGTGACGCTCATGCCAAGGACCCCCTCAACCGCAAGCGCGTCTGCGACCGTGTCGAGGTCGTAAGGCTGGATGTAGCACTCGATCTTCTTCATATGGGCAACCCCCTATAGACGCTGCGGTTAGACGATCCCTTGGTCGAGCATCGCGTCGGCGACCTTGACGAAGCCTGCGATGTTCGCGCCGTTGACGTAGTTGCCGGGCGTACCGTAGTCGGCCGCCGTCTCGCTGCACTGCTTGTGGATCGCCTTCATGATGCCGTGAAGACGCGTGTCCACTTCCTCGCGTGTCCAGCTGAGGCGCAGGCTGTTCTGCGACATCTCCAGACCGGAGGTAGCGACACCACCGGCGTTCGCCGCCTTGCCGGGGCCGTAGAGGATACCGGCGCTGACGAACTGTTCGACGCCTTCGGGCACCGTTGGCATGTTGGCACCCTCGCTGACCACCTTCACGCCTCCGTTCAACAGGTTCGCTGCGTCCTTGGCGTTGATCTCGTTCTGCGTGGCACTGGGGAACGCACAGTCGGCCGCGATGGCCCACAACCGGTTCTGGTCCCCGCTCGCGTCGGTGGCTACGTAGCTGGATCCGGCGAACTTGTCGGCGTACTCGCTGATGCGGCCGCGCTTCTCGTTCTTCAGCTCCATCAGCCAGGCCAGCTTCTCGCGGTCGATCCCGGCCGGGTCGTGGATCACGCCACCCGAGTCCGACGTCGTGATCGGCTTGCCGCCCAGATCGAGGATCTTCTCGATCGTGTACTGGGCGACGTTGCCGCTGCCGGAGACGAGACAGACCTTGTCCTCGAGGTTCTCATCTTTAGTGGCGAGCATCTCCTGGGCGAAGTACACGGCCCCGTAGCCGGTCGCCTCCGGGCGGATCAGGGAGCCTCCCCAGTTGAGGCCCTTGCCCGTGAGCACTCCTGTGAACTCGTTGCGGATCCGCTTGTACTGGCCGAACATGAAGCCGATCTCGCGGCCGCCCACGCCGATGTCGCCGGCGGGAACATCGGTGAACTGTCCGATGTGGCGCGAGAGCTCGGTCATGAACGACTGCGTGAACCGCATGACCTCGGCGTCGGACTTGCCCTTCGGGTCGAAGTTCGAGCCGCCCTTACCGCCGCCCATCGGCAGCGTCGTTAGAGCGTTCTTGAACACCTGCTCGAACGCGAGGAACTTCAGCAGGCCGAGGTACACCGTCGGGTGGAAGCGGAGTCCGCCCTTGTACGGGCCGATCGCGCTGTTCATCTCGACGCGGTAGCCCTTCTGGATCTGGACCTCGCCCGCGTCGTTGACCCACGGTACGCGGAACATGATGACCCGCTCGGGTTCGATGATGCGCTCGAGGATCTTGGCGTCGCGGTAGTGCGGGTTGCGGGCGAATACGGGCTCGAGTGACTCGGCCACCTCCATGACGGCCTGGTGGAACTCGGCCTCACCGGGATTCTTGGCGGTCACGTCTGCCATCAGCGTCTTCACAAACTCACTCATGCAACTTCCTCCACGGGGTCGTCATCGGTCTCCGGACGACGTAACGGAACGGGAATCTGAACGCCTGGGAATCATGCGCGTCGGCTGTGGCCGTTGACTTTGGCCAGTCCGTTGTACACAACGGCCATATGAACGCCTTTCGGGAGGGTCGTGCCTGGAAGAGAGCCCTATTCGTACTCGGAGCCCCGCGGCGTGTAGTCGGCCACGTGGGCTCCGGTCTGTGCGAACAGCTCCGAAAGGCCCACAGGCTCCAGGCCTTTCGCGCGCAGCCTCGAGATGATCTCGGGCAGCGCGGCGGCAGTCAGGTCCTGGGCGTGCATCACCACGATGCTTCCCGCGCGCGAGCTACCGACGACCCGGTCGGTGATGACCCCGGCTCCGGGCTGCGTCCAGTCCTGAGGGTCCACGTCCCAGAGGATCGTCCATGCGTATCCCGAGTCACCCGCCGCACCCAGGGTGGTCGCATCATAGGAACCGTCCGGGGGCCGGAAGTACGGCGTCGGAGTGATGCGGGCGACCTTCCACCAGGCCCGCTGGGTGTGCGCCATCTGTTGGAGTATCGCTTGATAGGACAGGCCGGTCATCAGAGGGTGGTTCCACGAGTGTTCGCCGATGGTGTGGCCGTCCTCTACGGTGCGCCTGGCCTGAGCGGGGTATTGCGCGACTCGCGAACCTAGACAGAAGAAGGATGCCTCGACGTTGCGGTCGTGGAGGATCCTCAGGATCTTCGTCCACGCTCCGCCGTCGTTGCAGTCGTCGAAGGTGAGTGCGACCCTCTGTCCGGCGCCGCCGAGACGATGCACGACGCGTGTGTCGCCGGGCCGCAGGTTCCGGAAGGGACGCAGCGGCGACACCGTCCGATTCCCCGCGTCGTCGGTCAGGACGATCTTCGCCATGTACAGACCCTGCAGCAGAGGCTGGCCGCTCCCGTACCTCGGCCTCCACGACAGCGATCCTCGCCCCACCCTCAGGGAGTCGTATTCCTGGCTGTGCCCGACGCGTCCTGTACCGTGAGGACCGCGCGCAGGTCCTTCGAAACGTCGTGCGCTACGAACGTGAAGCGGATAGGGCCGAGGGTACGAAGGGGTTCGGGAACCACGCTGCTCCATCGGAACTCCAAGGCAGCGGTGTCCACGGTTACCTTGGTCGACTCCTGCGTCACTCCCCCAGCACCGTCGTCGGCGGTCACCACGACCGTGTAGACGCCGTCTGAGACCCTGGAGCCGCCATCGGCGCGTCCGTCCCACGGGAAGTCGCTTTGACCGGTCGGTGCGACGACGGCTGCGGCTAGGGTCCGTACGGTGGCCGCGCCCGGGTCGTTGACCACCAAGTCGACAGTCGCGGACGTGTCGAGGGTCACCTCCAACGTCGTCGTGTCCTTGGCCCCGTCTCCGTTGGGGCTGAACGCGGGTGGGGTCGCGGTCAGGCCGACGACGGCTGCCCGGTGGCGGGCCCACGCGGGTTGGGCCAGCAGCAGCGTGCAGGAAACGGCAAGGACCACAGCGCCCGAACGCCTCATCGCACCACTGTAGACTGAACGCTCCCCATCGGAAACGGACGGTATATGTCCCGTACCCCCTCGCGGTCACGGCGGGCGCGCATAGGCGCGGCTCTCGCCGCGCTCGCGATCCTGGCTGTCGCCTGTAACGGCTCGGGCGACACGCGCGCGACGGGGACGGCGTCCACTTCGTCGGGGCAGGGCGCCCGTACCAAGTGGCCGATCAAGCATGTCGTCTTCATCATCAAGGAGAACCGCAGTTTCGATAACCTCTTCGGCCGCTTCCCGGGGGCCAACGGCGCTACCACCGGCCGGATGTGGCTCGGCGACACCTGGCGGAACGGCGGCACCTGGCAAGACGAGATCCCGTTCACCTGGAACGGCCCGCCCTATGCAGAGAAGACGGTCACCGTTCCCCTGCGGACCCCGGCATACGCGCAGTGGCGCTACCCGCAGGACCTGCCTCACGACTACACCCAGTTCAAGATCGACTACCGGAACGGGCACATGGACGGTTTCGCGAACAACCCGGGCGCCGCCGAACTTGCCTACACCCAGGTGAAGCCCGAGTGGATCCCCAACTACTGGCACTGGGCGCAGCAGAACGTGCTCGCGGACAACTTCTTCTCGTCTGCGGTCGGCCCGTCGTTCCCGAACCACCTTATGACCATCGCTGCGACCAGCGGCGGCACGCGAGACAACCCGAAGCAGCCTCCGGCGGCGCTCAAGGCGTGGCAGGACACGGGGAAGGCGAAGACCTGGGGTTGCGACATGGTGCAAGGAAAGGTGATGCTCTACGACTCGGAGGGCAATCCCATCAAGAAGGTCCCGCCCTGTTTCGACTTCCAGACGGAAGGCGATCTCTTGAACAAGGCGGGCATCCCCTGGAACTACTACGGCGCAACGGATCAGCAGGTCGGGTACATCTGGTCGGCATACTCGGCCGTGGACCGCTACCGCAACGACCAGGCCATGTGGGATGCGCACATCAAGCCGGTGGACAACGTAGTGACCGACATCCAGAGCCAAGGACTGGACCCGGTTACCTGGATCACGCCGCGTTTCGAGCAGTCCGAGCATCCCGAGTGGAACCTTTGCTACGGAGAGAACTGGACCACCAGGATCGTGAACGCCATCATGGCGGGTCCCGATTGGGAGAGCACGGCGATCTTCATCACCTGGGACGACTGGGGCGGCTTCTACGATCACGTGAGGCCCAAGAACGTAGATGCGTTCGGCTACGGCTTCAGGGTGCCCCTACTGCTCATCTCGCCCTATGCGAAACGAGGGTACGTCGACAGCCACGAGGGCGAGTTCTCATCCGTGTTGCGATTCATCGAGGACAACTGGGGCCTGAGCCAATTGACGAAGCGCGATACGAACGCGAACAACATGTCCTACGAGTTCGACTTCAACCAGGACCCACGCCCGCCGGACCCTCTGCCCGAAAGGCAGTGTCAGGGCTCAGAGACCGCGAAGCCGCCGTCGTGGGACTCGAACGCCGATGTCTGGATCCCACCGCACGTCGTGCCGGTCGCGTCGCCGTCGCCGTGATCGGGCGGATCCTGATAGCGCTGCTCCTGGCCGGCGGGATCCTTGCCGCCGGCCTCTGGTTCCTGAAAGCCGTCTCGGGTTCGGGTTCTCCGCATGGGGAGGGCGAGCCTGAAGATGTGGCCGACCTCGACTTCTTCTTCGTCTGTGGGGAGTGCGGCACCGAGTATCAGGTGACGAAGGTGGGAGAAGTCACCGTGCCGCGCCACTGCGGTGAGCCGATGGAGGCCGAGCGGCGGCCCCGGCATGGGCTTTGAGCTGCGGTTTTGGCTCTTTTCCCACATGTGGACATCGCATGGGGATAACTACATCGCTGTAGTTACCGGTACCTGGTTGAGGCCACGAACCCCGCCGCGATAAACCCCAGCCCGATCCATAGGTTCTGGGGACCGGTACTGAAGATCAGGTCCATGTAGTTGAGCACGATGACGGCGACGCCCACGAGCATCAGGCCGATCATGAAGTACGGGTACCAGGTGGGGCTGGCCTTCGGCTTGGGACGCTCCTTCTTGGGAACGTAAGGCCGGCTGCTCGGCTTCGACTTCTTGCGACCCTTTGATTTCGGCACGCCCCGGATGATACAGCCCTGCGGAGGTCGCCGTTCCCCCACACCTCCCGTGGGAGAATCGGCCCGTGAAGCTCCGCGTCGTAGCTCTCCTGTGCCTGGCCGGCCTCGGTTCCGCATGCACTGGTTCCTCGCCCGCGCCCGAGGTGCAGGGATCCAGCCCGGCCACGATCGGGTGCGTCCCTCCTGCACGGCCTGCGCGCGGCTTCGTCGAGGTGACCCATAGCCAGGTCCCCCAGGGGGGGATAAACGGTTTGCAGATCCTCTTCAAGGGACCCGACGGGCAGCACCTCGTATACACATCCGGAGTGCTCATGGACCTTTACCAGCGTGCCCCGGAATCGGAGGGGATGAAGCTAGCTACGGGAGGAACAGCGGCACTCTTCCAGCGTGGGAAGGACAGGTGGATCCTGTACTGGACTCAGAACGACGCGTGCTACCAGTACACGGTCGGCGGCGACGGCTTCTCCCGCGCCGACTTCCTGCAGCTGTTGTACGACACGGGGGTCCTACAACCGAAGTGAGGCGTCGGCAGCTATGTCGGCCAGCGACGTCTCGACCATGGCTTTGGAGATCTGCGACTTGAGCCCCTTCCATGAGTTGTGCAGAGGGCAAGGGTTTGACTCGTCGCAGATCTCCGTCCAGAAGATGCAGCGCTCGAAGAGGTCAGCCCCGTCGACGGCCTCGAGGATCTCCTTCAAGGTCACTTCGGACGCCGGTCGCGCCAGCGAATAGCCGCGTTCCTTGCCCCGATGCGAACGAAGGATCCCTTGGTGCGTCAGCTTCCCGAACGTCTTCGCCAGGAACGGAGCGGGAAGACCAGCCTTCTCGGCTACCTGCGAGACTTCCATGATGGTTCCCGCGTCAGAAGCGAGAACCGAAAGCCCGAGGATCGCGTAGTGGCTCTCTCTTGAGAGTTTCACTGGTCTTCCCCCTCTGCCGTCAGATCAATGGGCCATAGCGGGCGACACGATGAGCTTACCGACCATCCCGGCTTCCTTGTGGCCAGGGATCGAGCAGTAGATCTCATACGTGCCCGGCGTCGCGTCGAACGTGGCGGTTGCCGTTGCATTCGGCCCCACGGTGATCTTGACACCGAGTTCGTCGATAGTGAGGTCGTGACCCATCGCTTCCGTGTTGGTGAGGTTGATCTGCACCGGACCCTCGTTCACCTTGATGGTGTCAGGCGAGAAGCCGCTCGCGATCGAGGCCGTGACATCGACCTCTTGCGTCTGACCCGCAGGCACAGGCGAGGACGTCGTCGGACTGGGTGTCATCTCGTGACCGTCGGGCATGCCTGGGACCACCGGCGCGGGTGCGTCACCAGAGATGGTCCCGTCAACCGGTGTCAGACCGCCGTCGAACGGATCGGCGACCGTCGGGTAGGACTCGGGTGCATCCGACGCGTTCGCGTCGATCTTGATGATGCCCACCGAGCCGAGTCCTGTGTACGCGAAAGCGTGCGTAACGAACGGGTATGAACCCTCGTCGGGGATCCGAAGCTCGAACATCGCTCCGCCGCCCGGCGGGATCCCATAGGTCTGCATGCCGTTCAACACGTTGGTGGGGTTGCCGTCCGGATACACGTGATCGAAGAGCGCCCCGATGACATGGAAATCGGTATCGAGGGTGGGCCCCGCGTCGGTGACCCAAAGGCGGATGAGTTCATCCGGCTTGGCGACGAGCGGAGTGGCCATGTACCGGTTCGCTTCTCCGTTGAAGACGACATATGTGGGAGTGACCGCAGCCATCTTGGCCGGGTCTCCCTGGAAGACGCCGTTCGTCGGCTTGTCGGTCGCGTAGAACTCGCTCGCTGTCAGGACGTACTCTCGAGCCGCGGGAAGCGCGTCCTTCGGCTCCACGATGATGGTTCCGTACATCCCGTTGGAGATGTGCTGAAGGACCGGCGGAACGCCGCAGTGGTACATGAATGTTCCGGGGAATCTGGCCACCCAGTCGAACGAGGCGGTGCCCCCGGGAGCGACCGGCTGGTAGTTCTCGCTCCACGCCGTCTGAGCGGCGTGGAAGTCGATCGAGTGCGACAGTCCGGAGGTGCTCTTGTTCGTGAGGGTGAAGTGGATCGTGTCGCCCTCCTGAACACGGATCACCGGGCCCGGCGCTGTCCCACCGAACGTCCAGACGTTGTACTTGACGCCATCGGCGATCTCCTGGACGGTTTCGTAGGCATCGAGGTCGATCTTCACCACGTGACCCGTGCCGGCCCCTTCTGTCCTGAAGTCGGGGGCCGCCCCGCCCGTGGAAGCCCAAACTACGCCTCCGATGATGAGAACGACCTGAACCACTACCAAGACGGCGAACACCTTCTTGCTCATCTTTCCCTCCCTCTCTCTTGAGGCCGGTACTCCACTGGAGTCAACAGACCTGTTAGCTCTCCTAACTTAGCATGAGAGGTCTGTTGCCGTGCAGTTGGGGGCGGGTCGTCCGGCCTGGCTTGGGCGGGACCCGTGCCAGGAGGCCCTAGGAGCCGGTGTCTGACGCCTCTGCGACGGCGGCGGAGCCGAACCAGGAGAGTTCCCAGGCCAGGTCGGTGACGCGACCGACCACGAGCGTGGCGGGAGGCCCGAAGCTGGCATCGGCAGCTTCCGCTGGCAGGCGGCCGAGGGTGGAAAGCAGGACGCGCTGCTTGGAGGTCGTCGCCCACTGAACCACGGCCGCGGGCTCCTCGGGGGCTCGCCCGGACGCGATCAGCGTCGAGCAGGTCTCGTCCAACCGTCCTGCCGCCATGAGCACGACGATGGTGTCGACCGCGGCCCCGATGCGGACCAGCTGCTCGAGCGTGTCCTCGCGACGGGTTGCCGTCACGACCGCGAAGCTCGCGGCCAAGCCCCGGTGCGTCAGAGGGATCCCGGCGTAGGCGGGCGCCGCGACGGCGGATGTGACGCCCGGGACGATCTCGAAGGGTATGCCCGCGCGGCGGCAGGCCAGGGCTTCCTCTCCGCCCCTGCCGAACACGAACGGGTCGCCGCCCTTCAGACGCACGACGGTCTTCCCGCGCCTGGCGTGGGCGACGAGCAGATGGTTGATCTCATCCTGGTCGAGCGTTGAAGCTCCAGGTTGTTTCCCCGCGTAGATGCGCTCTGCGTGAGAGGGAGCGAGGTCCAAGAGGGCTTCGGGTGCGAGGCGGTCGTATATGACCACGTCGGCTTCGCGAAGCACCTCGGCACCGCGCAGTGTCAGCAACCTCGGGTCACCGGGCCCGGCGCCGACCAGATAGACGATGCCGCCGCTCATCTGGATCCCACCAACCGGTCGACGAGGCGGACCTTCGCTTCGGCCCCGCGGCCTTCGCGAACGAGAACGATCAGTTCCTCGGTGTCGAGGGCTTCGCTCCAGCGGACTGCCCTTTCGTCGAACTTGGGCAGCATCGGCAAGGTTTCACTGCGCGCGGCCTCGAGTATGTCGAGAGCTTCCGCCCACTCCGTTCCGAAGATCTCCTCCAGTTCTTCGCGCAACCTGCGCGCCAAGGAAGGAGAGCGCCCGCCCGTCGAGATAGCCAAGACGAGGTCGCCGCGCCTCACGATCGCCGGAGCCGCCCAATCCGAATTGGAAACGTCGTCGATCATGTTGAGCAAGACATTCCGAGCCCGAGCCTCGGAAGCGATGGCTGCCCGAACCGCAGGGTCGGGGTCGGATGCGACACAGACGAACGCTCCTTCCAGGTCGCCGCGTTCGTAGCCGCGAGCGAGTACGTGTACGCCATGCGCCGCAAGGACATCGAGGTGCTCAAGCGGCTCCGGTGCGATGACGGTGACCTTGGCGCCGGCCTCGACGAGCCCGTCGCCCTTGCCGAGTGCTATCGACACGGTTCCTATCACGATCGCGACGCGATCAGACACCTCTAGGGAGATGGGGTAGCCGAAGGCCATCAGACGTCTCCCCGCGGGATCATCGTGTCCTGGCCGGCCTTTCCCTCACCCAGGATGACTTGCACCGAACAGTGGATGCCGCATTCCTTTTCGGCG
>Ga0315286_10002492_pt1 | contig 17180 bp, 9 predicted proteins | sample YL17G10_0_MG_FD_205038 | JGI IMG/M metagenome (GOLD analysis project Ga0315286, IMG submission 205038) | Sediment microbial communities from Yellowstone Lake, YNP, Wyoming, USA - YL17G10_0 | ecosystem: Environmental > Aquatic > Freshwater > Lake > Sediment | place: USA: Wyoming | collected...
ACTTCAGGAGGTCGGAGATGGACGGGACGAGCGGCCGCCAGGACCCCTCCGGGATCCACCAGGCGCGGAACGGGACGTCCTTCTCCCGGACGTAGCCCGGGCCGAGGGCCGCCGCGGCCTTGTCGGCCTGGGCGACGTCGCACACGACGATCGGCGGGCGGAGGTCGCCCCGCGGCATCTCCCAGTTCACTGGCGCGCGCCGCAGGTACCAGCTCATCGGCCAGCCCGCCTCCCCGGCGACGATCGCGGCCGGAACCTCTCCGACCCGGCCGTAGGCGAGGATCTGGTCGCGAAGCTCGAGCATCTCGGGCGTTGTCTGAACGTAGATGACCGACTCGGCCTTGGGGACGGCAGGGGTGAGGGCGGGGTAGACGAAGGAGAGCTGGAGCGAGAACCAGACGGTCACGAACCCGGCGGCCACCCCCGCGATTCGCCAGGCGCGGCTCCTGTCCCACCCTTCGGTCCACGCCTTGGCCGCGAGAGGGACGAAGGGGAGGACCTGGTGGACGATGAGCCACGGGGTCTTCTCGCCGAGGTAGGCGTACATGACGAGCGAAGAGACACCCCAGCCGGCGAGGAACCGCTCGACGGCCGAGAGCGACCGCCAGCGGCCGACGATCCGGACCAAGGCCGGAACGAGAATCGCGAACTCGTAGAGGAGGAGCCGCGGAAGGTGGAATGTCTTCGGCCCGCTGACCCGCTCGACCTTGTGCTGTCCCCACCAGTAGCTGATCGCCTCGACGACGGGGTTCCCCGACTCGGGATGGTGGAGGAAGACCGTGTAGAGGAGGATCGAGACGTTGAAGAAGAGGAGCAGCGCGGCCGCGACCGCGACGCCGTGCTTCTCCAGAAAGTCGATGAGCCGGCGGAGACGGTTCCAGATGTCGAGGCCGCGCCCCGGCTCGGCCCACGACGCGAGGACCGCCGGGACCATCAGGGCGCCGAGGACGTAGAAGTTCTCCTTTGACGCGAAGGCGACGGAGAGGAAGAGGCTCGCGAGGGCGAGGTCGCGGAGCCGCTCGCTCCGGACCCAGGCGTCGAGGAAGAGGAAGGCCCCCGCCGTCCCGAGGAGGCTCCAGACGTCCTCCCGGCAGAAGCGGCTGTAATAGAGGAGATTCGGCGAGACGGCGAGGAGCACGCCGGCCACCAGCGCCGCCGTCGAGCCGAAGCGCGGTCGGAGGAGGAGGGCGAGGGCGACGAGCGCGACGCCGCCGAGGGCGGCCGGCAGGCGCGTGGCGGCGTCGGCCTCGCCCGGCGTCATCGCCCGCGGGTTCGCGAAGAGGCCGTGGATCCGGATCGCCAGCCCGACCATGTAGTACTGGACGGGGCCGTGGTAGACGGGGTCGTACTTGTAGTTCCCCTCGGTGACGAGCCGGTTCGCGGCCCAGGCGTGGATCGACTCGTCGTGGTGGAACGGGCGGGCGCCGAGGGCGGCGACGCGCAGAAGGGCTGCGAGCACGAGGAGCGCGAGCCACGCCCGTTTCTCGGTCTCGGAGGCGAAGAGACGGTCCGTCGTCATTGCATCGGCTCATAGAGCGCCGTGCCCCGCTCGTCGAAGACCTTCCGGAAGGCGCCGCGTGTCGGAAACGCGTTCGGCCCGTACTGCTTCAGCTCGAGCGGCCCGAGGACGAGAAGGTCGATCTTCCGCCGCTTCACGACGTCGAGGACCGTCGGGATGTCCATCGACTGGTAGATCGTCGTCAGGTCGCCCTGCCGGCCCCGGATCTCGGCGTCGCCCGACTCGGCGCGCCAGAGCCCTTCGTGGTTCGCCCAGCCGAGAACGGTCGGGCGGCCCGTCGCCGCGCCGATCCGCCCGTAGTCGGAGTACGGGTTCCCCGTCGCCTCGGCGATCACGGCGTCTCTCTTCATGTGCCGGCGGACCCATGTCACCGCGAGGCGGTCGCCCGGTGTCTCCCGCTCCATCCACGCGAGGCCGTCCAGCGACCCGCCGCCGAGCTTGAGCCGGAGGGCCGCCGCGGCGAGCGGGTGGGCGAGCGTGGCGAGGAGCGCGAGCGCGAGGAAGGTCCGGATCGTCCAGCGGGCGCGGCGCGTCGCGAGGACGAGCGGCAGGAGGAGCGCCGAGCCGAGGCAGAGGAGCGGCCACGCGTCCGACCACGTCTTGAAGATCGTGTTCATCCGACGGAGCTGCTCGCCGTACGTGTCGGCCACGACGAGGACGTCGGCCACGACGGCGAGCGCCGCGCCGGAGGCGGCGTAGAGGAAGCCGGCCCTAAGGGCCCCTTCCGGGGGAGAGGCCGCGTCCGGGTCCGGCTTCCGGAAGAGAAGCCAGAGGACCCCGAGGAGAAAGCCGGCCGCCAGTCCGAATGACGGCTTCTTCGTCAGGATGGCCGCGAGGATGCCGACGGCCGGGAAGACCCCGGACCAGAGGAAGGCCTGGTCGGCGCGCGCCTTCGACCGGAGGACGGCGATCCCGAGCGCGAAGGCCGGGACGGCGAGGAGCGCGCCGAAGTGGAGGAACGCCTCGACGGCGGTCGTCCCGGTCGGCCAGAAGGTCAGGCCGTGAAAGCGCGGGCGCGGGGAGCGGAGGAAGGGGACGAGGACGACGACCCCGCCGAGGGCGGTGGCGGCGCTCCGGACGGCGGCCGCCCCGAGAGTCCGCTCCATCAGGTTTCCGGCCGCGAGGATCAGGAGGACGGCGGGAAGGTCCCACGGGTTGGCCGAGAGGACCGCGCCCATCATCACCGCGTCGAGGACGGCCCCGGCCACGCCGGTCGCGCGCCCCGCCGCGGCCGCGAAGGCCACGAGGAACGGGAGCGCCATGGCGTGTGGGTGGAGGTCGGCGAGCCGGAAGGTGAAGAGAGGCCACTCGGTGATGGCGTTCTGGACCCGCCGAGAGGAGACCCAGAAGTCGAGGTCGAAAAGCGGCCGGCCGGCGAGCCACTGCCGGAAGCCGTCGGGCGTGCCGCCGAAGACGGCGAGGAGCGCGCCGCAGAGGGCGAGGCGGCGCCCTCCCCGCCGCGACCGGACGGCGGCGAAGCCGGCCAGGGCGAGGACGGCCGGGAGGAGGGCGGCGATCAGGTTGTACGCGAACTCCGGGGCGATCCCGGAGGCGCGCGCCGGGAGGGCGAACAGAAACGTCCCGAAGTAGTAATAGGGAAACTTCTGCCCCGACATCCACGGGTCGGCGAACGGAACCCCGGGCGTCGTCATCAGCCCCGCGAGGACGGCGAAGTCCATCGGCTTCTCCGTCTGCCGGATGTCGCCGAAGGGGCCGCGGAGGACCAGGTACGCGAGGAAGACGCCGAGGAAGAGCGCGGCCGGAACGACGAACGCCCGCGGCCCCGGGAGGGCGGCGAGCAGCTCCTTTCCCCAGACGGCGAGGGCGAGAAGGAGCGCGATTCCCGCGACGGGGAGGATCACGCGGTCGATCGAGACGGGGGCGATCTCTCGCGCGCCGATCCGGACGCCGCTGACCGCCGAGAGGAGCCAGCCCGGGAGGGCGGCGAGGACGAGGCCGACCGGCAGGGCGAGGCCTGCGATGACGTCGGTGCGGAGCTCTTCGTCCCCTTCGCCGCGGAAGACACGCGCCACAACTGCCGCGCCGCCGAGGCCGGCGAAGAGAAGCGCCAGCGCGAAGAGGACGGTCGACAGAACGGTCACGGCGGAAGATCAAGGTAGCACACCCCGCCGGTTAAACTGCCGACGTGGCGCGCCCCCGCATCGCCGTCGTCGGAGGGGGCCTCGCGGGCCTCGTGGCGGCCGACCGCCTCCTCGGAAACGGCTTTCCCGTGACCGTCTTCGAGAAGTGGCCCGAGGCCGGGGGGCTCGTCGGGACGCTGAACGTCGGCGGGACGCCGCTCGAGCGCTTCTACCACCACCTCTTCACGACCGACGTCGACTACCTCGACTTCGCGCGGGAGTTCGGGCTCGAGAAGGAGATTGACTGGCTCCCGTCGAAGATGGGTTTCTACACCGGGGGACGCCTCTGGGACTTCGGGACTCCGGCCTCGCTCCTGAAGTTCTCTCCGCTCGGGATCGCGGGACGCCTCCAGCTCGTCCTGTCCACGCTGCGGCTCCGCCACAACCCCGACTGGAAGGCGCTGGAAGGGGAGACGGCCGCCGGGTGGCTGAAGAAGAACGGCTACGGAAAGGTCTACGACGTCGTCTGGGGGCCGCTCCTTCAGCAGAAATACGGGCGACACGCCGAGGAGATCGGCCTCGTCTGGCTCTGGGGAAAAATCTTCCTTCGCACCCGCTCGCGCGACAAGACGGGCCTCGGCGAGCGACTCGGCTACATGCGGGGCTCCTTCGGCCGGGGCGTCGCGGCCGTCCTTAAGCGCGTGACGGAGCGCGGGGGCGACGTCCGGACGGCCCGGCCGGTGAGGATCGTCCGGCGGACGGGCGACGGGACGTTCGACGTCGACTTCCCCGGCGGAACGGAACGCTTCGACCTCGTCCTCTCCACGATTGCCATTCCGGAGCTGCTCAGGATCGCCGCGGACCTTCCCGGAGAAACGCGAACGCTCTGGAGCGAGGTCCGGTACACGCACGCCCTCTGCCCCATCCTCGAGCTGGACCGGTCGTTCCATCCGTACTACTGGACCAACATCGCCGACGTCACGATGCCCTTCGGCGGCGTCATCGAGCACACCAACTACATCCCGAAGGAGAATTACGGCGGCCGGCACGTGCTCTATATCTCGGACTACGTCCTTCCGGACGACCCGAAGTGGACGATGCGTGACGAGCAGCTCTGGGGGCTCTACCTGCCGGCCCTCGTGCGGATCAACCCGCGCTTCGAGGCGGACTGGATCCTGAAGAAGACGATCGAGCGGGCCGAGTATGCGCAACCGATCATTCCGGCGGGCTACTCGCGCCTTCTTCCACCCCTCGAGACGCCCGTCCCCGGCCTCTATTCCGCCTGCATGGCCCAGATCTACCCCGAGGACCGGGGCCAGAACTACGCCGTCCGGATCGGGCGGGAGGCGGCGGAGCACCTGACCCGGAGGCACGGGTAGCCCTTCCGTTCGAGGGCCTCTTTGGGCCTTGACGCGCGTTGACCCCCGACCAATACTGGGTGCAAGAAACGGTAGTTTTCGTGTGTCTGTGCACGCGGGGCAGGTTTCGCCTTCCAGAGAGCCCGGTTCACGCGGGCGGGCCTTTCCCTTGTGCGCCGCACTATTCCGGCCGCGCGTCTCCCTCCTAAGAGGCTTGCAGAAAGAGGCTTGCAGATGAGGTATCGCCGCTCGCGGGTCGTCTCCCTCTTCACCCTGGCGACATTCGGCGTCTTCTCGCTGGTCCCGGCTCCCACGGCGGTCGCCCAGACCCCGCCGAAGAGCCCGCTTCAGATCGCCCACACGCCCCTCGAGTGCATCACCACGCAGGTGCCTCCGAAGGTGGAGGCGGAGCCCGACTACTACTACATCGTCCTGACCGGCGCCCCGAAGGAGCTCGAGGGGGTTCTTCCGAGGCCGGAGCCGCCGACGAAGGCGATCGACTACTACGTCGAAGCGGCGGACAAGGCCAGCCTGGCCAGTCGGACGGACAGGTATCTACCGAAGGTCACGGAAGAATCGCAGTGCGAGCGGCGGCAGGCGGCGGTCGTCGTCCCGGCGTCGGGCGCCGGGCTGACGGTCGGGCTGACGAAGGCCGGTCAGTCGCCGTACCCGTCCGGCTTCAGGAAGGAAGACATCGCGATGGTCATCCTCGTGACCGGCGCCGTCGTCTCGGCGGCGCTGGCGGCGGGCGCGGCCTCGGGCGCTGCAACGGGCGCGGCGGCGGGAGTGGGCGCCAGCGCGGGCGCAACCGGTGGCGGAATCAGCACCGGCGTTCTCGTCGGCGCCGGCGCGGCCGTCGCGGCGGGCGTCGGCATCGCCGTAGCCTCCACGGGTGGCTCCAATGCAACCCCCACACCGACGGCAACGTTTACGCCGATCCCGACGACGACGCCGACACGAACTCCGGTGCCGACGGCCACGCCGACGGCCACGCCGACCGTGACTCCGACGCGAACGGCAACGGTGACGGCGACACAGACGCCGACCTGGACGCCAACCGTAACGCCGACGAGAACCCCGACGATCCGCACCGAGAAGTTGACGTTCAAGGCCACGTGGAACGGTTACTGCCGCGACCTCGATCTCTACGTGACGGATCCGGTCGGCTACACGACGTCCCGGTTCAGCGGGTCCCCGTACGGACAACTCGACCACTCGGCCCAGGACAACTGTTTGTCCTGCGACGAGGGGAGCTCCTACGAGCAGATTTCCTTCAAGAACCCGCCCATCACGCCCGACCGGGACTATGCGTTCTGGGTCGTCGATCACACCAACCTCTGTCCGAACCCGTCCTACTACTGCGGCCAGCCCGTATCGGTCCAGATAGAGATCTTCAAAGGCGGGGTCCTCGTGGGGACGAAGACGGCGAACGTGAACTGCGGTACCAAGACCCCCACGTTCACCTACCGCTACAACTGACGCCGGCTCGCCACGGAACGCCATGAGGATCGAGAGACTTGGGACCCGACGTCCCGGGCCCGCCGGCTGCGGGGGACCGGGCCTCCTCGCCGCGCTGTTTCTGGGCTCGCAGATCGCCCTGGCCGGCGGGCCGCTGTCTCCCGAGGGCGTCAGAGAATGCCGCTGGGACGGCCCGACCCTCCTGATCGACGCTCCCTGCGCTCTCCGGCTGGCGCGCGAGAACGGCTTCGAGATTCTCGACCAGGAGACCTTTTTCAGGGGAAGCCAGCGGCACGAGCTGCTCGCGCGGCACGACTTCGCGGTCCAGATGGCGCCGACCCTCTCGGCCTTCACCCTCGGAAACCCCAACACGACTCCGGTCGGGAGTCCCGGTGCGACCGCGGAACCCGCCTCGACGAGCCTCTACCGGGGAGGCCTTCGCGTTTCGAAGCTCTTCGACGTCGGGACGAGCGTCTCGGTCGAGCCGTACTACGAATGGGGGAGCGGGAACAGGGTCTCCGGGCTGGCGGCGAGCCTCTCGCAGCCGCTTCTGCGCGGCGTGGCGCCCGTCTACGTGCGCAGCGGCCTCGACGCCGCCTCCTCCCAGGTGAAGGTGGCGGGTTGGTCGCAGCTCCAGTCGTGCGTCGCCACGCTTCTCGGGGTCGTCGACCAGCTCGCGGCGCTCGGGGAGTTGCAGGAGCGGCACCGCCTCTTTTCCGAGGCGCTCCTCTCGATGGAGACGAAGCTGACGATCACGGAAGCGCGCGAACGGGCCGGCCTCGCGTCGAGCCTCGACGTGCTGCGCGCGCGGATCGAGCGGACGAATCTCCGGGACCTCGTCGCGTCGGCGTCCGAGCAGCTCGGCGATGCTGCCGACCGGCTTCGCTTCACGCTGCGGCTTCCACCCTCTCTTCCGATCCGGGGACTGCTCGGACCGGAGGACGGGCCGAAAGACGTGGAGTCGGATTCGGAGATCTCCGGCCGCTTCGACGTCCGGATCGTGGCGGAAGGGCTCTCGGAAGCGCGCCGGCAGGTCCGCGTCGCGCGTCACGCGATCCTTCCCGACCTGACCGCGGCCTTCTCGATGAGCCTTCAGGGCGGGACGACGGAGCAGACGCTGCCCGCCCTCCCGTCCTGGACCTTCTCCCTTCGCTCGTCCGGCGAGCTCGGCCGGGTTGCGGAGAGAGCCTCGTACCAGGACGCCCTCGACCGCGTGGAGATCGCCGCCCGGGCCCTCGTCCAGACGCAGGAACGCGCCCGGGACGAGGTCCGGTCCCTCGGGCGCCACCTCGACCGGCTCCGGAAGCAGGAGGCGATCCAGCGGGAGCAGATCGAGCAGGCGGCGTCCAAGCTCGCCATCGCCGAGGCGAAGTTCCGGAACGGCCTGGCGAGCAACTTCGACTTTCTCGAGGCGGAGACGGAGCTTCGGAACGCCCAGGTGGCGTTCCTGGGGGCCCAGCGGGATCTCGCCCCGGCGAAGCACCGCCTTCTGGCCGGGATGGGACGTTACGAGATTTGGCTGAAGGAGACCTATGCCGTGGACTGTGCGGCTCAGACGGCTTCTCGCTGAGCACCGCGGGGCCGCTCTTCTCGCGGCGGCCCTGTGCGGCGCCGCGGCGATCTGGCTGATGGGACCGTGGCCGTCCCGCGCCTCGCGGGGAGGCGACGACCCCGGCCGGACGTGGGTCGTCAAGCGGATGCACGTCCGGAGCGGGGTCTGGGCCCTGGGCGAACTCGCCGCGAGCCGCTCGCTCGTCGTGAAGAACCGCCTTCCGGGAGCGGACGGCCGCATTCTCTGGATCGTCGAGGACGGCGCGGAGGTCAAGGAGGAAGACGTCCTCGTCCGCTTCGACTCGAGCGGCTTCGAGACCGAGTTGGCGCGGCTCGAGTCGGAGTCCGCCGGACAGAAGGCGACGGTCGAGGCGGCGCGGCAGAACCGGCTCTCCGAACAGTCGAGAGCCGAGCAGCAGAACGCCTCGGCGGCGTCGAAGGTGGCCGGAGCCAGGCTGCGCCAGAAGACGGTGGAGCAGGGCGAGGGGCCGATGGAGGAACGCCGCCTCGAGGGGGAGTTCCAGAAGGCGCAGGAGGAGGAGCGCCGCTGGAACGGCTACGTCGAGGAGCTGACGCGGGTCCAGGAGTCGGGGCGCAACGTGGCCGGTGAGCTGAAGACGGCCTCCGAGAAGCTGGTGGAGCTGCGGGAAAAGAGCGCTCTGGCCAAAAAGCAGCTCGTCGGGTTCCGCGAGTTCGTCCTCCCCGCGAAGGGCGAGGAGGCTCGCGCCGCCGTCGGCGACGCCGAGGAAGAGCGCCGACGGACGGAAGAGACGGGGCGCTACCTCGTCGCGCGGGCGGTCTCGGAGATCGAGAAGGTGCGCGCCCAGGCGAATGCCGTCGAGGCCCGGATGCGGGATCTGACGCAGATCATCGTGGATGCCACGATCCAGGCTCCCGCCTCCGGCCTCGTGGTGCTCCGCGAGAACTTCATCGAGGGGCGCACCCGGAAGCCCCAGGCCGGCGACCGTGTCTACCAGGACTTCCCGCTGCTCGAGCTTCCCGACCCCTCGTCCATGGAGGTCCGCGCGCGGGTCCGCGAGCTGGATCTGGAGAGCCTGCGCGCGTCGCGGAGCGGGGACGTGCTCGTGGAGGCGGTCCCGGGCGAGGTCTACCCGGCCGAGCTGAAGCAGGTCGGCGCGCTCGCGCTCAAGAGGGACGGCGAGGACGAGAAGTACTTCAACGTCAGCCTCGCCCTTACCCGGTCGGACATCCGGCTCCGCCCGGGGATGACGGCCCGGGTCTTCCTTCTCCGCGGGGAGCGGCCCGGGGTGCTCGCGATTCCGCGCGAGTACATCGCGAGCCGCGGCGGCGGCTTCGTCTGCCAGGTCCGGGACTCCCGGGGCCGCCTGACCGAAAAACCGATCGAGCTCGGCGCCGAGGGGCGCGTCGTGACGGAAGTCCGGTCGGGTCTCCGGGAGGGCGACGTTGTCGTGGCCTTCCGCTGAGCCGGTTCCCCCAGGCGACCTCTGCCGCGTCGAGGGCCTCTCCCGGACGTTCCGGACGGCGGCGCACGAGGTCCCGGCGCTCCGTGACGTCAGCTTCGCCATTCCCCGGAGCGCGCGCGTCGGCATCATGGGCCCGTCGGGCTCGGGGAAGTCGACGCTGCTCGGCATCCTCGGCTGTCTCGACCGCCCCTCCTCGGGCCGCTACGTCCTCGAAGGGCGGGACGTGGCCGGGCTTTCCGACGACGCCCTCTCCGACATCCGGGCCGAGACGGTGGGCTTCGTCTTCCAGAGCTTCAACCTGATCGCCGAGCTCGACGTCCTCGAGAGCATCTGCCTGCCCCTCGAATACCGCGGCTTCTCCCGCGTCGAGGCCGTCGCGCGGGCCCGGGACGCGGCGGCGCGCGTGGGGCTCGGCGACCGGCTCGACCACCGTCCGTGGCAGCTCTCGGGGGGAGAACAGCAGCGCGTGGCCATCGCCCGGGCCGTCGCGGGGCGTCCGCGGCTCCTCCTGGCCGACGAGCCGACCGGAAACCTCGACTCGGCGACGAGCCGCGAGATCATCGATCTCCTCCTCGAGCTGAACCGTGACGGGGTCGCCCTCGTCGTGGTGACCCACAACGAGGAGATGACGCCGATGTTCCAGCAGATCCTCCGGATCCGGGATGGGCGTCTCGTTCTCTAGGCTCGCGCTCCGCCCGGCGCTCCGGCTCGCGCTGAGGCAGATCCGCGCTCACCGCCTGCGGTCGGCGCTCTCGGCGTTGGGCGTCCTCCTCGGCGTCGGCTCCGTCACGATGGTCGTGGCCGTCGGGGAGGGAACGCGGCGGGAGATCCGGGCGCGGTTCGCCGCCCTCGGCACCGACACCGTCATCGTGACGCAGCGGCCGCTCTCCCGGGAGGAAGGAGGCATCGGACGCCGCCTCCACGTCAAGGGGCTGGCGCATCGTGACGCCCTTGACCTGCCTCTCCTGTGCGAGGAGGTCCGGGACGTGGCGCCGGAAGTGGAGGTCGAGACGGCGCTCGCCGAGGGGCGCTGGCGCGGAGGACTCCGGGTTCTCGGGACGACGCCGGCCGGGCTCCGGATCCGGGGCGTCGCCGTCGTGGAGGGACGACCGTTCTCCGAGCGGGAGGCGGAAGCGGGAGACCGGGTGGCGCTCGTCTCCGAAACCCTCTGGAGGAAGCTGGGCGGTGCGCCGGTCGGCGGCTCCCCACCCGTCCTTCGGCTGTCCCAGTCGCTCCTGGAGGTGATCGGCGTCTTCCGTGCGCCGGGATCCCTTCCGGAGGAGGCCCCCGGGGCCTCCTCCGGCGGGCCCGAGGTCGTCATTCCCCTGCGCGCGGCGGCCGGCCTCGGGGCGCCCGTGGACGACGTCCGCGGGATTTTCCTGACGCGGCTCCTCGTCAAGCTGAGATCCGACGACGACGACCTCCGGGCCGCCGCCCGCGTGGAGGAGGTGCTCCTCCGCGCCCATCGTGGCGTCCGCGACTTCGTGGTCGTCTCCCCGGTCCGGCTGCTGCGCGAGAAGGAAGGGACGAGCCGGAGCCTGCGCCAGATGCTCGCGCTGACCGGAGGCATTGCGCTCCTCGTCGGCGCGATCGGAATCCTCAACGTCATGCTGGCGAGCGTGAGCGAACGCCGCCGCGAGGTGGGAATCCACCGCGCCCTCGGAGCCCGCCGGCGGCAGGTCGTTCTCCTCTTCCTCTCGGAGGCCGTCCTGCTCGCGCTCCTGGGAGGCGTGCTGGGGCTGGCGGCGGGCGCCGCCCTGTCGGTCGCAGCGGCGCACGTGGCGGGGTATCCGGCGGTCGTCTCGCCCCTCGGCGTCGCCCTCGGGTTCGCGACCTCGTTCGGTGTCGGCGTGGCCGCGGGCCTCTATCCCGCGATCCAGGCGTCGTGGATGGAGCCGATGGACGCCATGCGGACCTGAGAAGAAGAACGACCCCGGCGACTAGAATGGCGCGAGCCGTCGCACCGCTCGGGGGCCTTTCACGGACGAATCGGCTCCGCCGTCCTGGGCGACCTGGAGTTGAGAGAGATGGTCGACCCTGACCAGCCCGTCCTGGACGAGAAGTTCGAGCTCCTCGGGAAGCTCGGCGAGGGCGGCATGGGCTCCATCTACAAGGTCCGCCACCGCCTGCTGAACCAGATCCTCGTCGTCAAGACGATGACCCCGAAGTCGGCGGCGAGCCCCGAACTCCAGAAGCGCTTCCTGCGCGAGGCACAGACCGCCACGCGGCTTCGGCACCCCGGCATCGTCTCGATCTACGACTTCGTCCTCCGGGAGGACGGGTCGGCCTACATGGTCATGGAATATCTCGAGGGAGCGAACCTCGCAGACGCCTTGCGACGCTGCGGCCGGGTGCCCGCCGCCCTCGGTATGTTCATCGCCGACCAGGTCCTCTCCGCCCTCGATTTCATGCACGAGAAAGAGGCGATCCACCGGGACATCTCGCCGGACAACGTCATGCTCTCGCGCGAGGAGACCGGCGTCCTCCGGGCGAAACTCATCGACCTGGGGATCGCCAAGGTCCTCCGGGCCTCCGAAGAGCTGACCATGGGGAACGAGTTCATCGGCAAGCTCCGCTACGCGTCGCCCGAGCAGCTCATGCCGCGGGGGACCGCCGGCACCATCGACGGGCGAAGCGACATCTACTCGTTCGGTGCCGTCGCGTACGAGCTCCTGACGGGGGTGAAGGCCTTCCGGGGCGACAGCGTCCTCGCGCTGTTCCACTCTCACCAGGCCGGCGAGATCGTCCCCTTCGAGGAGAGCGACCCCGACGGAGAGATCTCGCCGGAGCTGCGGGAGATCCTGCTCCGGGCGATGGCGCTTCATCCGGACAACCGATTCGCCACGGCCGAGGAGTTCCGGCAGGAGCTCTGGGGGCTGCTTCCGGGAAATCCGCTCGAGGACGCGGCCTCCCGGGCGTACATCCAGAAGGTCCTTTCACTCTCGCCGGAGGACATCCTCTCCCTGGAGGGCCGGCCCCGGTCGGAGATCGGGCTCTCGCCGGGCGGGACGCGGCCTCGTTCGTCGCCGGGCGCCTCCCGCGTCACGAGCGCAAGCCTCCGGGGCGGCGCGCTCCCTTCGACGTCCGCCGGGGACGAAGAGCAGACGATCCAGACGGCGCCGCTTGGCGGCGCACGCGCGGCGACGTCGGCCCGGACGGCTCCGGCCTTCAGGGGCGAGCCGCTCTACGAAGCGCGTCCGCCGTCCGGGAGCGTCGCAGTGCCCGAGGCGCCGCAGGCTGGCATCCCGAAGGGCCCGCAGGCGGCGACGGCTCCGCCGCCTCAGCTGCCCGAAGTCCGGCGGCGGCCGCCTCCCCGGACTCTCGTGCTGGCGGCAGCCGTGGTTGCGGTGGCTGGCGTCGCCCTGGCTCTCTGGCTCGGAAGAGGGGGGAGGGAGCAGCCGCGGGTCGAGGAGCCCCCGGCCCGCGCCCCCTCGGCAGCTGCCGTCGCGCCGGCGCCGACAGCTCCGCCGGCGAGCGTGCCGACAGCTCCTCCACCCGTTCCGACTTCCGTACCGCCGTCGGAACCGGTCCGCCGGGCGACGCCAGCGGCCGTCGTCCGGCCGAGCCCGAGACCGACCCTCGTCGTCCAGATCCGGGAGATCCCGGCGGCGGCACCCCCAGCTGCGGTCCGGGCGGCCGAACCTCCGCTGGCCGGGATCCGGTTCTGCCCGCTGATCGACGCGACGTCCTATCAGCAGGGCGTCGTGAAGGAGCGGCCGAGAGGCTTTGGCGCCGAGTCGGGGGAGTTCTTCCGGCGCGCCCGGGACGACGCCGGCCGGATCCAGATCCGTCTCGCCGTCCTCCCGAAGGAGCCCGCCGAGGGCGAGGCCTTCCAGATCGTCGGCGACGTCGTCAACGGCGGCGACCTCGGACTCGTGATCGAGCGGGTCGAGGAGTCGTCTCCCGCCGCCGCGGAGGGCTTCCGGGCCGTCTCCGGCCTGAACCTTCCCCTCGAGATTCCCAGCGGGGGCGCCGCGCGGATCTACACGTTCCGCGGGGTCGTCTCCGGGCGGAGCCCGTTCAGCAAGGAGCTGCGGATCACCGACTCGCGCAACGACACCTGGAGAACCTCCGTCCGGTTCCGCCCCTGCCCGGAGCCGTGAGGAACGGGACGGACGGGACGAAGCGGCGCGGGAGCGCCGTCGCGCTCACGTCAGCGGCGCGAGCTTCACCGGCCGGGTGTGCCAGACCTCGCGGACGTAATCGCGAATCGACCGGTCCGAGCTGAAGCGCCCCATCCGCGCCACGTTCCGGATCGAGGCGCTCGTCCACCAGACGACGTCGCTCCAGGCTTTGGAAACGCGCGCCTGGCACTCCACGTAGGCGCGGAAGTCGGCCAGGACGAGGAAGGGGTCCTGCTCCACCAGCGAATGGACGAAGGGCCGGAAGAGGCCCGGATCTCCCGGCGCGAAGTGGCCCGATTCGATGAGCCGGAGGACGTCGGCGAGCTCCCGGTCGGCCTCGACGAGGCCGCGCGGGTGGTAGCCCCGCCGCACGCGGTCCTCCACCTCGGCCGCGGTCAGCCCGAAGAGGAAGAAAATCTCCTCGCCGACCGCCTCGCGGATCTCCACGTTCGCGCCGTCGAGCGTTCCGATCGTGAGGGCGCCGTTCAGGGCGAACTTCATGTTCCCCGTTCCGGAGGCTTCTTTCCCCGCGGTGGAGATCTGCTCCGACAAATCCACCGCCGGGTAGATCCGCTGCGCGTTCTTCACATTGAAGTCGGGGACGAAGACGACGGTGAGGAGTTCCTTCGCGACAGGGTGCTTGAGGACGGTCTCCCCGACGGCTGTGGCGAGGCGGATGATCAGCTTAGCCGCCTGGTAGGCGGGCGCCGCCTTCCCCGCGAAGAGGAACGTGCGGGGAGCCATGCCCGCCACGTCTCCGCGGAGGATGCGCTGGTAGAGCCAGACGACGTGCAGCAGGTTCAGCTGCTGCCGCTTGTATTCGTGAATCCGCTTGCACTGCGCGTCGAAGAGCGTCTGCGGGTCGACGCGGCGCCCCATCGTGAGGTCGATCCACCCGGCCAGGCGCTCCTTGTTGGCCTGCTTCACGGCGCGCCAGCGCTCCCGGAACACCGCGTCCGCGGCGAGCCGTTCCAGCCCGGTCAGGCGGTCGAGGTCCGTGAGCCAGCCGTCGCCGATGGCCTCGGTGATGAGCGACGACAGGCGCGGGTTCGACTGCCCGATGAACCGGCGCGGCGTGACGCCGTTCGTGACGTTCGTGAAGCGCTCGGGCCACATCTCGGCGAAGTCGTTGAGGACGGTCTCGCGCAGGAGACGCGAGTGCAGCGCCGCGACGCCGTTCACCTTCCGGCTGGCGACGGTGGCGAGGTTTGCCATCCGGACGCTCTTCTCGCCGCCCTCGTCGATGAGGCTCAGGCGCGAGAGCCGCCCGTCGTCGCCGGGGAAACGCTCGCGGACCTCGTCCAGGAAGCGGCGGTTGATCTCGTAGACGATCTCAAGGTGCCGGGGAAGCAGGCGGCCCAGGAGCGGGAGGGACCACGTCTCGAGTGCTTCGGGGAGCAGCGTGTGGTTCGTGTAGCTGAAGGAGCGCGCCGTGATGTGCCACGCTTTGTCCCAGCCCAGGCCGTGCTCGTCCATCAGGAGCCGCATCAGCTCGGGAACCGCGAGCGTCGGATGCGTGTCGTTGAGCTGGATCGCGAACTTGTCGGCGAACTGGTCGATGGTGGTGCGCTGGAGGAGCAAGCGGATGCAATCCTGAAGGGCGCAGGAGACGAAGAAGTACTCCTGCGTAAGCCGCAGCTCCTTGCCGGCTTCGCTTGCGTCGTTCGGGTAGAGGACCTTGGTGATGTTCTCGCTCCGGATCTTCTCGTCGACCGCGCGCCAGTACTCGCCGACCTGGAACGCGTCGAGGTCGAACTCCTCCGACGCGACGGCCGCCCAGAGGCGGAGAAAGTTGGTCGTCACCGTGCCGTAGCCCACGACCGGCGTGTCGTAGGGGACGCCGCGGACGACGCGGGCGGGAGTCCATTTCACGCGGGGGCGGCCGGCGGCGTCCACGACGGTCTCGGTCCGTCCGCCGAAGCCGACGGGATGCTCGATCTCGAACCGGCGGACCTCCCACGGGTTGCCGAACCGGAGCCACCGGTCGGTCCGCTCGGCCTGCCAGCCGCCGACGATCTCCTGGTCGAAGATGCCGAACTCGTAGCGGATGCCGTGGCCGATGGCGGGGAAGTCGAGCGTCGCGAGAGAGTCCATGAAGCAGGCCGCGAGGCGCCCCAGGCCCCCGTTGCCGAGGCCGGGCTCCTCCTCGTGCTCGATCAGCTCGTCGAGGCTCAAGCCGAGCGACTCCATGGCCTGTCGCACCGGGCCCTCGATGCCGAGGTTGAAGAGGTTGTTTTCGAGCTGCGGCCCCATCAGGTACTCGGCGGAGAGGTAGATGACCGTCCGGTGCTGCTCTTCGAGGTAGGTCCGCGCGGAGCGGATCCAGCGGTGCAGGATCCGGTCGCGCACCGCGCGGGCCAGCGCGAGGTAGTGATCGTTTCGCGTCGCGACGCCCGGGAACTTGGCGACCTCGAAGAAGAGCTTCTCGACGAACGACTTCCGGATCGCCGCGGCATCCGAGCCGAGCACCACGTCGTCCGCGTTGATGTCCTTGGCCTGGCGGCTGGAGAGCATGGCCGATCATAGGAGATCCGGCCGGCTCCCTTCCCGCTTGCAATCGGGAATAGAATCCGCGCAGTAACACGATTCTGACGGGCCGTCGGAAAGAGGCGCCGCCGCGCCGGGAAGACGCGACCCGCTCCCTTCCTCCGACCCGGGGAGGCGACGGCGATGGGCCTCTCCGCGGGAATGCGGCTCGGCCCATACGAGATTCTCGGCCTGCTCGGTGCAGGCGGCATGGGAGAGGTCTACCGAGCCCGGGACACGAGGCTGGGGCGTGAGGTGGCGGTCAAGGTCCTCCCCGACGACGTCGCGGGCGATGCCCGAGCGCTGGCGCGTTTCGAGTCAGAAGCTCGCGCCGTCGCCGCGTTGTCGCACCCCAACATTCTTGATCTCCATGACGTTGGAAAGGAGGGTGGCGTCTCGTTCGTCGTGATGGAGTTGCTTCGGGGAGAGACTCTCCGCGAGCTTCTGGTTTGTGGGCCGCTCCCGGTGCGAAAGGCCGTTGATTTCGGGCAGCAGGTGGCCGAGGGCCTCGCGGCCGCGCACGACAACGGAATCGTCCACCGCGACCTGAAGCCTGAGAACCTCTTCGTCACAAACGACGGCCGGATCAAGATCCTCGACTTCGGGCTGGCCCGGCACGACGCCACGCGCCGCGACCCTGCCGACACGCGCTCTCCGACGCTCGACGCCCTGAGCGAGAAGGGCGTACTCCACGGAACGGTCGCCTACATGTCGCCCGAGCAGGCGCGCGGCGAGATCGTTGACTTCCGGAGCGACCAGTTCTCGCTCGGGACGGTTCTCTACGAGATGTTGACGGGAAAGCGTCCGTTCATCCGCGACTCGGCGGCCGAGACGCTCACGGCGATCATCCGCGAGGAGCCAGTGCTGATTACGAAACTCGACCCGAAGCTCCCGGCGCTCCTCGGCTGGGTCGTCCAACGTTGTCTCTCGAAGGACCCGGAAGAGCGTTACTCCTCGACGAGAGACCTCGCGAAGGAGCTGCAGAACCTCCGGACACACCTGTCCGATGCTGTCAGCGCGACGCATGTAACGCCCGGCGAAACGCTCCATCTCCGCCGCCGTGTCCCTTTCTGGGCGTTGGCGATCGTCGCGGCGCTTGCGGTCGCGTTCGGTCTCTT
>Ga0315286_10002493_pt1 | contig 17179 bp, 17 predicted proteins | sample YL17G10_0_MG_FD_205038 | JGI IMG/M metagenome (GOLD analysis project Ga0315286, IMG submission 205038) | Sediment microbial communities from Yellowstone Lake, YNP, Wyoming, USA - YL17G10_0 | ecosystem: Environmental > Aquatic > Freshwater > Lake > Sediment | place: USA: Wyoming | collected...
ATGGGTGGAGCATGCATTATTCTTTTCTTGTTAATGAGATGGCTATGCCCATCTCAGTTTGTCCTTTGTTTCGGAGATACTGTTATCACAGCAATCTTTATAAATAGCATATTTCTTCTTATGCTACCATGAACAAATGGGCAGAAATTTTATTGGGATTGATATTAATCATAGGAGCTATTTTAGTAGCCTGGTATTCCGGAGTCTGGGGGGGAAGTTTCTGGAATTTCAAGCATGCCGCATGGGAATTTTTTAAGGGTGGCTTATTTTGGTTTGTTGCTTTAATAGGCTTACTATTCTTAATGCTCGGCATAAGTGACTTGAAAGAGTAAAAATCAATCCTAATATACAAGAGAAATTTTTATTTTTTAATTTGTTTTATAAATCTATCCAATCATCACCACAATTTATTAATACCCCAAGATTATAATTTTGTAAGGGAGGGGTGAGTATTTTGAATTAAGTAACTTAATTTTTAAATCAAAAAAACAAGTGCCACCACACCTTAAAAGGTGTGGTTTGTGGCAGGCATTTGTTTTTAGGATGCATGAAAATTCCAAAAAGGAATTTTCTGCACAGAAAATTGTCAGAAACAATTTTCTTGCTTCAAAATTTATTAATTTTGATAGCTATCAGAAACCAAAGGTTTCTGAAGTGCTCAGAAATTAAAACTAACAAACAATAACCACATTGTCAAAAACGATTAGTTTTTGAGCACTATCAAAAATCTTTTAGATTTTTGAAGTCTAAAGAATGTGGTTTTAATTTCTGACATAAAAATTCAAGATATGAGAAAAAATGCAGATTTTTGATTCTGAGCCTTCAAAATCTGAAGATTTTGATAGTCATCAGAAATCTACGATTTCTGAGATATGTGCAAGATGCAAGGGAAGAGGGTATTGCGGGAAGCCTTGCAAAATTTTGGCGAAAGTAAAAGATTTTTTCCCCAAGACAAAGCTGCACTTTTCAGGCTCTTCTCCGCCAGAAGTGTTTGTTGGCAGGGAAGGATACCCATTTGTTAACACAGGAATTCTTTCACCGCAGGAGTATGGAAATACAGAAGAAATGAGCTTGCCCGAAATATGGTATGAAAAAAAGCTGACAATCCAGGAAATTTTAAATTACCGGGGAAATTTAATTTATTCAAGATTTAAAAGCAGGATTAAAGACGCAAGACAAAGCAAAACATCCAAATTTCTTTCAACAATGCAGGAAATTTCTCTGGCAAGCAAGTCTGTTTCAACTGAATTTTTTTTAAAAAAACCAGTTAAAATGCGTGCGTTAATAGACAAGCATGTTCCAATTATAGGAAATCCTGCCCCTCTTAAAGCAATAAGACTGGAGGAAAATCCACATGTAGAGAGAAAAGTGGATTATATTGTTTCAGATACAGACAACAAAGCAGCTTCTTCTATCAAAGAGCTTTACAAATATATTCCAACAAGCAACATAATTAAAATTCTTTCTGCTGGAATGCTCGGCTTGAAAAAAAACAGAAAACTTGTGCCGACAAGATGGGCAGTAACTGCAACTGACGATACTCTTGGAAAGTTTTTGTTGGAAAAAATAAAATACTATCAAGAGACAAGTGAAATTTTATTATTTCACGGAGATTATGTTGGAAATCGTTATGAATTCCTCTTATTGCCTGATAAATTTTCATTTGAAGTTATAGAAGCTTACATGGCAGGAAGCGTGTGGAACCCATCTTCAAAAATAAATTTGTCCCAGGATTATGAGGGATTTAACGGAAGAAAAACTTATGCAGGAAGCGTTACAGGTGCTTACTATGCCGCGCGTCTTGCTTTGTGTGAATATCTTGAGAAAATAAAAAGACAAGCTTCTTGTTTTGTTATGAGAGAAGAACGTCCAGAGTATTATGCTCCTCTTGGTGTAGGAATTTTAAGGCAGTTAAGCCGCGATGCTTTTTCAAAAAAGCCAGAAAAATTTGAAACACTTGAAGAAGCTTTTCAAAAAATGCAGGAAAGAATGAAACTTCCGGTTTCATTATTCAAACAAAAAAGCTGGCTGCTTCGCGAGTATGGAAAGCAAACAAGATTAAGCAAGTGGATTTAATCTTCTCTTTTCTCTACTTTTTGATTTTTCAATAATTCTTCAGTAGGAAATAAAACTTCAATCCCATGAACTTTTTTTAATCTAAAATACCTTTCAAAAGGAAAATAAGCTTTTTCATGAGAATCATAAGCCTTTAATTCATCTTTTTCAAAACCAACAAAATGGCCAACAGCTTTGCAAACTCCCAACAAATGAGCAACAAAGCACTCATGTGAAGCATCACCCAGTGTACTAGAAACCATTCTAGAAGAACAAGAATGAACATCATATTCTGAATCTAATTTTCTTGATTCTTCATCTCGATATAATATTTTAAAAAAGGGGGTTTTTTCAACAATAATTCCATTTTCATCAAACCATTCTTTAGCATGTTTCTCTCTTAAATAATCAGGGTCTGCCATCTTGCTATGATAATTTATTAGTTTAAAAACAAATCTATACTGGAAAATGATAATTAAACAACGCGAATCTTATTTAGATATCCCTACAAATCAATCCTCAGGCATAACTTTTCCTAATTGTTCATAACATCCCTGTTTCAAAATTAGGTTATCTTCAATACTTTCACAAATATCAACATTTTGTTTTTCCAAAGCTCTTCCATAATAACACTGGTTTCTGTCGTTTAAATCATCAACTGCATTGCAAGGGTCTGAAACATTAATCAAAACTCCTTCAATTATTGCAGCTATAATCAGCAAAGGCAGAATAACAAACAAGAAAACTCTTAAAGAATTCTCAAATCTCCTTAAAAACTCTTTTCTTTTGCCCTTAGCAAACCAAAACATCCCAAATTTAACCCCCAAAGCCAAAGATAAGAATACAGCTGGCAGCTCAAAAATTCCATGCGGAGCCAATTTCCACAAAACCCCCGCCCCCTCTGCATAAACAGCAAAAAAAGAAACAAAACCTAAAATAAATCCATTAAACAATGTTATAAAAATAGGAAAAATCCCAAGCAAAATTCCAAAAATCAGCGCCAAAAAACTCGTTTCTAAGTTATTATTTAAAATATAAATAACCATTTCCCACAAATTCAACCCTTTTGATTTATCCATCAAATCTGTAAGAGTCTCGATTATCTTTTCTACAAGAATTTCTGGCTTTCCAGTTACTGCTACAAAGAATGAAATAACTGCCCCAAAAACAAATATTAAGACAATCAAAAGAAGATAATTCTTGCATTCTTTAATATAATCCCAAGATAAAGAATAATGCTTTGCAAAAAAATTCTTATTTTCTCTCTTTACTAGTTTCCTCTTTTTCATAACATTATCAAAACCATCTCATTAATAAACCTTATGTTAAATCTTCTTTCTCCGAAGTGTCAGAAATTTTTTTGTTTTTTTTGAATTTCTGAGCATGTCGAAATTCTTCTTGATTTCGAGCACTGCCAAAACTTTCAGTTTTGGAGCTATCAAAATCTTTCGATTTTGAAGTCATATTTATTTGATAAATGTCAAGAACCATACAATAAATTGTATGGTGTGTCTGGTTCTTGAGCATGCTCAAGAATTGTTTTTATTTTCTCGCGAACTAAAGTAGGGGGTTTACATAAAAAAACAATTCTTGACATATTAATTATCTCTCTAAAACTCTTCCAGCTATGCACTACTTGCTTAAGTGTTGCATCAACTGATTCAAAAACCCATAAATTACCAGAAAGTTTTAGTAATATTGAACCAACATATACTTCAAAAACTCATCCAGAAAAATATCTAGAAATCATTGCAGTTTTTCTTCTATACTTCTGTTTTAGATACAACCCATAAATAACCCCCACCAAAAGCCCCCCAAAATGAGCGGTATTCCCAACCCCCCAGTTAGCCCCAACGCTGACAAGCCAGGTAAGAAACAAAACTAAGGGAATCATTATATAAGCTGGAAGCGAAAAAAATGGCAGGAAGATAATCATGAATCTAAGTCTTGGAGTTAAAATCACAAACAAGCCAGCAATAGCAAAGATTGCTCCAGAAGCTCCGACTGCAAAAGCTGTCGGAGAGCCAAAAATCCTCGCCCCCAATTCGCTTGTTCCAAAAAAATAAGCTAAAAAAACAAAAGCCAATCCAGCAATAATCCCAGAGATTAAATAAAAATACAAAAACCTTTTCCTTCCAATAATCTTCTCGCACAATCCTCCTAAAGAGAACAAAACAAACATATTAATTAAAAGATGAAAAATTCCCCCATGCATGAACATGCTGGTAAGAGCTGTCCAAACATATCCTCTAAAAAATAAAACCGGCTGGATAGCAATATATTTGATATAATCTTCAGAAATCGCCAGGAGTATCATAACAAAAATAAAGAAAATAAAATTAGTTAAAATAATCCAGTTTGTAATGCTCCAATTATCAAAAAAGCCGGGGCTCAATCTTCTCCGGGTGTAATATCTCAGTTTTCTCGGGTCATTCATTTTTTCTTAGCTTTCCTCTTTATTTTTTCAGCTTTCTTAACCTTATTTTCCTTTGGCTCCTTTTTCATAACTTTCTTTTTCGTCGGCTTCTTTTTTTCCTCAGCTCTCTTAACCTTTTCTCTTTCTTTTTTTCTTTTTGCTAAGTTTTTCTTTCTCTCAACCTCTTTAATCTTCCTCTCTCGGGCATCTTTTCTCTTGAATTTTTTGGATATTTTATCTGTAATCTGCAATTTTTCTGCCCTTACTTCTAAAAGAGTATTATTAAGCCTAGATATATTTGCCTCCAATTCTTTAATCGCTTTATCCTGGTTAGCGAGAGTAAAAACCTGCCCGCACTCATGACACATAAAATCATTCAAAAGTGCAGTTTCTTCTTTAACTTCCATTTTGCATGACTCGCAAAAATAAAACCGATTTGATTTTCGGTTTTTCAGCTGATTTTTCAGCAGACTAATTTCTGTGACTAATCTGTTTTCTAAAAGCTCTAAACATTTTAACTCGTTAAGCGTCCAAAAATAAATATACCATCCCTTCCTTTTATCTTTCTTTCTAGTAAAACTGACTAAACCGCTGTCTCCCAGCTTATACAAGATGTTCCTTGTTTGGTTTATTGTTAAATTAAGTTTTTTTGCTATTAAAAACTCGTTTATATCTTTCTTCTCAAACAACAAATCAACAATATCCCTCGCTGATTTTCCACTTAATACCTCAACTGCATTCTTAAGAAAATTAATGCGCATTTTAAACCAAAAACCCCCTTAAATAAATACCTTTCGTTTTTTTGTTACCCCTTTATAGTTTACCAAAACCTATTTATATGATTTTTCTAAGTATATATTATGGGATTGTTTAAAAAAAGAGGTAGAACTTCAGAACTTCCTGAACTTCCTGAGTTGCCTGGAAGCCCGGAGCTTCCTGATTTGCCTGAAATGACTCGGGAAATGAACTCTGAAGAAATTTCAGAATTGCCTTCTTTTCCTGATAATAGTATGGGAAATGATATAAGCCACCACGCAATAAAAACAGCTGTGTCTCCTCCAGAACTGTCTCCGATAATACAAAAATCTAAAGAGAGGAGAACTATGGAAATATCTGAGCCTCTGAAAACACCACGTTTGCCTTCAATAGCTTATCCAGTAACTCCTCAAATTCCAACGCCACCTCAAACTCAAGTTCATACACCAAAAATAAAAGAACCTGTTTATATTAGAATAGACAAGTTCAAATCAGCTGTCAGCAGCTTTCAAGAGATACATAATAAAATTTTAGAAATCGAGGATTTATTCAAGGGAATAAAAGAGTTGAAGCAAAAAGAAGATGCTGAATTAAACGAGTGGGAACGTGAAATTGAGACTCTTAAAATGAGGATTGACTCCATAAACGAAAATATTTTTTCTAAATTGAATTAAAATGAAGAAGGTATTTATTAAACTGACAGCAGAAGAAGCAATAGCTGCGAAAAAAGAATTTCTTTCTGCCCAAGTTAATATGCTCGAGCTATTGAAAAGATTAAAAGCTTATAAAAATCTTAGAAGAAGAGAACTTCTATTAAAAGAAAAAATAAAAATGAAAGTCCCGTTGATTCGACAAGGACAAAAAGAAATTGAACACATATTCCCAATAGAAGCAATGACAGTAGAAGATAACTTAGGTGGCATACCAACAAAAACGCTTATTAAAAAACTCCCGACAAGAGAAGAATTCCAGGAAATACAAGATAATAAAAATATTGAAGCTCAACTCCAAGAAATCAAAGAAAAATTAGCCCAATTTGGATGACTGCTAATTTTTCTTTAAGCTTCTCATCTGCATAAAAGCTAATCATCTGCCAATCTTATAAATCCCCCGAATTAATAATCAAAAGATAATTTCTAGAATTAATAAACCAAAAAAGATTATGAACAAACTGCACCACTTCCGCCCTGCGAACAATATATTCCTGTTATCTCCGCCTCAGTTAAAGCGCGATTGTAAATCATGACATCATCTATAGAACCTTTGAAAAAAAGAGACCCAGTGTTAAATGCTCCTATAATAAAATTAGCACCATAAGAGATACTGTAACCTCCTGTTACAGGCCATATTACTTGCTTTTTTTGGTCGATATAGCCGGTTATGGTATTGCTGGATATATCAAAAACATAAGTATAAAGATGCCATTCGTTTACAACAACAGTATTCTCATTTGATAATTGCGAAGTTTTGTGCCCGATTGAATCAATAAAAGACACAAACATTTTATTCGGAGAGTTAAAGCCAACATAATAATTAAGACCTGAAGATGAAAAAACAGAGGATTGTCCTGTAATTGCAGAAGATGGCTTTGCCCAGAAACTTATTGTTTTATCTGCAATTTTAAAATCGATTTTGTTTCCTAAACTAACATAATCACCAACTCCATCTAATTTTAAAGCTTGTCCAGATATTCTAGCTTCATAAATTGACCCCCCAACTAAAGTCCCATTATTTGCTCCTTTTTCATCATTTGTATTATCATCAAACTTCCACCAGCTAATATAATTTTCCATACTACAATACCTTGGTACTGAAATTGGAGTTCTGCAATAATCATTATCATCTGTGTATGCTATAATTTCTATTCCACCAGAACATCCTGGAGAAGCTCCTGCAACCCAATTCGCTTCTGCAGTACTTAAATCACAACTGCACGAATTTCCAGTTTCTTCTATAGTAGACTTTCCCGCACAAACACTAGACTCTTTCATTTCCTTAGTTCCATCGCAATATTCACTAGTCTCCCCACAAGCTACTGCATATTCTACAGCAGGCCACCCCCCCACCGGATCCCTCACAACACCTGTAGAAGTGGTAAAGTCAGAAGTTGCCCCAACTCTTGTTCCTATAACAGGAGAAGCTTGAATCTCAATTCCTTGTCCATCACTATCTAATCCCATGATATTTAAGTAATAAGTTAATGTTCCCATTGCCGTCGGCCCCACGCTAATAACATATGACCTCGCATCCCCAGAATCCCCAGTAACAACAAACCTCATTTTATCAATAACAACATCACTTGTATCTTTTCTTCTAACAGAAACCCTCATATACGGGGTAGCGGGAGTAGCCCCAAAAGAACCAGTAGAAACATAAACCGCACTTTTATCAATTTCTGTTCTAACAAGGAAACTGCTCAAACTATCGTCATCATCAGCCTGGTTTGTAAAACCTCTGACTAAATTCCAAACAGTAAGCGCAGCAACTAACGAAATCAAAACTAAGATTATAGTTGTGATAATCTGGCTGACTCCTCTTTTATTCATCTTGCCTCTTTTTCTCCTAAAAAACCAAAGAAAATAAAGTATTTAAGGCTTTTGAAAAACAATAATAGTTTAACTTTATGAAGCTTCGAAGCAAGTTCCACCAAGCTTTTCTGCAAAGTTTCTTAATATGTCAAAATTACATTTGAGCAAACCAGTTATTTTAATAGTGAGTAAGCAAATGTAATTTTGAGCATGCTCAAAAATCAGACACTCCATACACTTTAGTGTATGGTTTTTGACACTAATAAATCATTTTAAAGTTTGGTGATTAGTGATTTTTAATGGTGAAAAAATCTGACGAAGTCGATTTTGAAATCAATTAATTGTTAACTAAATAAACTAACTACTTCATAAAGCTGGACCAAACACCAAATACTATAATTTTAAAAATACCTGTTCTTTCTATTTTTAATGACAAACATAAAAGACAGGAAACAATTAATAAAAGAATTTATTGCATTTTATAAGATAAAAAATCATAAAGAGATTCCTAATGCCAGCTTAATTCCTGAAAATGATCCAACTGTTCTTTTTACAACAGCAGGAATGCACCCGCTTGTCCCATTTCTTTTAGGGCAAAAACATCCATTAGGAAAAAGATTATGCAATGTGCAGAGATGCATAAGAACCCAAGATATAGATGAGGTTGGAGATGAATTTCACCACACTTTTTTTGAAATGCTTGGAAAATGGAGTTTAGGAGATTACTGGAAAAAAGAGGCAATAGAATATAGTTTTCATTTTTTAACAAATGTTCTTAAAATACCAGCTGGAAAACTTGCTGTAACTTGTTTTGCAGGTGATGAAAATGCAGGAAAAGATGAAGAAAGTGCAAAAGTTTGGGAGAGTTTAGGAATTCCAACAGAAAGAATTGCATTTTTAGGTAAAGAAGATAATTGGTGGGGGCCTGCTGGAAAAACAGGGCCTTGCGGCCCATGCACAGAGATGTTTTATTGGAAAGCAAAAACAAAACCTCCAATCAAATTTAATCCAAAAGATAAAAACTGGGTAGAAATAGGAAATGATGTATTAATGCAATATGCCAAAGATGATAAGGGAGAATACACAGAGGCAAAACAAAAAAACATAGATTTTGGCGGCGGAGTTGAGAGAATAATAACAATTTTATCTGGATTAGAAGATGATTATCTTTCTACTTGTTTTTATCCAATAATAAAGAGAATAGAAGATATATCAGGAAAAAGATATTTAATTGAAAGGTACAAAAAACCAATGAGAATTATTGCAGACCATATTAAAGCATCTTGCTTTATGATTGCAGATGGTGTTATTCCAAGCAACACAGAACAAGGATATGTTCTAAGAAGATTAATAAGAAAAGCGGTCAAGTGTGGAAAAGAACTTGAAATTAAAAACTTTACAGAACATGTTGCTGTGCCTGTTTTTGAGATTTATGATGACTATGAAATTTTGAAAAAAAACAAAAATAAAATTCTTGAAGAGCTAAAAAAAGAAGAGAAAAAATTTCTTGAAACTCTTGAACAAGGGATAAAAGTATTTGAAAATTTAACAAAAGGGAAAAAGCAATTATCAGGAGAAGATGCATTCTTGTTATATCAGAGCTATGGCTTTCCATTAGAAATAACAAAAGAGCTGGCATCTGAGAAAAAGATTAAAATAGATGAAAAATGCTATGAAAAAGAGTTTGAAAAACATCAGGAGCTTTCACGGACAGCAACAAAAGGAAAATTTAAATCAGGATTAGCAGATAATTCAGAGCAAGTTACAAAGCTACACACAGCAACTCATCTTCTTAACCAAGCATTAAGAGTTGTTTTAAAAAATAAAAATATCCAGCAAAAAGGCTCTAATATCACTTCAGAAAGATTAAGATTTGATTTTAATTTTGACAGAAAATTGACAGATGAAGAACTAAAAGAGGTTGAAGAGCTTGTGAACGAAAAAATAAAAGAAAAAATCCCGATTGTATGTAAATATATGTCTCCAAAACAAGCAAAAGAAAAAGGAGCTCAGGGGGTTTTTGATGAAAAGTATTCTGAAAATGTAAGTGTTTATTCTGCAGGAGATTTCAGCAAGGAAATTTGCGCTGGCCCGCATGTTAAAAACACGCGCGAGCTTGGAAAATTTAAGATAATTAAGGAAGAGTCAAGTGCTGCTGGAATTCGCCGCATTAAAGCAATCCTGGAATAACCTTTCTGTTATAATAATCCTTATATAACTAATTTTCTCTCGCTTTTTATGAATTTTCCAGGAAGAGTATACAGAGGAAGACAAGGGACTTATTTGGCTATTTATAACTTTTTTCCAGATGTTATGATGGCTGCTCCTACTTCTGTTGCAGATAAAACACAAAGGATAGCTCATGTCCAATATTCTGAGGGAGGCAAAAGAAGCGGGATAGATGTTTTTCTACTCAGACAAGAACAAGAAATCCCAGAAATAAATTTAACCAGAAGGGTTATAACAAGAGAGAGTGTTAGCGAGGAAGTTGACGTGCAACAAGATATTTGTTATAAACTAGTAAAAGGTGTGAATCCTGAAGTGATTGAGTTGATAAGAAGAGATATTTTTAGATATTGCAAAAGGCCTGCAACAACCTCTTTAGGAACAAAAATAGAATATCATGATAAAATAATTCCTATAACTTCTTTGAAAATAATTGAACCAAAAATGATATTGACTCCGGGAAAACCAGAGTTTGTGCCTTCTTGTGGCTTAGAGGCAAATATAGATTTTTCTAGAGGATGTGTTACCGGATGGCTTCCAGAAGAAGGAGCAAGTTTTGATGGTTCTACATTTACAAATTTCTTTTTATCTCCTTGGGGAGAGTGTACATACTGCTATGCTAAACCAAAACATAAATCATTTCCAAAAACAATATATAACATAGATAAGCTGAGATTAAAAGAAGAACTTTTAGGGGATTGTAGGCTTACTGTTGGAAGTGATGAAAGATTAGGAAGGCCTGTTAAAGTTTTGAGATTTGGAAAAAGAACAGAAGCTGCTTCTAAATATACATTAGACTCTTTTGTCTTGACACTGGAAACCTGTGCTGAAACAGGAACAAGAGGAGTTGTTACAACAAAATTCTTAGAGTATAGTCCTGAGATAGCAAAACTTCTTAGAAAAACAAATTCAGTCCGGTTATGTAGCGCCGGATTTGATGAGCTAGAGCCAGGAGCATGCGAGCATGGATGCACTAATGATTGGAGAATAGAGCAGGCAATTAAATACAAAGAAGCAGGAGTTAATTCTATAATTTATCTTTTAACTTTAGCGCACGCTCCTCTTGGAAAAAGAGAAAAAAGAATTTTAGAAGTTGCAAAACAGCATAGTCTTCCAGTACAGCTTCTTCCAATGAGATTTGGGGGCAAAGATTTGTGCAGACGGGTTACAGGAGATATCTGGGGTGAATTAAAAGATTTTCAACAACCTGAGTTTAGTGGAAGAGATATTTCTCACCAAGGAACTTACGAGCAAATGCATCAGAATAAAGAACTGGTTGCAAGAATTATTCATCCAGATTGGCTTGATATTATAGGAGATAATTCTGGTTTAGTAAGAATGTGCCATCATAACTCAAAAACAACCTGGTGCGGAAATTGCTATCTTAATAGCGGATTTACAATTAAAACTCCACCAAGAAGCTTGAAAACAATTGGCGGAAGATTTAAGACAAAGGGAAAAGCAAAAGGACGTAAATTGCCATTTAAAGACTAAAATGCCCAACCCAATTCAAATAACAACAAATTATGAAAGAGCAGTTGAAGTTGCAAAACTGGTAATTGGAATGCTGGAAAGAAAAGTTTATCCTTTTAATATTCCAGATTTGTTTCCAGATGCAATTGTTCCTGGTGGAATAGAGGCAGGAAGCGAGCAACATAGACTTCTTTTATTTTATGCTTGTGGCTGGGATTCTATGGATACTTCAGAAAGAGTTTATCAAAGAGCAAGGACTCTGGCTTCGAAAGTTGACTTAACTCACCTAAGTTTTATGTCGAAAGAGGATCTTACTAAAAAACTAATAGAAATTTTTGGTCCAGATATGGAAAACGCAATAGGTTCGCCAATTGAAACTCTTTGCCATAACGCAAGAAAACTAGTAGATTATGGAAGGGACCCAAAAAACCTGAAAGCAGAAACACTAGAAGAGACAATAAAAAATATTAAACAATTTAAACAATATGCAGATGAAAAAGCAGCTTTGTTGATAAAGAATTTTGTTAGATTTGGAGTTTGGGATTTTTCAGAATTTGAAATTCCAATAAAAATAGACAGGCATGCTTTAAAAATAGGAATCGGGGCAGGAATTGTTACTTTTCCTTTAGAAACAAAACAAGTTAGATATGACCGGCCTATAAAAGCTTTAAGACAAGTTTATCAACAAGTAACTCAACAAGAGAAAATTTCAGCAGTAAAATTAGATGATGCTATGTGGGGAATCGGAGCTAAACTTTGTATGGTTAATATTAAAAGTTATTGCCAAGCTAGCTGCCCTATTGGCTGCGAGACAAGGCCTTATCTTGATGGGAGCACAACTATTTTTCATATTCGAAGAGACACGCGAGAACAAACAGGAAGTTTATTTTCTGACCGCAATTAAATAGGAATTCCATCTTTAGGCGCTTCAATGACTATTTCAGGCTCTTTTCTAAGCCCTTCTCTTTCTTGAGTTTCTTCTCTCCGCTCACATATTTTTTTATAATCATCTTTCATCTCTAGAGTAGAAATAAATTTTCCTTGTTCTTCTTCAAAATGATTTTTCCATTTGTCTGTATGTGGAGTGTTATACTCTGTGATTACAAAAGGTTCCCATCTCTTGCCAACAATTCCCATTCTACCTTTTCTTTCGTAAACAATATTTCCAATTCTCCTATTTCTGCAATAAACATTTGGAGCATTTCTTTGGGTTGCATGCAAATCCCATAAATAAAAATCATCTAAAGTTAAATTTCCTAAATCAAATTTTGAATGCTCCAAAATCTTGCTAATTGCTTGATCTGGATTTTCCCAATTTTTATGGAGGATAGTAAAATGAGATCCTAAAACAATTTTATAGTGTTCATAATTTCTTGCTGTAGAAGTAGTATGGTCTCTTTCTTCTGAGTTTGATAGCATTAAAAGAAAAGTCAAAAGATTATGAGGAATAACTAACAAGCTTCTAGTCATTTGGCTTAAATTTTCAACTAAACACCTATTATCACAATGATGAGAATCTTTAGACCTGCAAACATACAATTTAGCAGGGATGCTCGAACCATATTTAAAAATCCCTGCAAACATTTCAGAGCCCTTGTTTTCTAATAGTGCTTGAGAGTATCCTAAATATTGCTTATGAGCAAAACCAACTTTCAAAGTATTTCCAGAAACAGCTTTAACTTCCCAAAAAGTTGTTTTTAAATCGCTGTCAATAATAATGTCTGGCTTAAAGCCTTTAAAAGAACATTCCCAGCCCTTTTCTCCATCAAATAAGGCTGCATTTTCTCTTAAAATTTCTCCGCCATATAATGCAGCACACAAATGAAGATAAAAATTTCCTGCATTTTTCTTGCAAATTACCATCCTCTGATGTGTCAAGCTTCTAGCTGCAACTTCTTCTAAAGTTAACTTTTCCTTTTTTTCTTCTGTAGTCAATACTAACCTCTCTTCTTCAGCAACTCTAAGAAGTTGCCTTCTTGTTAATCTATGAGGATCAGGAACTAATGGAAGAAATTTTGGCTTGATAGTAACTCTGCTTGTATGCTCTTTTTTTCCTTCCCCCTTTATCATGAAAAAGCATAGGAAAATGCTTTAAAAACAATTTGTGTTCTGAGAAATATATAATCCATTTAAAAAAATTATTCCAAATCAGGCAAAAACTAAACACTAAACAGCCCGGTTTGAGTTCTTCCACAAACAAGAATTCTTGGCTTTAAATCAACTCTTTCTTTCATTAAAGAATTAAAAGTATGAAATGCCAGTGCGGGCGTGTTGTTTACCTCGCTCAAATGCGCAAGCATAATGTTTTTTAATTTGCTGTTCGCATGCTCTAAAACGCACAATCCTGCTTTTAAATTTGACAAGTGCCCAGTTTCTGCCTTAATCCTTTTTTTTAAAAAATACGGATAATGCCCTTCATCGAGCATGGTTAAATCATGGTTAGCTTCCATAACTAAAAAATCACAATTATTAACTGAATTAATAACATTCTTGCACACCCCCCCAATATCTGTGATAACTGAAATCATTTTCCCATTTCTTATGTTAAATGAAACAGGCTCTTCTGCATCATGGGACTTTGAAAATGCTTCAATTTCCATTCCAGCTAAACTCAAAGTCTCATTTTTATTAATCTTGTTTATTAAGCTTTCATCTGAGCATAAAAAAGAATTTTTTATTGTGCCTTTTGTTGCAAAAATAGGTATGCTAAAATTTCTTGCTAAAACATCAACTCCCCGGACATGGTCTATATGCTCGTGGCTGACAAATATGCCCTTTATATCAGCAGGAGTTTTCCCTAAAAAAGAAAGCTTTTCGCAGATTTTTGAACAGCTTATTCCAGCGTCAACTAAAATCCCATTATCTTTATTTTCAATATAAAAGCAGTTTCCGAAACTTCCAGATGATAACGCACTAATTTTCATTCTCTTTTTTCCTCTTTTGCAGATTAGATAGAAAAACAGAGTTTATAAGATTGATTGTTTTTGAAAAACTGACAAAAAATAAAAAGCAATTATCCGAAGAAACCTGCTTTCTTGCATCGGGGAACAAAGGCATTTGATTTTCTATTAAAATCTCTCCTCCAAACATAGCATCAAATTAGATATTCTGCATCTTCTTGCCCTGCACCTCTAGAAATAAATTCTTGGGAAATAAATCCAAGATGTAGCTGGATTTTTCTAACACCTTTTTTTGCCATAAAAAGGCATAGAAAAATGCTTTAAAAACAATTTGTGTTCTGAGAAATATATTTTAATTATCTTATTATTAATCCCTTCTGCTTCTATTTCCATAGCTTCTCCTATGATTTCTATCTGAAGATCTTCTGTTGCCGCTGCTTGGAAATCTTCTGCCACCATATCCCCTTCTCTCTCCCCCCTCTTCTCTGCCTGAATCTCTGTTGCTTGGATATCTTCTCTCTCCTCTATCTTCTCTATTTGAGAATCTTCCGCTACTTCTATTTCCGTAGCTTCTGCTGCTTCCTCTATTTGAGTCTCTTCTCTCCCCGCTCTCTTCTCTGTTTGAAAATCTTCCAGTGCTTCTATCTCCGTATCTTCTGGCGCCCCCGAAATTTCCGCTGCCACGGAATTCTCTGCGTTCTCCTCCGCGGCCATATGAAAATCTCCTTGATCTTTCCATCCACGCAACTTTTACTTGCTCAACATAAGGAGTATCTTCATGGGTTATTGTTATGTCTGGTGTGTTGACTACTTTGTTAAAATTATCATAATCTCGGTTTGCTACAATATTTATCACTTTTCCTTCTTTTCCAGCTCTTGCGGTTCTTCCAATTCTATGAATATAATCTTTGCTGTCTTTTGGAATATCATAATTATAAATGTGTGATATTCCTTTAATGTCTAATCCTCTAGAAGCAACATCTGTGCAGACAAGAACTTTTACATTTTTTGAGTGGAATTGCTCCATTGTGCGGTTTCTTTTTTCCTGGGAAAATCCTCCGTGTATTGCAAGCGCATTTATTCCAGCTGCTTTTAGGTTTCTTGCTATAAAATCAGTATTTCTCTGAGTATTGCAGAATATCATAACAAGGTCTGATTTTTCATTTTTAAGCAAATGCACTAACAGCGAAAATTTTAAGTTGTCCTGAGCATCATAATAAATTTGCGTGAGTTTTGTAGGGTCGACATAGACTTCTGCTGAAACCTCGACAGGATTTTTTAAGTATTTTTTTGATATATTCACAACTTCCTGCGAAATTGTAGCTGAAAAAAGAAGAGTCTGTCTGTTTGTAGGACAGTTTCTGATTATTCTTTCAACATCATCTATAAATCCCATATCAAACATTCTGTCTGCTTCATCTAGAACAAGAATTTTTATATCTCTTAAATCAAGTGTTTTTCTCTGGAGATGGTCAAGTATCCTTCCAGGAGTTCCTACAACAACATCTGCGTCTCTTAACTGCCTAATCTGCGGATTTATTGACACCCCGCCATAAACAGATGCAATCTCCAATGGATTATATTTTGAAAATTTTTTTAAAGCTTGGGCATCTTGTTCTGCAAGCTCTCGTGTAGGTGTTAACACTAAAGCTTGAACGCCGTGCAGAGATTTGCATTTGAATATGATAACTGAACCAAAAACAAGAGTCTTTCCGCTGCCTGTTGCAGAGCCAGCTATGACATCTCGTCCAGCAAGAATTAAAGGAATTGATTTTTCCTGTATTTCGCTTGGCTTTTCAAATTTTTCTTCTTCTATCGCCTTTAAAATAGGCTCGCTGATTCCCAGCTTTCTAAATTTTTCCATATTAATCAAATTTTAATTAAATTCACCTCAAGAAAAAGTCTATAGTAAAAGTCATAAATATTCCTAAATCTTATGACTTTTCCTTAATACCAAAGGCATAACTGGTAAATTCCCAATGTCCTTTGGTATAATGCCTTTTCTTAACACACTCTAATATTTAATCAATTTTATTTAATAAAATATGATAAAATTAAAGGTTTATAAGCCTTTAGGTACAAGAATTTTTCGCGTTATTTCACAAATCTTTTATCTTCTTTGCTGTGGATATGGATGCTTTCTTCACTGCTTAAGTAGCTGTACAAAAGCCCTTGTTCTGCTAGTTTTGGAAAAACATCATTTTCCAACCAGTGTCCTGTGTATTCTAAAATTTCCGGCTCTGTGACAAAAATAGAAACAAAAATTATTGAAGAATCTTCTATTTTTTTTATTGCTTTAGAGGTTTTAGGATAAACCTTAACAACGCTGTCTCCTTCTATTTTTAACGGGGAGGTTATGATTTTTCGTTTGCTTCCGCCAAGAGTTAGATGTGAGCTGGAAACAAGAAGAGTTGCAACACCTTTATGTTTGAAGTGATGTCTCCATAATTTTTCAATATCGTTTGAATTAAAGATAATATCACCATAAATAACAAGAAAAGTATTTTTTATTTCTCCTTTTAATAATCTTAAAGAGGCTGCTGTTCCTGGAGGATCTTTATCTTCAATAAAGTTAATTTTAACACCATATCTCTTTCCGTCTCTCACGAGATTGAAAATTGCTGTTAAAATTTCCTGCTCTCCTAAAATAAAAATTTCTTTAAAGCCATTATCTTTTAATGCTTTTAATGTCATCTCAATTACTGTTGTGCCTTTAATTTTTGCTGTTGCTCTGTACTCATTTTTATCTATTAATAAAGATTTTGAGTTTCCTGTAGCTAAAATAACTGCTTTTCTGTCTTTTGAGAAAGACTCTTCTATTAAAT
>Ga0315286_10002495_pt1 | contig 17172 bp, 16 predicted proteins | sample YL17G10_0_MG_FD_205038 | JGI IMG/M metagenome (GOLD analysis project Ga0315286, IMG submission 205038) | Sediment microbial communities from Yellowstone Lake, YNP, Wyoming, USA - YL17G10_0 | ecosystem: Environmental > Aquatic > Freshwater > Lake > Sediment | place: USA: Wyoming | collected...
GGCCGTTTTTCCTGAAAGAAGTTCAGCGCCCACTCGTCGGTGAAGAGAATCACCGGTTGGTCTTTCAGATCAACGGCATGTACACATCCGGTTGGCAAGAGTGCTGCGAACAGTTTTTCCAGATCGGACGTCGGATCAACCCATCGAAGAAATTTCCAGTTTGCCGGTTCCATGCGCGTCGCGGCACCGTATTCGTTTTCCAGCCGGTACTGCACAACTTCGAATTGCAGCTGACCCACAGCGGCGAGCACGGGCGAGACTGATCCCGAATTCTTCAACTGAAACATCTGCACGACACCTTCCTGCCGCAGTTGGCTTAGTCCATCCCGGAAACGCTTGTAGTTTGACGGTGTTGGGTTGTGCAGAATGGCAAACACTTCAGGCGGAAAGCGCGGAATTTCATTGTACACGATGGTGGGATCTTCTGCCAGCGTGTCCCCGATGCCGAATTCGTCGTGACCCACGAGGCCGACAATGTCCCCCGGATAGCCGACATCGACGGTTTCGCGCTGTTGACCGAACAGTTTTGCAGAGTTGGATAAGCGGACAAGTTTTCCCGTGCGTGAATGAATGGCAGGCATGTCGCGCGTGAACTTGCCGGAACATACACGCATGAATGCAATACGGTCACGGTGCCTCGGGTCCATGTTTGCCTGGATCTTGAAAATGAATCCTGAGAACGTGTGATGATCCGGAGCAATCATGCCCGCCGCGCTGTTGCGGGGATGAGGTTCGGTTGCGAAACTCAGGAATCCGTCGAGCAGGAGCTGCACGCCAAAGTTATTTTTCGCACTCCCAAAAAACACCGGCGTTTGCCTCCCTGCCATCACGGCATCGCGGTTATACTCTTCCCCGGCTCCTTCGAGCATAGCGATTTCTTCCCGCACATGGCGGTACGAATGTTCGTCGAGCTGTGAAGAGACAAACTCATCCTCCAGGCTGTGCACGGCAACCGGAGCAATGTATGCTCCGCCGATTGTTCGTTCGAATATGTGGACCTTTTTGTCCTGCCGATCGAAGACGCCGCGAAAGCTGATCCCCGTGCCGAGAGGCCAGTTCATCGGGTATGCGCCGATGCCGAGGACCTGTTCAAGCTCATCCAATAATTCGAGCGGTTCCTTGGTCGGATGGTCGAGCTTGTTCATGAACGTGACGATCGGAATGCCGCGTTTACGGCAGACCGCGAAGAGCTTGCGCGTCTGTGTTTCGATCCCCTTGGCGGCGTCAATAACCATGATGACGGCATCGACGGCCGTGAGAACTCGGTACGTGTCTTCGGAAAAGTCCTGGTGGCCCGGTGTGTCGAGCAGGTTGATGCGATTCCCGTCATAGTCGAACTGGAGGACGGTGGAGCTGATGGAAATGCCGCGTTGACGTTCGAGTTCCATCCAGTCGGACCGCGAGGAGCGCTGGTGTTTGCGTGCAGTAACCGAACCGGCGAGCTGAACGGCGCCGCCGTAGAGGAGAAATTTTTCCGTCAGCGTCGTCTTGCCGGCATCCGGATGCGAAATAATCGCAAACGTCCTGCGTGGTATGATTCCGTTCGTCACGATGTGATCTTCCCAATAGATGCAACAGCGCCAAGTCGCTGAACTTGTTCTGTACAAACAGCGGCTTGGCGCAATATCTTCTCATTGCAAGATACGAAAAATAGAGGGCGGAAACAAAATGCGTGGATTTGGAGGATCGAGAATTTCCGGTTTGCGATTTACTGGGTGAGTCCGTAACTTATCACGAGGAATTTACCCAATTCTTGCGAAGGTACCAGGAAAAACAGGTTGTTTGATTTCCCGGCTGCAAAAGAAACCCTGCTGAAATCGGATTTCTGGACCATGAGCGAGAAGGAGGACACCATGGAATCTTCAATTGAAATCGTGGAAAAAGAAATTGGAATGGTTGTGGAACTTGAAGAGAACCTTCCGGTATGGAAAATGCCCTCAGCCATGGGAAACGACTACAACGGATCTTTGGCTACCTGAAATCGCAACATGCTGAGTGCGTCGATGCCCCCTACACGCGGTTTGTGGATATTGATTGGGCAGCGCAGATGAAGCTCGGATCCATAGCCGGATTCCTCCAAATGTTCACAAAGAAATGGCATTACTTTGTCGGAGCTCCCACATCGAAGAAGCTGGAGGGAACCAACGATCTGAAAACGCGCATCCTGCCCAAAACAAAGTATGTGAAAACGCTCCATCGAGGTTCTTACCGGAGCATCGAAAAAACATATAAGCGGATGCTCGTCTGGATCATGCAGCAAGGACTCAGCGCAGGGAATGAATCGTTCGAGTTCTACCTCAATGAACCCGGGAAAGTAAAGAAGGAAGATCTCGAGACAATGTTACTGATCCCCTTGCGATAACGATGGCTCTTTTGATCGCCCGCCGCCAATGTGATTTTCGTGCCGATGTCTGCCTGAGATGAAGACAATACATCCTTCAAGCGAAGCGTACCGGTTTACCTCCACGCTGGAGCGTTCGGATAATCGACTGTGGGGTTGTCACTTTCGGGTGCCGGCTCACGTCGCAAACCGCCTTATCGAAAGTAAATCCCGGCGCGTCCTGTGCAGCCTGAACGGATCTTCGGAGCATCAGTGCGCAATCCTGCATCACGGCAATGGTGGTTTCGTCATCACCGTGAACAAGAAATTGCGCGACACCCTCGGCATTACCTTCGGCATGGACGTACGGGTTAGCTTGAAGAAAGATCGAAGTGACTACGGGCTTCCTGTCCCCGAAGAACTCGCGGAGATTTTCAACCAGGACGAAGAGGGAAACACGATCTTTCACGCTCTTACACAGGGAAAACAACGGACACTCTTGCACATCGTTGGCTCGGTCAAAAATTCTGAGAAGCGGCTTTCGAGGGCTCTTGCGGTGATCAAGCATCTTAAGGCAAATAGCGGTAAGATCAACTACAAACAGCTGAACGCGATGCTCAGAGATCCTCGTCGGTAGCGGGCATTGGCCTTCCGTATCCCGTCGTCCTCACTCATTCGAAAAGGAGCCACTCCACTTGAACCAACGTTCATTAGAATCAAAGAGTATTCTTTGGCCGGTCGTACAATTCCCAGTAACCCGCATGGTTCTCGCTCTTCTCTTCACGGTCGTACCGGTGAGCATCGTGCAAATTCTCGTCAAATCGCTCGTTGCACCGCCGTACGATATGGTCTTCTTTGCTTTCGTCGCCGTGCCAGTAGCGTTTTTGGCCTATTGGGGATACGTTCGCCTTATTGAAAGAAGGAATGCTCCAGAAATTGCATTCATCGGCGCACCGAAGGAACTGGGTCTCGGGGTTGGATTGGGCACGGGACTCTTCACGATCACTGTCGGTCTCTTGTGGGCATTCGGCTTCTACCACGTAACAGGAACGAATGGATGGAATGTTCTGATTGCCTCACTGAGCCTCTCGGTCATGTCTGGTTTCATTGAGGAGTTGTTAGTTAGGGGAATCATTTTTCGGATTATGGAAGAGTCGTTGGGAACATGGATCGCCCTCTCTCTTTCGGCGGTGCTGTTCGGGCTTTTGCACATCGGCAATCCAAATGCTTCGCTCACCAGCGCCATGGCCATTGCCCTCGAGGCGGGATTGTTGCTCGGCGCATGTTATGTCCTGACGCGGAGACTCTGGTTGGCCATCGGTGTTCATTTTGCATGGAATTTTGCACAGGGAGGAATCTTCGGCGTCGCCGTCTCCGGCAACACATCGAAAGGACTTCTGCAGTCATATCTTGTTGGCCCCGAGATTCTTTCCGGAGGTGCCTTCGGCGCTGAGGCATCGATTTTCGCTGTTGTCGTTTGCGTGACCGGTTTTTCGTTCATCATCGTCAAAGCTCATCGACAAGGTCGTCTTCTCATGCCGTTTTGGATGCGGAAAGAGAAACAGGCAGCGACGGCATGAAGAAGAACCCGATGTTCGTTATCTCTTCACTTGACACACCAAACATCCCATGAACCAAATTCTTGGCATCGCCTGGTTCCGGGCGGATCAATGGACTCGGTTGCGTGATCTTTCTTCCGATTCGGATCAGATTGACGAGTTGTACGAAGACTGGCTTGACTATGCCGAAAAGCAGGTCGAGGATCTCCGTGCGAGGGGATTTGATGCCCGGAAGGTCGACGTTGATGTCGACGAGCTTCTGATGTGGTGTAAGAACAAAAAGCTCCCCGTCAACATCAAAACCCGCGCAGATTATGTTGCGTACAAACTCCTCCACGACGCGAAGAGGTACTGACGCACAGGTCTTTTATCTTGGTTTGACCGCGAGAACGGCATGTTTCTTCGCTTGACATTTCGTGACCTGTTTCTTATACTGAGTGAGAGACTATGAACATCTGCTTTGAACGATATTACTTTAATTACTTTGGCGAGGCGCGGGATCGTGCGCTGCTGCTGGGGTAACTCGTTCAGAGGTTGTTTCTCCAAAGGTGGAACCGCAGATCAAGGCGCTTCCACCTTTTTCATTTTGTGCAGAATGGAAAATCGTGGGAGCTGCCTCTCACGATTCGTTTGTTGAAGGGAGCAAGATGACAAATTTGAAGCTTGTTGGACTCGAGAAGAAGGAACGAACCATCGTACCGGTGGGCACAGTCCGATTTGGCGAGGCGCTGGTGTTGATAGGCGGACCTTGCAGTGTCGAAAGCGAGGAGCAAACCGTCGAGACGGCGGTCGCCGTGAAGGAAGCCGGGGGCGACATGCTCCGCGGGGGTGCATTCAAACCCCGCACTTCACCGTACGCGTTCCAGGGACTCGGACTCGTCGGCCTCAAAATCCTCGCCAAAGCCCGCGAGGTGAGCGGACTTCCGTTCGTGACGGAAGTGCTCGACACACGCGATGTCTCCTGGGTGGCAGAATTTGCCGATATGATTCAGATTGGCGCGCGCAACATGCAGAATTTTTCCCTTCTCAAAGAAGTGGGGAAGCTGCAGAAGCCGATCCTCCTCAAACGGGGAATGCATTCCACCATCGAAGAATGGCTGAACTGTGCGGAATATATACTGAACGAAGGAAATCCAAACGTCGTCTTATGCGAACGCGGCATCCGCTCATTTGAAACCTATACACGCAACACATTCGACCTGAGCGCTGTCCCGGCAGCCAAGGAATTGAGCCATCTGCCGGTGATCACGGATCCCACTCACGGAACAGGGCGAATCAGCCTCATCGAGCCAATGAGTCTTGCATCAATTGCTGCGGGTTCCGACGGGCTCATTCTCGAAGTCCATCGTAATCCGGCTGAAGCCCTCAGCGACAAGGACCAGGCGTTGACCCCTCAAGCATTTGGGACGATCGTCCGAAAGGTCCGCGCCATGGAGAAATTCATGAAAGAACTGACGTGACGACACGGATCAATCCATCCCGGGTGAACGGTACGATCATTGCCCCAGCTTCGAAGAGCGATGCTCAACGTGCCATCGCAGCGGCTTCACTGGCAAATGGCAAGAGCATCATCGATCAGTACACGTCCTGTGACGACAGCGAAGCAGCCATTGGCATCATTACCGACCTTGGCTCATCGGTCGAGCGCGACGGAACCCGGCTGCTCATCACGGGCAGCTCGGCGAGCCAACCGGACACACTCGATTGCGGCGAATCCGGTCTTTCGCTTCGTCTGTTTGCTTCGATCGCCGCATTACGGGAACACCCAATTCAACTTAACGCCCGGGGAACATTACTGAACCGGCCGACTCACATGGTCGAATCGGCTCTCCGTCAGTTGCATGTTGAATGCCGGAGCGACAATGGGCATCCTCCTTTGACGGTCAAGGGTCCACTCCACAGCGGTACTGTTCACATTGACGGATCGAGCAGCTCCCAGCACATCAGCGGCCTTCTCTTTGCGCTCCCGCTCGTCCATGGAGATTCGGAGTTGACTGTTGTCGATCCCCGCAGCACACCGTACCTGCAAATGACCTTATCGACGCTCGATCGATTTGGAATTCGCATCAAGCACGACCCTTCGCTACACAAGTTTTCGATTCCAGGGGGACAATCATACAAATCTACACGGTATGAGCTTGAGGGTGATTGGTCGGGATCTGCATTCCTCCTTGTCGCCGGTGCAATTGCCGGACGAATCACGATCGAGAATCTCAGCACCGCGTCCCACCAGGCCGACCGGGCAATTTTGGGCGTCCTGGCCCAATGTGGGGCAAGCGTCGCGGCAGAGCGCGGAACTGTTACCGTTGTCCAACGGGATCTTGCCGCGTTTCGCTTTGATGCAACCGATGCGCCCGACCTGATCCCTCCGCTCGCCGTCCTCGCATCCTGTTGCCGAGGAACGAGTGTTATTGCCGGAAGTGATCGGCTGAAAACCAAAGAAAGCAATCGCGCAGAAGTCCTGGTCAAAGAACTATCGGCAATCGGCGTCAAGATCGTTGAACGCAATGGATGTCTTGAGGTGACCGGCGGACCGATCGCCGGCGGAAGGATTCATTCGCACCATGATCATCGCATCGCAATGGCGGCGGCTATCGCAGGCCTCACATCAGTCAACGGTGTTGAAATTGAGGAACCCGGGAGTGTGGCAAAGTCATATCCGGCATTCTTTGCCGACCTTGAACATCTTGTTGGCACTGCATGACGTCGTGAGTATCAATTCAGCAAGGAGTATCACATGGATTTGAAGGAAATTCGTGGCAAAATCGATCAGATTGACCATCAACTTCTCAGTCTGATTCACCGGCGCATGGAGTATGCGCTACAAGCCGGCAAGCAGAAAACCAGCGTCAACGACCCATCGCGCGAAGAACGCATTCTCAAAAGTCTGAAAAGCCGAGCGTCAAATCCACTCGATTCGGACTACATTGAAGATCTCTTTCAAGGATTGATCTCCAAGAGCAAGAATCTCCAGGAGCAGAAACTCAAGCTCGTCGCATTTCAGGGAGAGCATGGGGCCTGGAGCGAGATCGCCATTCAAACGTTCGGGCGCGACATGGTGGCGATTCCCTGTCTGGAATTTGCGGATGTCTTTGCCGGGGTCGCAAACCACGAATTTGAACATGGCATGGTCCCGATTGAAAACTCTATTGAAGGATCGGTCCACGAAGTGAACGACCTTCTCGTGGAAACCGACCTGAAGATCATTGCCGAGGCGGTCATACCGATTCACCACAACCTTCTTGCGCTGCCGGGATGTGACTACCGGGAAATCAAGACCGTCTATTCGCATCCGCAGGCATTGGCGCAATGCCGATCGTTTCTCTCGCGCAACAAGTTGGAGCCACGTCCTTTCTATGACACTGCCGGCGCAGCGCGATGGCTCGCCCACGAACGCCAGATGTCAGCCGGCGTCATCGCCAGCAATCTTGCGGCGGAGCTTCACGGCCTTGAGATTATCAAGGACCACATTGAAGACCATCCGGACAATTCCACGCGTTTCGTACTCCTTTCGAAGAATGAATTCACCGGTGACGTCGACAAATGTACGATTGCCTTCTCGACGCAGCACCGCGTCGGCGCTTTGTTTGATATTCTCGGTATTTTCGCGAGCAACAAGATCAATCTCACGCGTATCGAATCCCGCCCGATACGGAAGAACCCAGGAGCCTTTGCTTTCCTCCTTGATTTTCAGGGAAGCCGGACCGATCCGGCTGTCACCAGGGCGCTGGAGGACATTAAAGCACACACCATGATGTTCAAGAATCTCGGGTTCTACAAGGAGGCGAGGACATGAGAATATGCATGATCGGCGTTGGAAAAATGGGGGCGTGGCTTGCGACGGAATTGAGTCGCGAGCACGAGGTCTTTGTCTTTGACATCGATGCGGACAAATCCCGTCGTGTCCGGGGGGTCACAGTGATGACCGATCACACGCAGATTCGCCAACAATCTCCGCAGCTGTTGATCAACTGCGTCAGTCTCCAGAGTACGATTGCGAGCTACCGTCAGGTACTTCCCTTTCTCCCCAATGAGTGTCTCCTCTGCGACGTGGCTTCTGTCAAGGGGGATCTTCCCTCGTTCTACGACGAGGCCGGATTCCGGTTTGTCTCGTTGCATCCAATGTTCGGCCCGACATTCGCGGATTTACGGAGTCTCAAAGAGGAAAATTCCGTTATCATCCGTGAGTCGGACAACGAAGGCAAGAGGTTCTTTCGACAGTTGTTCACCCGACTGGGCGTCAATATTTTTGAGTATTCGTTCAACGAGCATGACGTGATGATGGCTTATTCGCTCACGCTCCCGTTCGTTTCCTCCATGGTATTCTCATCCTGCGTCACGACGAATGCTGTTCCCGGTACAACCTTCAAACGTCATCTCGATGTTGCGCGGGGATTGCTTGGCGAAGATGATTTTTTGCTTGCAGAGATCATTTTCAATCCGCACTCGCTGGCACAATTGGAAAAGATCAACAGCCGGCTCAATTTCCTCTGGCACATCATCAAGAACCGCGATACGGACGAAGCCCGTCGGTTTTTTGAGGGATTGCGGGAAAACCTTCACGCTTCGTCCGCTTAGGAGCTACTCCCTTCACGCACGACAGTGTTCTCAAGTTCGAGAACTCTCCATTGCACATCAAATCCTCCGTACGTATCTTGTGGATGCAATTGTCCGCGATGTGGTTGATACCACCGGACATTCCTGTTGATTCCGGATGGCTATATTCACCTTCCATGCCGCGCTTACAGAAAGTTGCAGAATCTTCTACTCGGCATAGGCACTTGTGATCGTTGACCTCTTTCGATCGTATTCCCCTGTCACACAGGCATTCCTTGCTACACTTGGAACCTGGCTCGCCATTACAGCAGGCGCTGCCGTCGTGTTCTTCACACACCGCGTCAATCAAAAGTTTCTCGATGTCACGCTTGGCTTCGCTGCTGGTGTGATGATTGCCGCCTCCTACTGGTCTCTGCTTGCGCCAGCCGTTGAGCTTTCACGGGAGGCGTTAACCGCCCCATGGTTTCCCGCTGCATCGGGATTTCTTCTGGGAGGACTGATCCTCTGGTCCATCGACCGGTTCCTGCCTCATCTCCATCTTGGTTTTCCTACGGAAACGGCAGAGGGAGTGAAGACTCGCTGGCGAAGGAGTACGCTCCTGGTCCTGGCGGTGACGCTCCACCATATCCCCGAAGGTTTGGCGGTGGGGGTTGCGTTTGGCGCGGCGGCATCCGGATCTCCCTCAACAAGTCTTATGAGTGCCATCGCGTTGGCTCTGGGGATGGGCCTTCAGAATATTCCGGAAGGAATGGCGATCTCCCTCCCGCTGAGACGAGAGGGAATGTCGATGGGAAAGAGTTTTTGGTACGGACAGCTCTCGGGAATCGTGGAGCCTGTAGCCGGTGTCCTCGGGGCGGCCGCCGTCCTTCTCGTACAGCCGATGCTCCCGTACGCTCTTGCGTTTGCGGCAGGTGCGATGTTCTATGTCGTGGTGGAGGAGCTGATTCCCGAATCACAACTCCATTCGGATACCAACCTGCCAACACTCGGAGCCATGATGGGATTTGCGGTGATGATGGTTCTTGAAATAGCTTTTTAGAAGTATCCTCGCATCAATGCGGCGTCCTTCATTCCATCGATTGCACAAGACCGTCTGGCGTTCGTGCTTGGCCCCCGAACGCACTAATAGAGAACGGTTTGAGTGAATCCGGCCTTTAGAATTCCCCGTACCCCGCTCGCCCCTTGACACGGTGTAATAGACCGCGTATATTTAGGGTAGTTCTTTTTCAATCGTGTCTTGAGATTTTTTTCCGTTAGGGGTGTCACGCCGTCGGCGTGTCTGAGAGAAGACCCTAGAACCTGATCTGGATCATGCCAGCGTAGGAAAACGAGAAACCTCCTTTTTTCCAGAAGCCGTTTTCGTCAGGGTCACTCCCTCCGGAATACGGCTTTTTGCTTTTTGGGATAAGGGGTGGAGATATGAAACAGACGAGTTTGTTTTTCATTGCTGCACTCTTGGGGATACAGTCGCTTGCAGCTCAGACTGGAACGATCACCGGCAGAGTTCTTGATGCAGCAACGCTAGAACCGATCGACAACGTCAATGTTGTCGTCATCGGAACAGTGTTTGGTACGTCGAGCCGGTCGGACGGTACGTTTTCTCTGACGCATGTTCCGCCCGGTGCTCAGAGGCTGCAATTCAGTGTGCTTGGCTACACCCCCCAAAGACGGACTGTGAGTGTTTCGCCCGCGGATACCGTTGTGCTCTCCGTGTCACTGCAGCAAACGGTTCTTCCGGGTCAGACGATCGTGGTAACTGCCACACGCGGAAGAGAACGGGAAACACCGCTTACTTTTTCCACGCTCACGGCCCGGAATCTGTCCGAACGCTTTACAACCCAGGACATCCCCCAACTTTTGGGCGAACTGCCATCGACCACGTTCTACTCCGAGAATGGCAACGGCATCGGCTACAATTACCTGAATATCCGTGGGTTCGACCAGCGGAGGATTTCCGTCATGGTCAACGGCATCCCCCAGAATGACCCAGAGGATCACAACGTATATTGGATCGACTTCCCCGACCTCGCAGCCAATCTGCAGGATGTTCAGGTGCAGCGGGGCGGCGGAAGCGTTTTCTATGGTCCGGCGGCGATTGGAGGCTCGGTGAATCTCATCACGCGTAACTATGCCAAGAAGGCTGGCATCGATGTGACGACAGGGTTGGGAAGCTTCAATACACGAAAGAACTCGATTGTTTTGAATTCCGGACTTCTCGCCAATACCTACAGCATCTACGCGCGGTATTCCAACATCAAGAGCGACGGGTATCGTGAGCGATCGTGGACAGACCTGACAAGCTATTTCCTTGGGGCAGTCCGCTATGACGAATCGATGACGACACAGCTCAATTTCTACGGCGGACCGATCAAGGACGGTCTGGCGTATACAGGCATTCCCAAAGACCTCATCAAGAACACAGATCTCCGACGAAAGAATTCCAGCCGTTGGTCGGGAAGTGATTTCTCTCCTCGCAGAAGTGATGAGATCGAAAATTTCAGTCAACCACACGTTGAGCTGCTGCATGAGTGGCGCCTCAACGACGACCTGACACTGAACAACGCCGTCTTTCTTGTGACAGGGAATGGATTTTTCGACTACGACGGTTCGTGGGCTCCGTATTCATACTACCGGATCACTCAAGCCAACGGCTTTCCTGTCACAGGCGATCCCGATACGCTTTTTGTTCCGAATGCACTCATTCGTGCAAATGTTGAGAACCTTCAATATGGGTGGCTGCCACGGTTGCTGCTGCGGCACGAAGGTGGAGAGTTGACGCTTGGTTCGGAACTGCGGATTCACCGTTCCATTCACTGGGGTGCATTGCGAATGGGGGATGGTATTCCGGGAGGATTGGACCCCACCCGGCACTACTATAAGTATCGCGGCGGCAAGGACATGTTCTCGTTGTACGCCCGCGAACTCTACCAACTCCAGCCCAACCTTTCCTTTCTCGTGAATCTGCAATTGTCGTACAACAAGTACCGGCTGTTCGACGAGAAGTATGTCGGAACTGATTTTTCTGTTCCGTATATCTTCCTCAATCCGCGACTCGGCGTCAACTACAATCTTGATGAACAGGTGAATATGAATGTGCAGATTTCGCGCACATCGCGCGAACCCCGATTGAAGAATTTGTATGATGCCGCCGAGGCAAGCACGCCTGCGTCATGGGGTGCCGTTACTCCACAGTTTTCGCTCAAAAATCCGGCAACGTATGACTTTGCCGACCCGCTTGTCAGGCCGGAACATTTGACGAACATCGAAGTCGGTGCAGGGTATACCTCGGATGACTTACTCCTATCGGCAAATGCATACTACATGGTCTTTGAAGATGAGATCGTCAAGAATGGTCAGCTGGACCGCTTCGGTCAACCAATCACAGGCAATGCTCAGCGAACGCTCCATCAGGGAATTGAATTGACCGCTGCGGCGCAATTCCTTCCTTCGTTTGAGGCACAGGGCAACGTGACCATCAGCAGAAACCGGCTTCAACGCTACACTGTTTACAGTGCCGGACAAGCGATACGATATGACGGTAATCCGATCGCGGGATTTCCCGACTTTCTCGCCAACGGGCGCATAACATATCGGAACAACGGGTTCGTGGCGTCTGCTGCTGTTCAGCATATTGGACCATACTACACGGACAACACACAGAGTGCGGATCGCCAGCTTGATGCCTACACGATTGTGAATGCTTCGCTGGCGTACAGTTTTGCGCTTGGTCAGATTGTCGATCGCGTGGAGCTCCAGCTCCAGGTGAACAACTGTCTCAATCTGTTGTATGCACAACATGGCGAGGGCGTCGAGTTTTTCCCCGGGGCTGAAAGGAATTACTTTGCCACTCTTCGTATTAAACTGTAAATTTCCGTCGGGAGGCGGCAACAATCGCTTGCCTCTGGCATAGCAAACCTATGACACCACAAGCCCTGATCCTCGCCAATGGCGAGCCACCGACCAAGCACCTGCTCACGCTCCTCCTCAAAAGCGCTGCACTCTTTGTGTGTGCTGACGGCGGTGTCAACACGGCGGCGCGGTATGGACTGAAACCTAGTGCCATCGTGGGCGATATGGATTCCGCGCAGGCGACTGCGCTCAAGAAATTCCGCTCGACCGTTGTCCACAAGATTGTTGACGACAATTCGACCGACCTCGAAAAATGCCTCTCCTGGGTGATTCAAGAGGGGTATCATCAAATCATGGTCCTGGGCGCCACAGGCGGACGCCTGGATCATTTCATCGGCAATCTGAGCGCATTGGTGAAGATGTCCGCGCATGCCACCGTGCAATTCATTGACGACTCAGGTGAGTGGATATTTGTCGACCGCTTCAAGAATCTGAGCATCCCTGTGGGGGTGACAGTTTCATTGATTCCGCTCTCTCGTTGCGATGGGATTGTTACGAAAGGACTGAAGTGGAACTTGAATTTTGAATCTCTTGAGCTGGGAGTCCGTGACGGTACCAGTAACCTTGTTGTCGAAAGCCCTGTTCATATCAGTGTCGCAAAGGGGAATCTCGTCCTCTATCACCAGTTCCCCAAAAAACGCCCGATCCAGAAGCAGAGAGTTCGCCGAACACGAGGTCGGTAGAGCATTCCCGCTTGTCTTCCTTCCATGATTCCTCTTGACCAGCATGGTTCATCTAAGCCCCATTGATAGTGTTCTCATTCTGATGTACTTCGGCGCGATTGTGTTTATCGGTTATCGCGCAGCGAAGAAAGGAACATCCTCTCCCGATGATTTCTTCCTCGCCGGGAGAACGCTTACGCTTCCGATGTTTGTTGCCACGCTGGTTTCCACGTGGTACGGGGGAATCCTCGGCGTGGGGGAGTTTTCTTACAAGTTTGGCATTTCAAATTGGGTTGTATTTGGTGTGCCCTATTATGTCTTCGCGCTTGTATTTGCTGTCTTCCTGGCCAAGAAAGTGCGGGCAACGAACCTCTTCACGATTCCGGACAAGCTTGAAGCATCCTATGACCGAAAGACCGCCTTGCTTGGAGGTGTTCTCACCTTCTTCCTTGTCACGCCAGCGGCGTGCGTGCTGATGCTAGGGATCCTGGTTCAACTCATCTTTGGCCTTGATCTGACAACAAGCGTTGTTCTCACCACATTTCTCTCAGTTTGCTATCTGTATTCAGGGGGCTTTCGTTCCGATGTATGGGCCAACGCCTTCGAATTTGTCATGATGTTTCTCGGGTTTGCCCTCATGGTTGTGTTTGCCTATGGTCGTTTTGGTGGTATCGACTTCATCCGCAGCCATGTGCCGGAAATGCATCTTGCATGGCATGGAGGGAATAGCTGGCAATTCATAACGGTGTGGTTCTTTATTGCGCTCTGGACGCTTGTTGATCCCGCATTCCATCAACGATGTTATGCCGCCAGGGATGGCAAGACTGCTCAACGCGGGATTGTTCTGTCGATTCTCTTTTGGTTCTGTTTCGACTTCATGACGAGCGCGGCAGGATTGTACGCCCGGGCAGTTCTTCCACCGCTGAGTCAGCCCATGTATTCCTATCCACTGCTGGCGGAAGCGGCTCTCCCTTCGATCGCCAAAGGACTCTTCTACATCGGCATGCTTGCGACGATCATGTCGACACTCAGCAGCCTGATGTTGATTTCTGCCATTACGATAGGGAAAGATATCGTCGGAAGAATATGGAACGACGATCATGAATCATCGCTGGTCCGACGTTGGACAAAGATCGGATTGATACTCTCCGCACTCTTCTCCGTCGGTTTGGCGCTTCTGGTCCCGTCGGTGGTGGGACTATGGTACACGATTGGAACATGCATCATTCCGGGATTGCTCGTTCCTGTCATCGCAAGTTACTTCAAACATCTGCAGATACGTTCCGGCTATGCGTTTACGGCAATGATAACAGGCTGGCTGCTATCGACCACAAGCCTCGTCTATGGGCAGATTCATGCGCAAGGAGGGGTGCCTGCATATTTGTTTGGCATCGAGCCGATGTACCCGGGACTCCTGGCATCAGTTGGAGTCTGGGTGGCAGGCAGAGTGAGTCTTCGACCGACAGAGAAAGGATAGGGGGCCGTATCAGCAATTTTTGCTGATCTTGTCATCCATTCGACCCGTAGTCAACCACAACTCGCGATTCTCGCAGTCGCCGAAGGATTGCGACTACGCGTTGGTGTTCCGGGTGGTTTTGATAGATTTCAAGATCTTCTTTTCGCGTAAACTCGGTCACGAGGACGAGATCATAAGCGTCCTGACCATCGTTGAAATTCATTCCGACTTCAAGAGATCGAATCTCTTTGATCTTGGCGGTCATTGATTCTAATTCACGCTTGAGCAAGAGGGCGTTTTCCATCCTCGATCGCCCTTCAGCATGTTCTTTCAGCTTCCATGCAACTATGTGCTTGATCATATGGTTTCTGACAAGATCCCTGTTGTGGAAAAGATTCTTTTGCAGAAGTCTGCTCAAGTCTCTCATCGCGTGACGCATTGTATAGAAGCATCTGAGACTATCAATGTTAGTCTTGATATCGGAGCGGAATCCGTGCTTCAATCGCCCGCTACCAGATTCTAATCCTCACACTCTCCGGTCTCCACATCCGATCACCTTGTTTGACATCAAAGGCCTGATAGAACTCCGGCATGTTGGCCAGGGGGCCGATCACGCGGAATTTTGCTGGAGAGTGTTCATTGCTGCGGACCTGATTGGCAATGGCTTCCGGACGATCGTTGATCATCCATGCCAACGCATAACCAAGAAAGAAACGCTGGTCGGGATTCAATCCCGCAATCGTTTGGCGATCCTTGTACTGTGCGGTCTTCTTGAACGCATCATATCCCATCATAATGCCTCCGATGTCGGCGATATTTTCTCCCTGCGTCAATTCACCGTTGATGTGGAGACTGTCGACCGCGACGTATTCGTTGAATTGCTGGACGACCAACTTTGTTTTGGCATCGAACTGCGCACTGTCTTCGGCGGTCCACCAGTTATTCAGGTTGCCTTGCTCATCATATTTGCTTCCCTGGTCGTCGAATCCGTGCGTTATCTCGTGTCCAAATGTCGAGCCACCAATGATGGAGTAGAGGATAGCATCATCGGCCAGCGTTCGCTCGTACCCCGGAACGATGATATTGCAGCCGGGAACGACAATTTCATTGTTGGAAGGATTGTAGTAGGCGTTGTAGGTCTGGGGCTGCATTTGCCATTCAGCCCGATCCACAGGCTTGCCGTATTTGGAAACCATATAGCGAAAACGCCACGTGTTGGCATTCATGACGTTTTGTGCGTACGACGTGCGATCAACCTCCAGACTGCTGAGATCTTTCCATTTCTCGGGATATCCCACCTTCATGATAATTGCGTCGAGTTTCTTAAGCGCCTTCTGCTTAGTCGCAGCACTCATCCAGTCCAGGCGCTTGATCCGTTCGGCATATGCCTGTCTGATGGCATTCCCAATTTCGACCAGCTTTTGCTTTGTTCCTTTCGGCAGATATTCATCCACATAGACCTGTCCGATCAACTCGCCGAGAGATCCATCCGTCTGCTCCACGACCCTTTTCCAGCGCGGCTTGGGTTCCTGGACACCCCGGAGAACTGTGGAATAGAAGCTGAATGACTCGAGAAACGTCTTGTCGTCCACATAGCGCGAAAGACCGCGAACGAAGTGGTACTTCAGATAATCTTTCCAATCTTCAAGAGGTATCAAGGTGAGAAAACCATTCAGGGCACTTAAAAATTCCGCCTGGCCGACGATGACGGTGTCTACACCCTTCATACCTGCGACGTCCATGAACATCTTCCAGTCGATGTCGGGCGTCGATGCGGTGAGCTGCTTGAATGACAGCTTGGTGTAGTTCTTCAGCGGGTCGCGCGTGTCTTCGCGTTTGCGGGAGACCTTGGCAAGTGCTGTTTCCAATTTCATAAAACTGTTCGCCGCGCGCTTTGCTCGCGCGTCATCGTAGCCGATGATGGCAAACATCTTCGCAACATGTTCGATAAATCGCTGCCGGATCGTCTCGGCGTGCGCATCCGTATCGAAGTAGTACCTCCGGTCGGGCAGGCTCAGACCTCCCTGCCAGAGGAAGATCGCGTTCTTGCTGCTGATCTTGTCGTCCTGGCCAACGCTCAAGCTCAGCATGGGTGATCCGGCCACGGCATGGATATGCGCCACGGATTTGAGGAGTCCCTTGAGGTCCCGGATGGCATCGATTTGATTGAGGTCGGCCTTCAAATCGGCAATCCCCTTTTTGTTGAGCAGGACACTGTCCATACCCGTGAAGAAGAAATCTCCAACCTTCTGCTTGCTGCTTCCATCCTTCGCACCGGTCAGCATGGCGGAAGATTCGCAGATATTGCGCACCTGGGCGTTGATGGTATCCTGGATCAACTGCCAAAGGCCGTTGCTCTGCTCGCTCGGTGGAATAGGGTTTTCTTTAAACCATCTGCCGTTGGCGTAGAGAAAGAAATCATCGCCGGGTCTGATGGTCGTATCGATGTGTGAAACAAGTGGATCGATAACTCCCATATTCTTGTTGGCTTGACCGTATGTCAGGGAATTCCCCAGTGCAACAACCACGGGGAGGATAATGAAGATCGAAAATCGGTTCATGAGTTTTGGTCTTGGTTAGTAACTCATGTTACGCATAGAGTGGTTTAGGGACAAAATGAATTGGTTTGAGAGCACGTAATTCTTCAAAGGCAGTCATGAGAGCATGCATATAGATTGAAAGTTTGAGTGCTGAATGACTTCGGGCGGT
>Ga0315286_10002496_pt1 | contig 17172 bp, 20 predicted proteins | sample YL17G10_0_MG_FD_205038 | JGI IMG/M metagenome (GOLD analysis project Ga0315286, IMG submission 205038) | Sediment microbial communities from Yellowstone Lake, YNP, Wyoming, USA - YL17G10_0 | ecosystem: Environmental > Aquatic > Freshwater > Lake > Sediment | place: USA: Wyoming | collected...
TCGAGCGGCTCGGCTTTCCGCGGAATGTAGTCGAGCGGCTGGTGCGCGTTCTGGCAAGCAGGACCGGCTACGAGAACGTGCGCGTTTCCGAAACCGTTCTCGCAGGGGCCCCTCTCGTTGACGGAGACAGGATCGGCTTCGGGTATCACGACAACTCAAGTCTCCTGAACGCCATCGAAAAGGAGCTTACCCGCTTGCGGAGCGAGCCTCTCGAAGTTGAGTCCATCAGCGACCTCATCACGGCCGCCGAGGAAGCTGTCGCCGCCCGCAAGCCATTCCACCACCACGTCCTCTACCCGGATTGCCGATTCAACCCCAACAAGAAGAAGTGGACGATCGTCGCCGAATTCCATGACAGCGAGGGCACGGAGGTGGTGCTGGCCTTCGTCTCGGAGGAGAAGCCGAGCGAGGAGGACCTCGACATGCTCGAGCGGCTCTCGATGCAGTCGCGATCGGGGGAAGCGGGATGAACGCGATTGAAGCGGCGTCGGGCATGATGACCGCCGCAAAGAGTACAAGGAGCCTGTGATGACGGAGACGGCAAAGAAACGGCTGAGTCCGGGCGATGTGGTGAAGTTCCGCCCAGGCTGCGTGAAGTCCAACCGCATCCCTTCGAAGGAGGCGCGGAAGAGCCACGTTGTCATCGAAGTCTACCCAGATGAAGAGGATTCGACCGTTGCTCTCGACAACGGCCGCAAGGCGAAGGAGAGCGGACTGCGACTGGTCAGAGTGACCGGCGTTGAGGAACTGCAGCAGCTTGTCGGCGCAAAAGGCATCCTGACGCCGGAAAGGGCGCAGGCGCTGAAGCCGGGCGCCGTGGTGAGGTTCACGGATTGTGCCCGTGATCTTTTTGGCGGATCCGATGCGGCGTCGGGCGATGCCTCCGACTGGGCCCTCAAGTTCTGGCTGGTGCACAGAGTCGCAGCCGTCACGGCTCTCCGCGATGGCCAGGCAGGCGACCGCTGCCAGCTGGAACTGGAAGGTATGGGCTCGTTCGGCTATTCCCTCCTGAGGCTGGTGACCACGCCGGAAGTGGGCGACGTCGTCGTTCTTCTCCCTGGCATCCGCGAGGAGTGTAAGATGGTGGGGGAAGCCGAAGGCGCGGAGTACGTCGTGATCGAGGAGAACGTGGTCATGGTGGGCAACGAAAGCCGCCATGCGATCGCGGTGGCCGGTGGCATGAACCTGCTGTCGGAAGGCGTGCGCATCGTCAGGGCCATGACGCCCGGCGAGCTCGAAGCCTATGTGGAGGCCGAAGGCGTGATCATGCCCGTTCCCTTTGGTCTCCTGGATGACACCGGCGAACTCAGGCTTCCGCTGAAGCCTGGCGACCTCGTCGAGCCCACAGACAGGGCGCTGCGGGCGCTTCCGGTGTTCAAAGGGAAGCGGCGCACGTACACGGTTTCGTCCGTCGAACCGATTACAGTCCAAGTTCCCGGCGAAACATGGGTGGTCCAAGTGGAAGGCGTTCGTGGCCACCTCGGCTACATGTGGCTTCGCCGCCACCGGAGTGGGGCGGTAGGCGCGGAGGCGAAGGCTTCCTAAGAGAAGGACATCGAGCACCGCAGGGAGGCGGGGATTGAAATGGAGAAGATAGAGTTCACGGGACGTGGAAACGTGGTCACCGTCAAGGACGACGGCCGTGAAGGCATGTGCCACGTCGTTCTTGAGACGTGGCTGATGAGGAGGGTGGAACTGGCGCTTCTGGATGACGGCCGCACCGTCCGGGTGAGCCAGCTTCGAATGGTCACCGTCATGGTCGATGCCGCCGCATTCGCTCGGTATGTCAGGACGCGCGGCCTCTTGACGTTAGCGCGAGCCGAGAGGCTGCTGAAGCCTGGAGCAAGGGTCGTCTTCACCCAGGCCGCCAAGCAGCTGATGGCAGCGCAGGGGCGCTTTTCCGAGGAGTTCCTTGAGTCCGTCCATCTTGTGGAACGCGAGTGGCGCATCGAAGAAGCTGGCATGGAACGTCGCGTCTACTTCGTCGTCAGCGAGCGGGATGGCGTCGAGTTCAGCTGGATGGACGTCAGGCTCGCGCCGCCGGAGAAGCGTGGGAAGTGAAGGCGTAGCCAAGCGGAGGGTGAAGTGGGGAGGGAGCCAGATGGAGAAGAAACTTGGCATCTGCGGTGCTTGGGCCTTGATCGGGGCCAGCGGGCTGTTTCCTGTCGACATCTCGTTCACGGAAGTCGCCGGCTCGACCGGAGTGGTCGCGGAAGCGCGGAAGTGCATCGAAGGCGATGACAGAACCCTCGTCGGATGGTGGATTCTGCCGCCGAATACGGTCTTCAACCCGACGGATTTGTGGGCGACGTGCGCCCAGGTCAGGCTTCGCGACGACAAGAGGATGGTGGTCGGAACATGCAAGGGAGAGAGGATGGTGTTCATCGGAACATCCAAGGGAAAGCCTGGCGTGGCGTTCAGGACCTATATGGGCATCATCCAGCAACTGGCTCAGTGGCATGCTCGTGCCCGAACGGCGGCGGAGGAAGTGACGTCCGGCGCGGCTGAAGCCGCTGCCAGTTGCGTGAACTGAAGGAGACGAGCATGAATCGCAAAGCGTTGAACACGATTATGAGGACTCTACGCAACGCAGGAGGCAAGCCAGAAGACAAGTCGCAGAGCGGCGGAAACTGGTTCAGGGCCGCCCTGGCTGTAGCCTGCTACGTGGAGGAGCAGCCAGGCGATTTCCGTTGCGGCGATGATTCGGCGCCGAGGCTCAGCAGGGATGCGCTGGCTTCGTTGCTCGAAAAGCCGGGGGCGTGCGCCTCTGTGACGTGCAACGGCACCGGACGCGACACCACCGAGAGCGTCATCCGCGTCCTCGTCGGATCGGGTCTCCTCGAAGAGGTGCCGTACGGACGTGAAGGCGCCCGTGCCGGAACGGCGCTGCGCTTGCCGCAGGAGAACATGAAGGATCTGCTGGCTCTGCGCGACCTGCTGGCCGAAGAGCTCATGGTCTTCATCCGGCTGAAGCCCGGTGATGTGGTCGTCTTCACGCCAGAGGCCAAGGGAAGGCTGGAGTTGGGGCCCGAGGCGGCTGGAGAGTTGGTCGTGATGGAGGCCTTCGATTGGGAGTCGAACCAGTTGGTGACCCTTCACAACATCTACTTCAGCAAGTTCAACGCCCGTTGGCTGAGCAGAAGGCGACACATGAGCCCCGGAGAGTTAGGGAGGTTCGTCCTCGACAATGGTATCATGACGCGCGGGCGGGCTGAAAGGATCCGGCCTGGCGCCGAACTGGAACTCACGCCCCGCGCCCTGCGAGCGAAGGCATGCCTCGGCGAGACGATGCCTGGAACCGTCACGGTTGCGGAAGTCGTGACGGATGGTGCCAGCGGGGAGCCCATGTTCAAGATCAGCGGCACGGAGAGGCTCAACTTCCGGTACTTCAGATTCCCGAAGCGTAAGGAAAAGCCGTAAGGCAACGAGGAAGTCAACGGATAGAATGTTGCGGGAGGTGTTCCAGATGAAAGCGTCAATCCGTGCGGCCACCGTTCTTGTGGCTTGCGCGCTGCTGGCAGCCGCAGCCATGCTCGGAGGCTGCACCATCACTCTGACTTTGAACTCGCCGCCTCAGGCGGCGTTCCATGTTGTTGCTGGCGGGTATCCCGCTCAACCGTTCATCCTTTTTGATGCGAGCGAGAGCCGCGATCCTGACAGAGACGCGCTCATTTACGAGTGGCGCGTGTGGAACATGGATGAAAACCGGTGCGCAGGCTGCGGTTCATGCAGCTGCCCTCTCGTCCGCTGGTGGCCGTTCGCCGACTACTACAACGCTGCCGCAGCTGCCATGGCCTTCACCGATGGCATTGGCAGCGGTGGCGTTGATGATGGCAACGTCGGCGATGCCACGAGGACCAAAGGCATCGTCCCCGTCCCTGCCAGGCGTGCCGTCTACAAGGTCACGCTCACCGTCACGGACGAGCATGGCGTGCGCAGCGAACCTGCAGAGGCATGGATCCGCGCTGTCGAAGGCGTGGACGTGGAAGTGATGGGCCGCTAAGCATCTCGATGCTGAGCGCATTTCAGACGCATGCATGATTCGAGAGCAAGAAGGAGTGTGACGCGATGTCAGGAAAAGAGATAGGCGCCGGAACAGTCGTCATCAAGAGCATCTACGCCGAGGGGATGAAGGACGCTCCCCAGAACGTTGTGGTCGCCGTTGTGGAGGCCACCGCAGGCCAGCCAATGCTGCTGCTTGACAGCGGCGAACCTGCGGTGAAAGAGGGCCTCAGATTCGTCCGCCAGATGACGCCATCTCCAGCATCGAGCCCACCGACGTCCCGTTCAAGGGGAGCATGGCAGTCACGATGAAGGAGATCCAGCACAGAGGGCGCTTCTCAATCGTCTGGCTCAGGCTCGCCAAACGGAGGAGGTGAGCGCCATGCTTGCCGTCGCTGTCTTGGCGGCGCTTGCGCCGCCATTGGACTTCCCCGCGCCTCTATGGTCACCGGATTACACTTGGACCATGGTTGGGCTGGTCGTAATCGTCGCGGCTACTTCTCTGCCCTCGATTATCCGATGGCTCCGGGAGCGCAGAAGCAGGAGGAGATGAAGTTGCCGGCGTAGCTCAGTCGCAGAGCAGCCGTTCCGTAAACGGCAGGTCGTTCGTTCGAATCGGACCGCCGGCTTTTGGTTCATGATATCGTCAGGCCATTGATCTGAATCTGTCAGTCAGGGGGGTGGTCGCTGGGAGGGAGGGTGTTGCGGAAGGTGTCGTGTGGTTCACGTCGCAAGTGAAGGAGGCACGTATTGAATCCGCTGACCATAGTCTGGCTCGTGTTGGTGGCCCTGCTTCTGCTGGTGATCCTGAAGTCCATCCGGAGCATCGGGCCTACGGAAATGGGTCTCGTACTGAAGCGTGTCAGCTTCAAGAAGCTCAAGGGGGACAACCCGATCGCGTTCCGTGGTGAGGCCGGGTACCAGGCTGACCTCCTGAGGGCCGGTTTGTGGTTCAAGTTCTGGCCGGTCTACACGGTGACCCGCCACCCGATGGTCCAGGTCCCCGCGGGGGAGATTGGCGCCGTCATCGCGCAGGTCGGGGCGAGCCTGAAGGAGGGGCAGAAGTCGGGAATCTACAAGCCCGCCTTCGGAGACTTCTCTGACGCCCGTGGCTTCGTCGAGAACGGCGGGCAGAAGGGGCCGCAGCGGCCGGTGCTTCGTCCCGGGACCGTCGCTGCCATTCATCCGGCGGCGTTCCTGGTGCGCACGGCAAGCGCGATGTACGGCGTCCCCATCTCGGAGGAGGCGCTCGAGCAGGCGAAGGCTCTCCCTGATAGGAGCTTCAAGCAGGTCGTCATCCGGCCGCAGGTCGTCATCGGTTCGGAGCAGCAGGACGTCGGCCCGCTTCACGTTCACGATGACCTTATCCAGGATGTGGAGCGTCGGAACATCTTCGCTTCTGTCGATCGTTCTCGGCGCCGTTCCGATGTAACATACGAAAGGCAGGCCGAGGAGGAGACAGAGCTAGGAAAGGACCGCACTGGTGCGGACGAGTCGGTGAGAGCCGGCCGATTGGTGGACGTGATCGGAATCGTCCGCGTTCATGAGGGCCCGCCACTCGACCCCGGCGATATCGCTTGCCGCATCGGCGGGTTCGAAGACATCCGCAAGAAGGAGGAGGCCGGCGCCACGGACGCCGAGCTCGCGGACATGATCCTCGACAGCAAGGCGAAGCTCCACGACAACTACCAGGACTTCCAGGCGTTCCTCGACGCCGGCGGCAGGATCGGCCTTCAGCACGATCCGCTGCTCTACGGGACGTTCAACCTCAACCCGTACCTGGTGGAGGTGGAGATCGTCCCGATGCTCGTCGTCGAGCAGGGGCAGGTGGCGGTCGTGAAGTCGTACCTGGGACTCGTCCCGAAAGACACGTCGGGTGAGTCGTTCCGGTTCGGGACGCTCGTGCGGCCGGGGCATCGGGGCATCTGGCAGGAGACGCTGCGGACCGGGAAGTACGCCATCAACCCGCGCTGCTACGACGCCGAGATCGTCCCGACGTCCATCCTGACGCTGAACTGGGCTACGCAAGTCTCGGAGGCGCACAAGCTTGACCGGCGCCTGAGCCAGATCGTGGCCAAGAGCCGCGAGGGCTTCGTGTTCAAGATCGACCTGCAGGTGCAGATCCACATCCCGGACACCATGGCCTCGCGCGTCATCTCGGCCGTGGGGACGATGCAGAACCTCGTCAACGAGGTGCTGCAGGCAGCGGTCGGGAACCACTTCCGCGACAAGCTCCAGAGCATGCCGGCCATCCAGTTCATCGAGAACCGGCAGCGCGTCCAGGAAGAGGCGTTCCAGCACATCAAGAAGCAGTTGGAGGTCTACAACGTCGACACCCGCGGCGTCTTCATCCAGGACGTCGTCCTGCCCGAGGAGCTGACCAAGGTGCTGACGGAACGGGAGATCGCGAACCAGCAGATCCTGACGCTCCAGAAGCAGCAGGCCTCGGAGGCGGCGCGCATCGACACCGAGAAGCAGCGCGGCCTCGCCGACCAGCAGGCGGCGCTGGCGCGGTCCAGCGTGGGCATCCAGATCGCGGAGAACACGGCCGCGGCCCGGAAGAAGGAGGCAGACGGAGAGGCGACCTACCTGGAGAAGGTCGGGACGGCGAAGGGCGCCGAGGTCCGTGCCGTCGCCCTGGCCAAGGCGGACGGATACCTGAAGCAGATCGAGGCCCTCGGCAGGGAGGGGACGACGCTCGTCAACGCCATCCAGGCCCTGGCCGGAAGCCAGCAGCCGTTCGTGCCTGAAGTCCAAGTCTCAGGTGGCGGCGACCAAGGCGCGATGAGCGCGTTCTTCGCCACGCTGACCGGCCTCGCCAAGGCCGGGAAGCTGACGGAGGTGCTTGGTGGTGCCGGTGGGCCGGCCGGAGCCAAGGAGGCCGGATCGGGCACGGTCGGCTAAGACTGCGCGGCGCAGTTGGCGCTTCGCATGCATGCGGACGGACGCGGGCTTCCGGCGGACTGCCGGAGGCCTGCGTTTCCGCCCTGCCGGCATGCATGATGCCTGACCTGAGGCGCGGCCTATAGGCTCTTGCAGAGTCCATGGCAGATGGCGGCGATGTTGCCGGCGAGTCGTAGTGCAAAGACGCGTTTTAGGAAGGGTTCTTAACCTTCCGATGGCAACATTCAACTCCGACGGGCGCAAGCTCTGCGCATCGCCCGAGTCATGTTCGTCCAATCCATTCATCAATCCTGTGGCATTGCCATGAGGCATTGCGCCATGGGCTTCCGCTGCTCTTCGGAGCGGTGGACGCAAAGGCTAAGGCCGCGAAGACGTGCGTTCCGTACGTCTGCCGCGCTTGCGTGGCCCCGCCTCTGATTCTGGTGAGATGCTGGGATGCGTGGAAGGGCGGCACCAGCTGACGCGCGCGTTCGAGGAGGTGGTCAAGAAACCGGCACTGATTTCGGTTTCGTTTCAACCGGGACCCACATTCAAGGAACGTAAACGCGCAGCGCAGTTGCCGAAGGCTCCTTGGCGTGCCTGCAACGTAGGTGCGCCATGCCAGAGATCCGGTGGAGAGGCAAGCCTTTCAGCCGCCCTTTCCGCTTTCTCATCGAGAAACGAAGCCCGTTCTGCCGAGATGCTCCTTGCTTGGCAGGGCAGGTTTTCGATTTCGCGGAGGGAGGGTTCCGGAAAATGGAAAACGTGAACGGTCCCCTCCCTCTCCGCGGATTCATCCAAGGCAATGATGGGTACGCCGGCTTCCGAACCACATGTCCGCCACCTCTCTTTGCTGGATGGCGGGCCAACAGCTAAGAAGCGGACGTGAGTCCGTCTTAGGACGGGTGGGAGAGAGCCGGCGCACTCTTAGAAGCTGCAGGGTCTGGCGGGCGGGAGCAGGCGGAAAGCCGGAGGAAGGGACTCCAAGCTTCGATGGACTCTGTCGAGTGAAAGACCAATCTCCACAGTCCACAGGGTAACGACTTCGCTTGTGTTACTTCGCCTGGCGGATGGGACCGCTTCCTTCCTTCGCGTCAGAAGACTGTGAAGAAAGATGGAAAAGACGGACGGGCCCGAAGCTGAAAGTTCAGCGCCCGGGACCTGAGAGTTTGCCGGCCGAAATGTCTGGAGGGTGTTGAATGCCTCTTCCCATTCTTGTTCTGGGACGGAGCCCCTCAGACGGAACGACAGGAACTCAAAAGGCCGCACCACCGGGAGGTTGCAGGTGCGGGCGAAGCCTGACCTGCCGGGTCCGTCTGACTTCGATTTGCGCGCAACGCGCGCGAGGAGGCCACATGTACTCGACCAGCGGATTCGTCATGCAGGTGCCGCAGGGTCAAACTCGGAAGGCCATGGCCCTTAACTGCCTCTGCCTTGAGGAAACGGCCAATGAGAGACCGGTTCCTGGCGAAGAGGTTGGGACGGCGCGGGCCCGTGGGGAGGCTTTCAGGGTTCTGCGGCGTCGCGGATTTCCCACGCACCGCTGAAACGGCTATGTGGCCACGCTGCAGGTTCGAATCCTGTCCCGGGCTCAGGCGGTCCGTCTGGTAAGCGGCCCGCAGAAAACCCCGATACCATCCACCGGGGACCGCTGTAGTCATGGCGGCCCCCGGAATGCCGGCGTAGCTCAGTTGGTAGAGCAGCTGCTTTGTAAGCAGCAGGTCGTTCGTTCGAAGCGGACTGCCGGCTCCAGTTTAATCCCCCCCCCGTTCCAGCAGGAAGCGCTGTTGATGCGAAAACCCCCTCATCTTTTTCACCACCCGGAAGCGGCCGCCGGCTCTGCAGAGACGGATGTCTGACGGCCGCCGATTGCAATGGGCGCGCATGCTGCGCGTTCTGACGTTTTGAGATGCGCACGGTCGGGGAGGCGGCATTGCAGAGAGAGGGCCCCGCGAATCCGTGTGCTGCACCTCGGCCTGGCGGCGTCGGCAGCAATGTGCTATCCGTCCAGTCCGAATCCTTCAGTCTCTCGATTCCTCGATCAAGCGAGTCCGCTTCGTTCCCTCTCTCTTCGGCATGCCCGCGTAGCTCAGCTGGCAGAGCGGGGGGTTCATAACCCCAGGGCCGGTGGTTCAAGTCCATCCGCGGGGCGCCAGTTTAGTTCCTCAATAGAGAGGCGCTGTTGACGCTGTTGATATGGGACCCCTCATCCCCGCACCCCGGAGAAGGCGGGCCTGTGTTGCGTCTAGAAGGTCGCGGCATACGCCGCTTGGCAAGCAGGCCCGCCGGCGGAAGAGGGGAGAAGAATGAAGCGGCTGCGGCCTCGGGAGATGGCTGCGCCGCTTGGCGGCGGATAGGCCAGACGCGCAGAATCCCCCGTTTTGCGTGTCACGGAGAGAGGAGGCCTGTCCGCCTCGGGCAACAGGGGATTGGGCATTTTCATTCTATGCCACAGGAGGCATTCCTTGGCTGCGAGTTTGGGCGTACGATAGTGGCGCAAAGGAGGTGCGGAGGGCCGGCAAGCGAGCGGCAACGTGTTTAACTGGAACGGAATTCGTGGAAACACCGGAGCTGGAGGTGTGTTAGCGTGACGAAAGCGATTCGGTTCGGTGGCGGAAGGGGAGCGGAACCTGCTGACGACGACCTTTACGATGTCGCGCAGAGCGGCCAGGAGAATCCCACGGCGAAACCCAGGGTTGTGGTGCCCGGCAGGCGGAAGAGCGCGGGGCCGGCAGGCACAAGGATGGCAGATCTCTTGCCAGCTGAGGTGATCGCCGTACTGACGGAGTGAAGAGGCGTGTCCCGGTTGATGCGGGGCCCTACCCGCGGGGCAGGAACGCGGGAAGTGAGCCGCCTGCCGCAAGGCGTGTGGCGCAGGCGGGTTTTGATAGGTGGAAGTGTGAGGCAAACAAGAAGGAGAAAAGATCACTGTGGGAACATCGCATGTGTCAGGAAGCATTCAACTGGATGGGGGGTTGATCCCAGCAGTGCGCATGATGGCCGGCAGACTGCCGCGGAGTACCAGGACGAGCGATGGAAGAGACGTCCACATGGACTTCGGCAGGAGAGCCGGAGACAGAGAACTCCTCGTCGTCCAAACCGGTGGGGACAACCACCTGGATTTGGGTGACGTCATGCTCGCGCACCGAGACGGTACACTGGTGCTTCCGCAAGGCGTCAGCTACGAGAAGCTGTACAGGATGATGGGGCAGGGAGGGAGAGCTTCGTCATCTCCTATTGCGTCATCTTCGGCAGCTGCATGCCAAGCGGGTTTGGGTGGTGGTGAGGTGGTGGCGCCGGCGTAAGACCGGCGGTCGTCAGCGGCGCAGGGGGCGCCGTGCATCAGATTGGCAACATCTCCCAATGGGGTGAGTGGCATGAAGATGGACTGCGGCCCGCGACGCCCTCAGAACCGCCAGGTCAACTAAGGAAGCCTGCGGGCCCGGTCCTTGATTTAGGTCGCATCGTGTTGAGTCCGAGTGTGCGGGATTCGTGCAGTGAAGGAAGCTTGCACCGATGGTGCAGGGAAGGGGGTTTTGCTTGGTCACAAACGATGGGAACGCATCGGTTTCGTGGACGCAGACCGTGCAGGAACTGGCCCATGCGACGGGCCTCTCTGCTGATCAGGTCATCGCGGGTCTGCATGGCATCCGCAACACCACCCGTGAGCAGCCAGTCACGCTAGGCGTCGTGTACGAAGTCGCTGGCGTGGAGCTTGTGGACGCCGCCGTGGAAAGAGGCCTCCTGGCGAGGGAGGGTGGCGGTGGCCGTCCCAGGATGCCTGTGGAGGCGGTCGTCCAGACTGACGGTTTCCGCGCCGTGATGCGCGCCGTCGAGGCGAGCGGAAGGCCGACCAAGAACCCTACCTGGTGGGAGTAGGGACGAGCCGGCGTCGCGCGACGGGGAGAAAAGGAGGCGGGTGGAGGCGTCTCCTTTTCTTTCGGGAGCGGTTTCCATTTTCGCCGAAATGATGAAATGACCAGCTCCTTCCGTAGATGGCCCGTTCCATGGCATGGCCGCACGCTCCGCGCCCACGATTCTGCTACGGATTCTGCTACGTATAGCAATAAGAAACTTGCTGCGAAGGTATTTGTTGTCCTGCAGAGGCGGCAGCGGTGCTGCAGCGCGGCGGTGCCGCGTTCACGCTCAACAATGACCAACTGGACCGATGAGGCAACCATGCAGATGGATGCCGATGGCGCACGCGAAGAAGAGATGGCGAGGGCGTATCAGGGCGCATGGCTATACGATGCCGCATGCGGTTATGCATGGGCTCATCATGTGCAGCCTGATGCCTGCGTGAAGGCCCCAGGAAACGCTCCCGGCATACGGTTGCTGGAGAGTCCTTGGTGGGGCCCGGCTAGCGGAAGCTTTCTGAGTCAAGCTGACATGTTCCTAGCGAAAGGAAACGGGTTCTGAGGAGGTCGGACAGGAGCATGGAGTGGTTTTTCAGGAACGCTGTCCAGAAGCAGGCCGCCATGCACGGCATGGGCGTCGCCCTAGTGGACGCGGACAAACCCGAGAACTCGTTGCTCATGAGGATGTGCGGATCGCGGCAGACGGGACGGCCCTACGCGTTCATCCTCATGGATCCGTACAGCGGCATGGTGACCTTTCATACAGGAATGGAGAATCTGGAAGAGGTGGTTCGACAGCGCGCGCAAAAGGTTCCTTCTTGGCGCGCGAGACCGGTGAGCGCTTGCTGGCTCTGAGCAACGAAGGGGGCGACGATGGCGGAACTGGTGAAGGTTGTGAAAGACGTCGGAGCTTTGTCTTTGCCCTCCTTGGTCAAGCGTATGGTGGACGAGGGCTTGCCGGTCGTTGTCGAACTCACTCACGGGCATGAACTGGATAAGACGGGCAGGCCATCCAACCTGTTCCACAGCAGGCTGCTCGGGGCGCTGTCCGAAACCGGAAGAGGGGCAGTCGTCGCCGTTGTGGACGTCAATACCGGAGGTGGCCGGGACCTGACACATGTTGTCGGCTTGGTTGGCACCGCCCCCTGCGCCTTCTTCCTGCTCGACCCACGTGGTAGCGTCTTCATGCTGTTGGGTGAAGAGAAGAAGCAGGAACTGGGTTGGGTCCTCGACGGGCTGAACCGGCTTGCGCCGATTCAGTAATGGTTCCGGTCGCATGATGCGGCCAGGTCACGGTCAGCGGAAAGCGAGGTGAGCATGAAAGAGAAGACATTGGTGATGTCGTGTCCGCCCTTAACCACGGTTGAGGGCTTTGAACGGGAGGTGGTCGGAAGGTCGCGGGAACGGCAGGTTGTGGCCGTCTTCCACGAGCCGGGAAACGTTGTGTCGGAACTGGTGCTGGCTGCGCTCCAACGGCTCGCGGCCGAAGATGCCACCACGTGCACAGATCTCTGGAAGGCCACAGGCTTTTGGGAAAGCCCGGCTGTGGTGCCTGTTCTGCTGTCCGCCGTCAGATTGCCGATCTGGCCCTCCATGAGGGCGGCGCCGACCGTCGTTGTGTTCAAACATGGCGGATGCAAAGAGATGCCGGTGATTCTGGGACTGGATGCAGGCCCGCCCGGCTGGTGGCTGCCTGGTCTGGACTTCACGCTGGTCAGGCTTCTCTGGGAAAGCATGCACCGGCGGGATGCGTTCGTCTTCGCCCGCGTCGGCTCCGGTGAGCATCCGGCCGTGACTGGAAGGTACGGCGCCGAAGGCGGGCCGTGCCTTATCCTGCTGCGCGGCGGCGTGGAAACCAGCCGCCTGCGCCAGGGCGACAGGAGTGCTGTGCTGAAGTGGTTCGCCCAAAACGGGATGGACATCGATTATGGCGAGCACAGCATCTGACGAGAGTGGGGGGCATGCGTGGTCGGATTGTGGTGCCGGTTTGAACATGCCCGTCAGGCGCAAACTTGGTTCTGGTGGTGCTCGTGATTGCTTTCCTTTGCGCCAATCCAGGCGTTTTCAATTCGTAGGCGGAAGGCGTTAGCGAGGTATGCGGAGGTGCGAAGTGGACGATGGGGAGGTCTTCGCCGGATTCGTGGCGGCGTTCAAACAAGAGGAGGGGTTCGTCGATGTCAGTGTGAATCTGGGTGTGGAGCTTCAGAGGAGGCGGGTCAAGGCCGTGTCCTTCCGGCGCCCTGAGAACGACGGCCGTACGGGCGACTGCTCGGATTTCACCCTGAAGGTGCGCGGCGCCGAAGTCGATGGGATTGTCCTCGGAGACGCGCACATCATCGTCGACAGAGAGCTTGCCGTGGGCTGGTGTGTGACGCCAGGAGACCGCGTCTTCGTGGAGTTACGTTAGGAGGTGGCGGCGCTGGGATGCGGCCTGCGCTGCGTTCGTTGGTTCATGAACGGTGCTGGCGGCCGCGTTTCTGGTCGTTGGCAGCGGGTGGCCGGAGCTGGGACAACAGCAGTTCGCGGAAATGCGTGTACGTACAGCAGCAAATGTAGAGTAGAGCGTCAAGGAGGAAGCGATGTTACCAGATAGGAACGTGCATTTGGACGATTTCCTGCAGGAGCTTTGCGATGTGCCGGGCGTCAGCGGACAGGAAGGCGGCGTCAGGGATTTCCTGGCCAGAACCATGACTCAGTTCGGCATAGTCCAGAACGTCGGCGGCAGCCTGGTCGTGCATCTGGAGCCGCGTTGCTCAGGGCCGACAGTCGTTGTCGCCGCCCACATGGACACGGTGGGCCTCATCGTCAAGGCCGTCATGGACGGTCTGGTCTACATCGAGCCCAGCGGCGGCATCGATCCGAGGCTGCTGCCGGGGAAGATTGTCACCGTTCGCACGAGGGGGGGAGAAGGGGTTCGGTGCATCGTTGACTACGGGCCCTTTCATCTTCTCAGCGAAGATGACCGGAAGAAGGCCTTCGGCTGGGGCGACATGCGCCTCCGCCCGCTTGGCAAAGTGGATGCCATTGCCGTGGGCGATCCCGTGACCATCGGCTCTCCGCTCATCATGGAAGGCGGGTGGCTTGTCTCGACCGCCCTGGACGACAGGCTCGGATGCTGGTTCGTGGCGCGCCTGATGGCGGAGGCAGCAAAAGCAGCGAAGACTGATCCAACGCCGCGCAACCTGAATCTCGTTGGCGTCTTCACCGTCGAAGAGGAGTTGGGGACCCGCGGCGCCGAGCGGGTGGTGCCTTTCCTCATCAAGGAGTTCGATCCGGCTCTGTTCATCGCGCTCGACGTGACATCGGCGACGATTGGCGCGATGAGCGTCAAGAAGGAGGAACACAGCCCAGTCGGCACCGACGGTCCCGTGATCTCATGGAGAGATGCAGGCGCAGTCTACGACGAACGGGCTGTGCGCGTCGCCATTGACGCGACCAGTTCTCACGTCATACCGCACTACACACGTGTGGCAGGAAAAGGCGCCACCGACGGCTTGAAATTCGGGCAGGTGGCTGGCGGACGGCGGACGCTCTCGCTTTCCGTGCCGTCGCTCGGCATCCATGGCCCGGCCATGGCCGTCAAGAGAGAGGCCGCTGAGAACACGTACAGGTTGGCTGGGGATCTTCTCGCAACCCCATGGATCCGTCAGCTGCTGGGGCGGTCATAGAGGAGGCAACCGAATGAGCGGACGCAACGGACCGGAAGAGAAAGTGGAGATCGTCCACGCCATTGTTGTGGACGATTTGAACGCGACGGTCCTCATTGATCCGTCGCAGGAGAAGCCCGTGATCGCCGTGTTCTGCGGCGACGATCCCATTTCAGAGGCGCTTGTCGCCGGAGCTGTGGTGACGGCTGGTATGGATCCGCGCAAGCCGGACGTCGCCAAGGTCATCGCCGGCCGCAGCCCGGAGCTGATGGATGAGCACGAAGCGACGCTGCATTCCGTCTTCGTGTTCTCCTGCGGAAAGGGAAGAGAAATCCCCGTGGCCCTGCATGTCGACCGCGTGGACGAACTGAGCCAGCGCCCGCCGGCAGGGCCGATGAAGCGCAGCGAAGCCATGCGCGGCGTTGCCGAAGCGTTTGGCCTCGACAGGCTGCTCGTGGCCTCCTTGCTGGTCGCCACGCCTGAAGAGGAGGAGATGTTCGCCGGAGGGCGCGAAGGGCCGGGCATCCCATGCATTCTACTGATGCGCGGCGGGAATACCGTCGCTGCCATCGGCGGAGTGGAGGGCATCACGTTCGACGGCGTCATGGAGTGGCTCGCGTCACATGATTGCATCCCTGTGGCCACGGTCACCGATGCCGATGCGGTCAAGATGCTGGTGGAGCCGGCGCATGCCGGGGGGCGGGTAGTCGCCGTGTTCTGCGACGGGACTGCGCTGTCTGAGACGGTTCTCGAGGCCGTTGCTGGACGGGCTGCCAAACGGCCAGGCACGTCCGTAGCCAGGGTCCTGCTCGGCCAAAGCCCGAAGCTGACCAAAGAACGCGGCGTGGAGGGTGCGCCTGCCGTTTTCGTCTACGAAGGCGACGCGGTGACGCAGCTGCCAGTGGTCGTCGACTGCCATGCGGAGCACCGATGCCCGCCATGCCGGGCCTTGCGCCCCGCCATCGATGAGCTGGCCGTGGAACTGGCAGACAAGGCTGTCATCGTCTGCATGAACGCGGATGAGAACCACGAGTGGGCAGTCGCGTTGGGAATCAGGTCCGTCCCCACGCTCGTCTTCTACATCGGCGGACGCGCATGGATAGACTTGCCAGCGGAGTTCTCCGTGGATTGCGTCAGGGAGATGATTCTGGACGGCATCAGCAAGGGCCGGCCGGAATAAGAGGCGCGTGACATCTCTCGCCTGAACAGGAAGCGCGCACGGCAGGGAGGTGCCAGATGCCGCACAATGCCAAGATCTATTACGACGGAGGCTCGGAGATTGGCACCGCAGCCCTGGCCTGCCTGCGGCAGAAGCTGGGTGCCGGCGCCAAACTTGAGGAGATCGACGTCTCAACGCCGGTGGGCGCTGATCGTTACCGCGACGCCTTCAATGTCAATGCTGTGGCGGACGTCGTCATCATCGACATCGACGGGAACCTCATCCGCGGCTTCAAGCCCGGCAAGACTGAACGGAGCATTGACGGGCTGCTGAATCCGCGGACAGCAGCCAAGCAGGGAAAGAAGAAGTGCGGCCATATCCGCGGCTTCGCCTGCGTGTGCGGCTGCGGGAGCACGAGGAAGTCGGACTGAAGGGAGGAACGAAAGCATGCGAATTAGGGATTCGTGGCAGAAGAAGAAGTTCACGACTACGATCAGGCCTGACCTGTATGCGGCGCTTGTGAGGCACAGCGAAGCCACGCAGAGGACAGTGTCGAGCATCGTCAACGAGGCAATTGGAGATTTGGTCAGGAAGCTGGAGTCGCCGTCTCGGGGGCTGTCATTCCCTTCGGACGGCAGCGCTCTCACCGGCGGTTGATGGGATGACGCTGAAACGGCGGTACAGTTACGCAACATAGGGACGCCTTTGGCGTTAGGGAAGGAGCGCATGATGAAAGCAGAGATAGGGGGAGGTGGTGGGAGGGTCGGCGCCGACGGCAGGCCGTTGGTGTTCGAAGTGGAAATGGCAGCGGGCGTAAAGCTATCGGAAAGGAGAGCAGGCGACATGGCTTTCCTGGACGAAGTCGTGCCGAGACTGCAGGAGTACCAGGATGTCGTCTTGGCCGTCTTCTGCGGACCGCTGTCCACTGCCCCGCTGGACAAGAAGTTCACGGAGCTCCTGATTGAGGCGGCAGAGGCCATCGGTAGCAGGATTTCTGTAGGGCTGGTGGACGTCGGGACGAGTATGAGGCGTCCGGACTCCAAGGGCGTCGGATTTCTCCTGACGAATTACGCCTGCGGCAATCCGGGAGCGGTGTTCTTCAAGGCGCGCGGACCGGGCGTGCCTGCAGCGCGCTTGCGCGTGGAGGTGCTGGAGATCTTCCCAGAAACTCTGGTAGGCGACAAGATTGCCGCCTGGCTCCAGCAATGCGTCTCCGGCAAGCCAGCGACACGGAAATGGAGGAGGTGAGCGGCCATGGCCGCAGTGAAGGAACTGGCGAAGGACGGCAAGCCTCTGGTTTTCGACATGACGAAAGGCACGTTCTTCGATGAGTTGGGCCCGAGACTGACGCGCCTGACGGGCGTCGTCATCGCCGTGGTCTGCGAGAAGGGCCGCTGCGGGGAGAATGGGCGATGTGAACGCTTCATGGAGACTTTGGAGAAGGCGGTGAAGGCGTTCGGCGGGAACGTCGCCATGGGCGTGTTGCCCACTAATGCCCATCCTGAAGTGGAGCTATTCATTAGGAGGGCTTTAGGGTGCACGACCCCGAGCGCGATCTTCATTCCAGGGCAACCCGGAGCCGACGTGCTTTCGCGCGCTCTGACGCTGGCGTACCGTGGCGACC
>Ga0315286_10002498_pt1 | contig 17171 bp, 16 predicted proteins | sample YL17G10_0_MG_FD_205038 | JGI IMG/M metagenome (GOLD analysis project Ga0315286, IMG submission 205038) | Sediment microbial communities from Yellowstone Lake, YNP, Wyoming, USA - YL17G10_0 | ecosystem: Environmental > Aquatic > Freshwater > Lake > Sediment | place: USA: Wyoming | collected...
TCAGGAATTCGAGCGGCGATGCTTTCAGGCCTCGCCGCTGGAATCCGTTTCCGAATAGCCGCGATCATAAAAGAGGTCGGGCAAGCGGCCGACAAGGAGAAGGCTCATGACTCCAGAGGATAATTTTTTGGAAGAATCGGCGGGCATCATCAGCGAAATCGAGGGCAACCTCCAAAAGGCCCTCCAAAAACGCCGGGAAGAGGTGGAGCGGGCGCTCGAAGAAACCATCCTTAAGCAGAAAGAAGCGGCCGAGGCCAGGCTGGCCCAGATCGAACGGGAATTCGAGAATAAACGCGAAGCCTTGAAAGAATTCCGGAGCGCGGTCGCCGATATCGAAAAAACGAGGCAATCCGTCCAGGAGGAGTTGCAGGGTCATCTCGAGTTGGCTATGCGCCATCAGCGCGACATCGAGAATTTGACTGCGCAAACCCTGGAGGAGCTCAGGAACGTAAACAATTTAAGCCTGAAACTGGGCCGGGTGTGGCGCGAGACGGAATCGAAACTCGCCGAGCTCCGGATGAAGATCCGGGAGCGGTTCGGCCTCAGCCTTGAAACGGCCGAACACCTGGAAACCCCGGAGATGGTCGCGGACCTGGAGCGCGAGATTCAAAAGCTCGTCAAGATCAAGGATCTCCTGGATAAGGAGTCCGCCGGCGAGCCCGTCCCTGCCCATGGGGAAAGCTCTTCCCCTCCGGTCTCCGAACCTCCCGCGGTTCCGGAAGAGGCCGAGCTTGACGCCGCGCCGCGATCAACCGAGTTGAAAATGCCTGAAATCGCCCAAATCATCGACGAGCTGGTTAATAAGGGCAGATAACGCAGACGCCTCCCCTTAGAGATATTTCTTTTATTTCCCGCGCGTTCTTGAGAGTGACGGTCGTTCAAGCGGCCGGGATGTCTCTTTTCCCCAGTGATTGGATATAATTCTGGAGGGCCGTCCGGTCGTCCTGCGAGATGTCGCGGAATTTGACCCCCGTGTAAAAATATGACGAGCCGGGGGAGGTTCGCTGGGAATAAACAACATCGCCCTTGAAGGGATTGGCCTTGTTCCCGAGGACGATGAAGAGATCGAGGATTTTTGCCCTTGGGAACTCGATCTTGGACGAAATTTTCGCCCCGCCCAAGCTCAAATCTATGGTGTTCGCCACGCGATGGCTCCCGTTTTCCCTGTATATGCACAGCGTCGACGCGTCATAGCGTCTGTCATGCCGCTTTTCGACGTAGGATTTTTCGGCCGCTTCGCGGAGGAGAGCCGTTTTGCTCATGACCGTGGATTTGTCCCGGACATAAGCGCAAATTCTGTTCTTGGACACGGGAGGGAAAATGTCATTGAAAGCCGCGGATCTCTTTCCCTTGGCCTCGGCCAGGGCGAAGTCGGCTTCATGGGCGATGTTCTTGAGCATGTCTTTTGTCACGAATCCACGATCATCCCTCCGATCGTGGGGGAGGAGCGTCACGCCGAAGCTCATGGTCAGTTTGTGCCTCGGTTGAAACTCCTCGAATTCGAAGAGATGGCCTTCGACGTTTTTCCGGATGCGTTCCGTGAGGAGGGTGGCCTCTTCGATCGTCTTGACGCCGGTAAGGAAAAAGAGAAACTCTTCGCCGCCGTAGCGGCAGAGGAGGTCGTCCTCGCGGATCGAGGACTTCAGGACCGCGGCGAGCTCGCGAAGAAGCCGGTTCCCGGCCTCCTGGCCGTTGCGGTCATTGTAGTTCTTGAACCAGTCGACGTCGCCCATGACCATCGCGTAGAATCCGGTTTCCTGCCGGCGTTTGCTTTGGATCTCGATCTTCTGGATGACCTTCTGGAAAAACGGATCGGGCCGGAGCAATCCGGTGAGCGCGTCGTATTGGATCAGGTTGAGCTTGGTGATGGCGAGGGCCATGTGCTCGGAAAGCTCGGCCAGGCTCTGCCGGTCGTCCTCGTCGAAACCCGATGCCAGGATCCGGTCGCCTTCGGCCTTGTCGTAGACCTCGATGATGCCGATGACCGCGCCCTCGCTGATCAAGGGAGAAGCGAGGAGGCTGTGGACGGGAGCCCGGAGGTGGACCTGGTACCGCTTGGAAAAGCGGACGTCATTCTTGGCATCGGTCAGATTGAGAACCTGACCCGTCCTGGCGACATGGGCGGCGAAATCCTGGGCCGTCCAGGTGGTGATATAGCCCGCGAATTCGGCGTGGGTCGGGACGATATTATCCCAGACGAGGGGTTTGAGATAACGACCCAGGGATTCGCTTTCATCGCTGATGTAGAGAGAGACGCCGCGGGCGTGGACGAGATCCTTGATGTCGCGAACGATATCCAGAAAGTTGCTGACGTCGTTCGCCGCATGGAGCTTGCGGAGGGTGTCGTCGAATTTTTTCTTGATACTCTGGAAACGGAGGTAGCGCATCTCCAAAGCGCTCCGTTTTTCCAGCGCTTTGGCCAGGCCGATTGAGAGAGAGTCGCCCAGCGCCTTGACTTCCACCGAAATCTGCTTGAGCCTGGAATCCGCGGATATTTTCGAATTCGTCAGGGCTTCGACCCGGGCTTTAAGCCGGGCGTATTCGCGGGCGATCGCGAGAATCCTCTGGCCCCGGGTCGCGTCCGAGGGCAGCGGGGATATGACGATATAATCAATAAAACGGTCCCGGGGCCAGCGAAGAACGACCTCTTTCAAGACATCCTCTCGACGGCCGGTCAGGATGAGACAGGGGAGGTTGAGAAGATATGGTCTGAGCGCCGGCAGTTCGGCCAGGTTGTCTTCGATAATGGCTATGTTGACGGGATGGGCATGGAGCAGGGAAAGGGCGCTTTCCGCGTCTCCGGTCAAATAGACCGGACCGCTTTCGCCGGCGATTTGACGCAGAAATTCCCGCTCTTCAGAATTCGAGTTAAGAATTAAAACTTGAGCCACAGCTCCTTCCCCAGGAGACTCAAACCTTAGCCATGATCAGGCTAGAACATTTTTTTCCCCATGTCAATAGTTTTTTTGGAGGAAGTTCAATTCAAAGGAGTTCAAATAAATGCCGGAATCACCCCCGGCCCCTCGGGAACCAGTCCCGGCGGTTTTCCGCGGCGCGCCGGTCTTTTGTTTCGAGGGTATTGTTTATGCCCGGTGAATCCGATATATTTTCCCCAGGAACAAAGAAGGAGGCAGCCATGGCCGCGCGCCCAAAAGCTTATAAGCCGTTGCGGGCCCCGAGAGGGACGAGACTCCAGACGAAGGGCTGGTCCCAGGAAGGCGCCCTGCGGATGTTGTTGAATAACCTCGACCCGGAGGTCGCGGAAAAGCCCGAGGAGCTCATCGTCTACGGCGGAACCGGCAAAGCCGCCCGGAACTGGGATGCCTTCCGGGCGATCGTCGCCAGCCTGAAGAAACTCGAAAACGACGAAACCCTGATTGTCCAATCGGGAAAGCCGGTGGCCGTCTTCCGGACCCATGTCGAGGCGCCGCGAGTCCTGATCGCCAACGCCAATATTGTTCCGAAATGGGCGACCTGGGACGAATTCCGCCGGCTCGAAGGGTTGGGCCTGACGATGTATGGCCAAATGACGGCCGGAAGCTGGATTTATATCGGGACCCAGGGCATTCTCCAGGGCACATACGAAACCCTCTCAGCCGTGGCCCGGAAGCATTTCAGCGGCGGCACGCTCAAAGGACGATTAACCGTCACCGCCGGCCTGGGCGGGATGGGGGGAGCTCAACCCCTGGCCGTCACCATGAACGAAGGTGTGGCGATCGTCATCGAGGTCGACCGCCACAGGATTCAGCGCCGGCTTGAAACCGCCTACGTCGATCTCGCCGTCGCGAACCTGGACGAGGCGCTCAAGATCGCGTTCGACGCCGTAAAAAAAGGCCAGGCGCTCTCGATCGCACTTCTTGGAAACGCGGCCGATGTCCTGCCCGAGCTCGTCCGGCGCGGCATCACGCCCGACGTTCTGACCGATCAGACCTCGGCCCACGACGAGCTCAACGGCTACGTCCCGCACGGCCTGCCCTACGAGGATGCGCTCAAGCTCAGGCGCGATCAACCGCAGGACTATATCCGGCGCGCCTACGATTCAATGGCCGTCCATGTCCGGGCGATGCTCGAGCTCCGGAAGCGCGGGGCCGAGACTTTCGATTACGGCAACAACATCCGCGGCCAGGCTCAAAAGGGCGGCGTGGCCGAAGCCTTCGACATTCCTGGATTCGTCCAGGAGTACATCCGGCCGCTCTTTTGCCTCGGCAAGGGGCCTTTCCGCTGGGCGGCGCTCTCGGGGCTTCCGGCCGACATTTTGGCCACCGACGAAGCGGTGTTGAAGGAATTTCCGGAAGACGAAGCCCTCCGCCGCTGGATCCGGAAAGCGCAGGCGCGGGTGAAATTCCAGGGCCTGCCGTCGCGCATCTGCTGGCTCGGGTACGGCGAGCGGGCGCGATTCGGCGCGGTCATCAACCGCCTCGTCAGGACAGGCAAGATCGGCGCGCCGATCGTCATCGGCCGCGACCATCTCGACACGGGATCCGTGGCTTCCCCGAACCGCGAAACCGAGGGGATGAAAGACGGTTCGGACGCCATCGCCGACTGGCCGATTCTCAACGCCCTGCTCAACGCGATCAGCGGTGCATCCTGGGTCTCGGTTCATCACGGCGGCGGCGTCGGGATCGGGCTGTCGATTCACGCCGGGATGGTGATCGTCGCCGACGGCCGGACTTCGACGGCCAAGAGACTGGAACGGGTTCTGACCGTCGATCCCGGCTTGGGAGTGGCCCGTCATGCCGACGCCGGATACGACGAGGCGATCGCTTTTGCCCGAAAAAAGAAGATCAAGATTCCGATGCTCGCTCGAAGATAGCCAAATCCGGCGTCAACCAATGACATCGCCCTGAGGCGTGTTTCGTCAACGGGCGTAGCGAAGCGGAAGAGCGAATCCCGTTCGTGATCCTCTAATTTCTTCCCCATCAAGCAGTTGAACACAATAATCTTTTTTTTCCTTGCTGGCATGTCGCTTGCTTTAGAGGGAGGGTAAGGAGGTTCTCAATGAACACAGTGAATAGGTCTTTCGGGCACAGGGTGATCGCGGCCGTTCTCATCGTCGGCCTGGTCTGGCTGACGGCAGGAGCCGCGCTCGCGGCAGCGGACGACGCGGAAAGAGGCATCTGCATGGAAGCCCTGCGGAGATGCCTGGGCGAGGCGATCATTCCGGGGCTCTTGGGTGGAATTCCCGCATTGATCACGGCCCTGGGGTTTTGCCTCGTGGGCTACGACTTCTGCCTGAGGTACATTGATGAAGCGATCTGAGGAGAATGCCATGAGAAAAAGACAGGTCAAGTCTGTTTGGCGCTTCGCCGCGCTGCTCGCTCTCTTGGGCGCCTTCGTAGGTATCCAGGCGGTTTCGCTCAACGCCGGAGTTTGCGAGGATGCGCTCTGGGAATGTTTCAATGATGTCTTCGTCCAGGCCATGGGCACCTTCGGACCCATCTATTGCTTTACCGGCTACGCTTTCTGCAAAAGGTACATCGACCCGGCGGCCTGAGCCCCCGGGGGTCGAGATTAATCGTTCTTGCCGTCGTCATTATTCTAAGGAGCGGCACATGAAGCCCAAAGCATGTCTGGCTTGGTTGATAGTTTTCGTCGCCGCAGCGCCCGCGGCCCGGGCTCAAATCCCCGCCGCGGACTTCACGAAAGTCACGCTCGAAGAAGTCCTGTCCATCGGAACCCTTGATGATGATACGCTTTTCCAATGGACCGGCATGGCCGTCGACGCTCAAGGGGCGATATACGTCCTGGACGCGATGGACTACTCGCTGAAAAAATTCGACTCCCGGGGCAGGCTTATCAAGAAGACGGGACGAAAGGGGGAGGGGCCCGGGGAATTTCGGCTGCCGCGGCTCTTGGATTGTTCTCCGACCCATATTTACACCACGGACCAGGGGGTCCTGGACATTTCCGTCTTCGACCATGACCTGAAATTTCAGAAGAGAATCCGCTGTCCTCTTCCGGTCATGCATCTCAAGGCCCTGGCCGAGGGGAAGATCGCGGTCCTGACGCCCGGGCTGCAGGAGCCGGCGAAAATCCGGGTTCTCGACGAAGCCGGGAACGTCCTTTCCGGGATCACTTATATGAACAAGGAATCGGGCCTGCTGATGGATTCTTTAAGCTTCGCCGTCGGCCCGGGAGGCCATTTTTTTCTGGCCTTCCTCTTCCAGGACAAGGTCGAGCGCTGGAGCGCGGATGGCCGGCTGCTCTGGACGCGCAATATCCTCGGATCGAAAAAAACGGGAACGAAGGAATTCGCCTCCAAGGCGATGTCTTTTGTCCTGCCGACCGAGACCTGTCTCAAGGACATCGCCCTGGACAGCAGCGGCCGCGCCTATGTCCTCGGAGGCAAGCTCTCTCCGCACCCGGGCCGGGATGTTCATGTTTTAAGCGGGGACGGCCGGAAGCTGGCGATGTTCGTCCTTCCCGATACCAGCCACTGTCTTTATATCGACAGCCGCGATTTTCTCTACGTCCGGGCGAACGACGGCATCACTCTCAAGAAATACCGGATGCGCTATGAATAGACGGAACGGTATTCTCACTACCGCCGCGTGTCTTGCCGGATTATCCGCGGGGGTTTTCGCCCCGCCCGCGGGCGAAGACAGGCCGCCGTGCGCCTGCTGGGTCCTCATCGATTTCGACAGTTTCTCCTGCGGGTTATGCCTTGACGCTCTCCTGGATTTTTGCCGCGCTCTGCCCGTCCGCGTCCAGGAGAAACACGTCCGGGGGATCCTGACCTATCGGCCGGGGACGACCGAAGGCCGGATCGGGATTCAGGCGGGCATCGTCCGCAAAAAATGGGACGGCTTTCGAAAAGCCAACGACATCCGCTTTCCGGCGTTTCTGGATGAAAGCCGGTATTTCGCCGGGTGCGCCCGGAACGGGGGAGGCGTCCTGCTTTTCGATGAACGAAACCGGGTCCTTAAATCATTCTTTTTTCCATTGAAAAAAAGTCAGCTTGAGGAAGTCCTGGCTTTTCTGGGACACTAGGAAGAACGCGATGAAGGACGGAACATGATTCGACCGACACGGATCAAATCATTCGTCCTCGGTCAAAGAGAATAACGCCCTATTTCCAGATGTGGTGTTTTTCGACCATATGATGGGGCTGGTAGGAGAGCTTGGCCCGTCTCAGCCCCGGGTCGCCGAGGTCCTGCTCGCGGTTGACGAAGGCGAAAGACGACAGTGCGTTCTTGACCAACTCGCGGTTGATGAGTTGGGAGAGTCCGTCGTAGCGGGGACTGACGATTTCGATGTGGATGACGGCGGTCTCGGCCGAGAGCCTTTCACCGATCGAAAAAGCGGCGATCTGGCCTTCGACTTCGATCGCCCCGCCGGCGATCTCGAGCGCCGCGAAATGGGTCAGCGCTTCCTGGATCGCGTCCTGCTGGGCGCGGATCAGCGGGGTGGCGCAGCCTTTGTCTTTGAGCCATTCTTCAAAGAGGCGCTGACAGGCGGGAAGCGCCTCGGGCGTAAGACGGACGTAGCGGTGGGCGTGACTTCGCTCGAATTTACGGATCCGGTTTCGTTTGCCGTCGTATTTTTTTCCGGCCAGGGCGATAAGGTCCTGGGCGGCATAGACATAGTCATCGTTGTCCCGGTCGGGAGCGCAGCTGAACCCCCGGCACCATTGCGAGGCGAAAGATTCGGGAATTCTCGAAAGTCTGGACGCGGAGGACAGACAGGCGGCAATGGTTTCCGGTATCGTGTTTTCGCCGACAGGCTGGAGGAAATAGGACGGCTCGTCGGGCGGTTCGAAACGAAGACAGAGGTTGCCGTTGATGACCGTATAGCGCGGATGGTCGTAATGCCGCCAAATGAAGGCGTTGCCGAAGCTCAGCTCGCAGACCTCAGCCGGGTATCGTTCGAGAAACGAGCGAACGACGGTTTTGTCCTCGAGTCCAAGGTCTTTGAATTCGGGATATCGAGGGAGGCTCATGCGTCTATCCTGACCATGATCGAGCAGAGCTCTTTCGGGCAGCCGTCACACCACGAAGGATCTTTGGCCATGCCTTCGGGAATCGACGTCGTCTCGACGAAGCCGAAAGCCTCGAAAAAGCGGGGGATAATCGTGGCGAGGTGGATATCGCCTTCAGCCTCATCCACGAGGGCTTCGACGAGCTTTCGCCCGAGGCCTCTATTCCGATATTCGGGATCGACGCCCAGGGAAACAAGCTCACGACAGTCGGGGTGCGACCTGAGGGCGACGAGCCCCATGATCCGGCCTTGATCTTCCGCGACCCATATCCGGTCATTCTCCATGCCGGGATAGTCGAGGCCGAGCGCGGCGGCGAGCTCGACGGCGGCCGCGATGTCTTGAGCGCCGGCTTTCCTTATTTTCATGACCGGCTATTATAGCACAGCGCGGCTTACCCTGAGCTCCCTTTTAGTTGACCCCTCCGGCGGCGGTGTGCTATAAAAAGGCATCCTTCGCGGAAAGATGAATCCATGGTCACGGTCCGATTCGCCCCGAGTCCGACAGGCTGGCTGCACCTTGGCAGCGCCCGGACGGCTCTCTTCAACTGGCTCGTCGCGCGCCATAGCGGCGGCCGTTTCCTGCTGAGGATCGAGGATACGGACAAGGTCCGCTCCGACCAAAAATACCTGGACGAGATCCTGGCGGACCTTGGGTGGCTGGGCCTGAATTGGGACGCGGAGCCGATCTTCCAGAGCCGGCGTTTCGATCTTTACCGGGAGAAAGCCGAAAAACTCGTCGCGGCGGGGAAAGCCTATCGCGAAGGCGAAGCGTTCCTCTTCAGGATCGAACCCGGGCGGACGATCGCCTACGACGACATGATCCATGGCCGGATCTCGGTCGAAACCGAAAACATCAAGGACCAGGTCCTGATCAAATCGGATGGCTCGCCTTCCTATAATTTTTCCTGCGTCGTGGACGATTCCGACCTCGGGATTACCCATATCCTGCGCGGCGACGACCACATCTCGAACACGCCGAAGCAGGTCATTTTTTACGAAGCGCTGGGTTTGACGCCGCCGCGCTTCGGCCATATGCCGCTCATCCTGGGTCAGGACGGCGCGAAACTCTCCAAGCGCCATGGCGGCGTGTCGGTCTCGGAATACAAGAACGAGGGATTCCTGCCCGAAGCCCTGGCCAACTACCTCATTCTCCTCGGCTGGACGCCGCCGGATCAGAACGAAATTCTGACCCTCGCCGAAGCGGCGAAAATCTTCAAGATCGAACGGATGAACGACGTCCAGGCCAAGTTCGACATCCAGAAGCTCAAGTGGATGAACGGCGAGTACATCATGAAGACATCGACGGCCCGGCTTTTACCGGTCATAAAGGACCAGCTCGCCCGCGACGGTCTCGAAACGTCGCGCCTGTCCGAAAGCGATCTGGCGAAGCTGATCGACCTCTATAAAATCAGGATCAAGACCTACCGCGAATTCGGTCCCCTGACCGACTTTTTCTTCAAGGACGATTTCGCCGTCGAGGAAGACTCCCGCCTGAAGTTTCTCGGGCCGGCCGCGAACCGCGACAATGTCCGCGAATTCGCCGCCCGCCTCGAACGCCTCGATGTCTGGACGCACGACCGCATCGAGGAGCTCTGCCGCGCCCTCGCCCAGGAGAGAAACCTGAAGGCCGCCGAAATCATCCACCCGGCCCGCCTCGCCGTCTCCGGAAAAACCAAGGGCGCCGGGCTGTTCGAGATCATGGAATTTCTGGGCAAAGAGAAAGTCATAAAACGCATGAAGGACGCCGCGCCATGACCGAGCTAAAACCCAAAGACAATTTCGTCCGCGACATCATCAACGCCGACCTCAAAACCGGGAAGAACGGCGGCCGGGTTCACACCCGTTTCCCGCCCGAACCGAACGGCTATCTCCACATCGGTCACGCCAAGTCGATCTGCCTCAATTTCGGCCTGGCCGCCGATTACGCGGGTCTGTGCAACCTCCGCTTCGACGATACGAACCCGGAAACCGAGGAGATCGAATACGTCAAAGCGATCAAGGAGGATGTCCGCTGGCTGGGATTCGACTGGGAGGACAGGGAATTCTACGCCTCCGACTACTACGAGCAGCTCTACGAATTCGCCGAGCGGTTGATCAAGAAGGGAAAGGCCTATGTCTGCGACTTGAGCGCGGAAGAAGTGACCGTATACCGGGGGACGCTAACCAAACCGGGAAAGGAAAGCCCCGGCCGGATCCGGACGGTCGAGGAAAATCTGGATTTATTCCGGAAGATGCGGGCCGGCGAATTTCCGGACGGTTCGAAGTCGCTCCGGGCGAAGATCGACATGACCCATCCGAATCTTCTGATGCGCGATCCGGTCATGTATCGGATCCGGCGCGCCGACCATTACCGCCGGGGCGACGCCTGGCTCATCTATCCGACGTATGACTGGGCCCACGGCCAGTCGGATTCGATCGAAGGCATCACCCATTCGATATGCACGCTCGAATTCGAAGTCCACCGGCCGCTCTACGACTGGTTTCTGGCCGAGCTCGGCATCCACCGGCCGCAGCAGATCGAGTTCGCCCGGCTCAACCTGAGCCACACCGTGCTGAGCAAGCGAAAGCTCCTCGAGCTCGTCAAGACGAAATACGTCGACGGCTGGGATGACCCGCGGATGCCGACCATTTCCGGCCTGCGGCGGCGCGGCTATACGCCGCCGGCGATCCGGCGCTTCAGCGATGAGATCGGCATGGCCAAGGTCAATAGCATCGTCGATACGAGCTTCCTGGAGAGCTGCATCCGCGAAGAATTGAACAAAACCGCGCCGCGGGCTATGGCCGTCATCCGTCCGCTCAAGGTCGTCCTGACCAACTACCCGGAAGACCGGGTCGAAGAGCTCGACTGTGTCAACAATCCCGAGGACCCGGCCGCGGGAATACGCAAAGTCCCGTTTTCGCGCGTTCTCTATATCGAACGCGACGATTTCATGGAGAACCCTCCGAAAAAATTCTTCCGGCTGTCGCCCGGCCGCGAAGTCCGGCTCCGCTATGCCTATTTCATCACTTACGTCGAGGCGATCAAAGACTCGGTGACCGGCGAAGTGACCGAGCTGCGCTGTACCTACGACCCGGCGACAAAAGGAGGGGATTCGCCCGACGGTCGAAGTCCCAAGGCGACTCTCCATTGGGTGTCGGCCGGTCACGCGGTCACGGCCGAAGTGCGGCTCTACGACACGCTTTTTTCAAAGCGCGACCCGGGAGAGACCGAAGAGGGCGTAGACTGGAAATCCAACCTCAATCCGAAATCGCTCGAAATCCTCAAGGACTGCAAGCTCGAACCGGCATTGAATGAAGCCAAGCCCGGAAGCCGCTTCCAGTTTGAGCGGCTCGGCTATTTCTGCGCCGATCTCAAGGATTCGAAACCGGGAATCCCGGTCTTCAACCGGACCGTGACCCTCCGCGACACTTGGGTGCTGATCCAGAAATCCGGCAAAGCGAACGAATAAAAAGAAAAAAGGGGACACCTACGATTTGTGTCCCGCGGGACATAGACCGTAAGTGTCCCCGATACTCAAGAATCTGTAGAATAAGAATGGGGTCAGGCTGAGACCCGACCCCCTCTAATTCATTGGTCGGCGAACTTGAAGATCGTCAGGTAGCCGTGCTGGCTGATCTTGGCGATCAACTCGCCGCTGACTTTCTCCACGCTGTCGCTCGTCTGATGATAATCCGTGGTCATGGCCGCCATGTAGTACACGAACGGCTTCTTGACTCCGGCGAACGAGGCGTGGTCGGAACCGCCGCTTCCCACCCCGAGAGCGTTCCCGCGCAGGGCCAGGTCGAGCCCGACGTAATTGTTCATTTCGCGGGCGATATCGGCGAAGGGCGATCCTTCCGTCCAATTGACGGTGACGAACCAGGGGGCTCGGATCTTCTTGACGAGCGCTTCGGCGCCCGCCACGTTGTACTGCCGGATCGAGCGGGCGAGGGTCGTTTCGTCATAAGGCCGGCTGATCATGTCGTAATTGAGATAGCCGATGGTTTTGTCCAGGGGGAACTCGGGATTGAGGGTGTAATACCGGCTGCCGAGCAATCCCTCTTCCTCGCCGCACCACAGGGCGAAGACAATCGACCGCTTCGGCTTGACCGCATTCGTGACGATCGCTTTAGCGATGTTCAGGACGCCGATGGAGCCCGAGCCGTTGTCGTCCGCTCCGTTATAAACATAATCCTGCCACGCGCCCAGGTGGTCGAAGTGGGCGCCCACGACGACGTATTCATTCTTCAAGCCCGGGTCGGAACCTTCGATGATGCCGACGACGTTGATCCCCCGGACGAGGGACGTCTTGGCTGTCGTTTCGATGGTGATCTTTGCGGGGAGGTCCATGGAAGCGGGTTTGTTGGTCGTTTCGATCTGTTTCTTCAGGTCGTCGATCGTCTTTCCCGTCGGATCCAGGATGGCGTTGGCCATTTCTCTGGTGATTGTCGTGGCCGCCGCGCCGCCGCCCATCGGGCCGCCTCCGCCGGAAGGGGCGCCGGCGATCGACAGGCTCAGGCGGGGTTTGTTGACGACCGGCCGTTCGTCGTTGACCCTGCGGGGCGTCGAGAGGCTGCGAAAGGTCGTGAAGTCATTGCCGACGTTCGCGACTTGCAGCACGGCCGCGGGACCGAGCTTCTGGATTTCGGCGATTTTGTTGAATCGCTGCTGGCCTCCCGGTCCGCCGGGACCCATGAACATCATCCTTTCTCCGCCCGCCGGCGCCGCGGGGAAGTACTTTTCCTTCAGTTCCTTTTTTGTCTGGAAGGGCGACTTAGGGTCGTCTCGTCCGGGCGCCTCGCTCAGCAACAGGACGATCTTACCCTTGAGGTTGAGGCCCTTGAGTTCGTCAAATTGGATCGAGGGTTCTTGGAGGCCGTAACCGACGAAAACCACCGGGGCGATGGTCGTTTCGTTCGCGCCGCCGCGGCCCATGCTCTGGTAGTCGACGCCGGCCTGGAACGTCCGCTTCTTGAGCGCGCCGTTCTTGTTCACTTCAATGGTCATCGAGCTCTGAACGTCTGAAGTCGATTTCAGGCCGAATTCCTGGAAGTAGGTCCTCTCGGGAGGAGTCGCCGGCGTGCCGCCGCGCTGGCCGCCGCGCTGGCCGCCGAATCCGGGCATGTCTCCGCCGGGCTTGATTCCCCACATCTTGAACAACGAGGCGGCATAATCGGCCGCCATCGCATATCCGCGCTGGCCCGTCTCCCGTCCCTCCATCCAATCGGATGAAATAAGCGATAGCATGGCCAGGGTTTCCTTGGCCGAGATCGCCTCGAAGCCGGCTTTGTATTTGTCAGGCACCGGCTGGGGCTTGTCGACCAGGTTCAATGCTTTCTGGACATCCTCGAGCTTCATCTGGGGTTGCTGCGGAGGTTGCTGCGCGCCCAGGGCGAAGACGAGAACCAGCGCCAGAAACGCTGTAAAAACCTGTTTCTTCATCCAAGATCCTCCTGAGATAAAATACTTCACCTATTTAGACGAAACCTGGGAATATTTCTTTCGTTTTGAATTTCGGTGGTCGCGGGGCAGGGCATTTCTGGCGCCTGCCTCTCCCGGTTATTCTTGCCTTTGCCGGCCGAATGCGGTATATATGACTCGCGCTCCGAGCGCTCGCGTGCCTGTAGCTCAGCTGGATAGAGCGACGGCCTCCGGAGCCGTAGGTCGGAGGTTCGAATCCTCTCAGGCACGCTTCTTTTTTCCCCTTATAACCCTCCAAAATCAATAACTTACCATTTTTTCTTTAAGCGACTTTCATTAGCCACATTAAGCCAAATTACTGAAATTTATGGCGATTTTAGCCATATTTTGCTACCCGAATTGCTACCCGAAAGATATATCTTAAAAGGAGGCCAAAAATGGCAAGGCAAAACATCGAAGTAATGCTCGAGAAAAAAGTGGCTAGGCTCAGGGAGGACGAAAAATCCAAGAATGAAGAGCTAGCCGAGATCCAGAAAGAGCTTCGGCGGTATGAAACCGCCCTCGAATCGTTGAAGAAGGATATTCCAGCGCGAAAGCGAAGAGGCAAGGAGGAAAATGGGATACCCAATTAGAAACGATAAGCTCGGTTTTGAATGTGAGGTTTGCGGGCGTTTTGTTGGCGATCTAAAGCTATCTCATTTCTGCCGTCGATGCCATAAGCTAATCTGTACCTTTTGTTCAACAGCTCATTTTTTCCCGAGTTCGCTTCCTCCCCAATTTTCAAGTTCCCGTAGGCTTGATAAACCCTCTTACGTTTGCTCAGACTGCGAGGAAGAACTTCAAGGTGAAGAAATTGATGTCCAGGCCGAAGATGAGGACGAATCCCCGAGACCGATTACAAAATGTGCACTTTGTGCTGCTACTGATGAACCTCCGGATATGAAAATATTCGGATATAGTCCGCCTCATTTTTCGAACTGCTAAAGATGCGGAAGGCTGGTTTGCGGTGGCTGTTTAAGATCAAGTCTTGATGGACATTATGAATATGGCCTGCTCTGCTCGCAGTGTTATGATGCGTTGGCTAGTGAAGCTGAGAGGGAAAGAGAGGAGCATTGGCGGGAGGAAGAGGAAAACAAAATAGAAGAATAACTTTCTGGTTTTTTCGAGAGCGATTAAAGAATGCGAGAAGCAAGGGACTTAAAATCCCTCGCCCCGTAAGGGGTGTACGGGTTCGATTCCCGTCCCCGGCACTCTGTTTCCCCTGTGAACGTATGGTTTTGGTCATCCGTTAGCTTTCAGTCGTAATCCGTATCTTTCAGCGCTTTTCAGTCGTTTTTGTCACATATTTGTCACACGGCTGGCACACGGGGAGAGGGCTAGGCGATTTCTGGCTTATCGGGCACTGCGGACGGCTTCCGGACCGCCATTTTTCGTGCTCCAGCCGCCTTGACATGTTCCGAGCTGAGGATTTATGATTCCTCGCGATGGTTGGATGGGAATATCGAGGCGCAACCGTGCCCGCCGGCAGGCGAGGCTAAAAAGCAAATTCCTATGAATTAATCAATTATAGAGACGACAGCGAACAAGTTAAATTATCATCATAGGAGGGAAAATGAAAAAAATCAAAGCAGTTAAATTTACTATTTCGATGTTTTCTATCCTGAATTTATCAGCTTTATTTGGACAATCTACTCCTTCAGCCATCAAATTTCTAAATTGTGAATGGGGGATATTGCCTGCGGAAGCAATAGCTGCTTTAGAACAAGGATCAGTAGACATCGATATTAAAGAAGACAAAAATTTGGAGTACGAAAATAGAGCAAAAGGAATAAGGGAATTTGTAACCCGTAGCTTTCTATTTGCTGATTATAAATGGGAGCTTAAATTGATATTTATTGATAACAAATTAGCAAGTGTTTTTTTGACTAGCAGCAATGCTAATAAGCTGAAAGCAATTGAAGAACTCGAAGCTACATTTGGGGAACGTGAAACCACTCTAATAGGAGCCACTCCTCTAATGGAAGAATGGAAAGCAAAGGATGGAAGCCATGTTGAGCTGATAAATCCAAAGTTACCGAGTGAACAAATTATCATAGGATTTTGGGGGCCAGGCTGTTATGAAGAATTTCAAAAAAGGAAAAAGGAGATTTATTAATCAGAGCAATAAATAGTTTGCAATATGGTTGTTGATATGATAGACTTTGGTCATGGACAACAAAGATGCGAGATCGTTGCCTTCGGTCACTCAAGAAGAGCTCCGGCGCCGCGCCGTTCAGGCCGTCCGTGACGGCATGACTCAACTGGAAGCCGCCCGGATCTTTGGCATCACGCGCCAGACGGTGGGCGTCTGGGTCAAGAAGTCCCGGAACCGCAGTCTCGACGTTCTGGCAGCGAAGCGGAAAGGGCGTCCGTTCGGGAAGACTCTGCCGCCAAGACAGATGGATTGGGTCGCCCGAACGATTGCCAACAAACCGCCCGATCAGTTGAGATTGCCGTTTTATCTCTGGACACGGGAAGCGGTTGGGCAATTGATCGAACGGAAGTATGGCCTGGACGTCTCGGTCTGGACGGTTGGCCGGTACTTGAGAACGTGGGGATTTACGCCGCAAAAACCGATTCGGCGGGCGTTTGAGGCCGACCCGGAGGCCGTCCGGCGCTGGTTGGAGGAGGAATATCCAGTGATCAGAGCCATGGCCCAGAGGGATAAAGCGGAGATTTACTGGGGAGACGAGATGGGACTTCGGTCGGATCATGCGACAGGAACGAGTTGGGGGTTGAAAGGGCAAACGCCGGTGATCCGGGGGACGGGACAGCGGCTCGGCTGCAGCATGATTTCGGCGATCACGAACCGAGGCAAGTTGTATTTCATGGTTTTGAACAAGAAATTTCGGGCCCGGGTTTTCATCGATTTTATGAGACGATTGGAGCGGCAGGTGCCGCGCCGGATTTATCTCATCGTGGACCGTCATCCCGTCCACCGGGCGGGAGCGGTGAAGAAGTGGTTGGGAGCGAAAGGGCGATTGGTGAGATTGTTTTATCTTCCGGGGTACCGGCCGGACTTGAACCCGGACGAGTATCTAAATCAGGACGTCAAGAGCAACGCGGTGGGCCGCCGCCGGCCTCCCGACGCAGAAACGATGCGGAAAGACATCTCCGGCTATCTTCGCGGTCGTCAACGCCGACCGCAAATTGTGATGAACTACTTCAAGCACGAGAGCGTCCGTTATGCCTCTTGAATGCAATCAATTTATCGCTCCCCGTAATAACTGTTATCGAGAACGAATTGAAATTCCTCCATTTTTGAACAGTTCTGCAATCTAGGTGATTATAGATTTCGGAGTAATGCCACTTGTTTCTATCCTGATTGGTCGGTTGGGGATCGGCTAAGACGCGCTCTGGCAAGTTCAACTTCCGAAGAGGCCTTGGTTTTAGATAGTTCATATAATGAGCGGAACGATTCTGGTAATGGCAACTTAGATCTATCGATAAGGGCCGCTTCACATAAATCAGCAAGGGATGGATGAGGGCGCGGTTGCTTGAGTGCAATACATATTGCTTCGGAAAGCAAACGTATTTCGTTCGGGTTTCCTTCAAGCCGCAATAGAAATTTGCTTTCTGGTCCTTCTTCGGAATGATGGAAAAGTTCAAAATCAAGGATCCCTAAACCCAATTCCCCAATTTGAAAATGTACGGCAATTGTTCGGGGGTGACCTATATAGAGAACGAAGCTTTTTTCGTCACTTGCATAGGGTGTTAGCTTCAACGTCTTTCAGGCCTCCTAAGTCACAGATTC